>Ga0164293_10002716_pt1 | contig 15030 bp, 9 predicted proteins | sample GEODES118metaG_FD_111487 | JGI IMG/M metagenome (GOLD analysis project Ga0164293, IMG submission 111487) | Eutrophic lake water microbial communities from Lake Mendota, Wisconsin, USA - GEODES118 metaG | ecosystem: Environmental > Aquatic > Freshwater > Lake | place: USA: Lake Mendota, Wisconsin...
ATAGTTATATAGACGCCAGAGTCAAGCGATGTCTAGACAATATTCTTTTAAAGTTATAACAAAATGATTAATAGCTTGTAACAAGTAATCAGCTTGCTATACCTTCGACAATGGCTTACGAGATCAAATGCAAATCGTTTTTGGACTAATTGGATCAAGAATAAGGCTATTAATTAAATATGTCGTTTTAAAAACTTCACTAATTATTTTTCAAAAAAGCATCAGATACGCTCGCTTTTTAATTTAAAAGAACATCAAACTCATTGTTGGACTACTGCTTAGACATATTGAGCGACATTATCAATGTGGAGTAAATTTATAAGACTATGATGCTATATCCATAGCAACTATGTAATATCACCCTCGAATTTCTTAAAAATTGTTCGCCGACAACTGCATGTTTGTGGTGGTCTATGAATAATGCACACTCACCATTATTTTTTGCTGTTACCACTCAAGACCAATTTTTTTAGATGTCTCACATAGTTACTACTGGAAAAGAGATGATATATGCAGGTCTTATGTCTATAGGTGTTATTCGTGATATTACGCACGCATTACTACAAGGAATGAGTCATAGATTCAATAAATGGGATGAAATTGGTGTTAGAAGTTAAAGCGCTTTAAATTATACAATGTAATCAGTTGAAAGAATTATTCGTTAAAGTCTTGTTTACAGCGGTTTAATGAATGTAAACATCTTAGACGATTCTACAATTGTTGACAACATTCAGATTTTGCATTAGGAATATGCAATACCTTTCTGCCACTCTTCTGGTGGATATAGATTAAACATGATGATGGATTTATTAACTAACTCGCATAATATAGACTCTGATGTCTATTTCAACACCATTTTTCGAAAAATGTTAAATAAATTAAAACTTTTCACAGATGAAAATCAAATGAAAGAAGTGATGTAATTACTTCGAATGGATGATGAACTTATTAACCAGCTTAAAGGCGGGTTTGATAAGGATCTTATTCACGCCCTACCTCTAACTGTTAATGTGACGATGTAGTAAATCCCATAAATGGTACGTTCAGATTTGTACTGTTAAACATTAGCTAGCGGTTTTCCACTTTTAGCGAATGTGGCGCTAGTTTCATTAAGTTTAGAATATGCAGAATATGGTAAGAATTTGCCTAAAGGTAAAGCTAAAAAGAGATGGGCTGATTATTTATTTCATAACAAACTGAATCCTAACTACGACAGCAATACAATCAACATTGGTCAGCTTTTAGATCTGATGGGTAAAGACTTTACAAATTTACAATCTCTCATAAATAAAACAGGTGTTGACGTTTTTAAACATGAAAAATTAAAAGACATTAAAAATGGGTTAATTTTACCAACATCTTATTTTAGCACTCCAGGACTTGCCATTAACAGCACTATAAATCGATTTTATTCTTACGAAAGTGGTAAACGATATGTTGATGAGAGCGAGATGGCTTCTCTTCTTATGGCTACTGCATTAGGTAATGAATTGGAGTAAAATAATAATGAGCTTCGTTTACAAGTAGCGCTATTTACATTAGGAACGATGGAGAAATATGATGAAAAAGAAAAAACAAGATTGCTATAAATAAAAAAAGAAGTGAGCGGTGTTGAAAGAATGGTTGGCATGCTTAATAAAGGATTCGACGCACACACTAGAATGAAAATGCCTTTCGACGCGACTGAAGAGTAAAGACTCAAATTTACAAATGATCGAGAAAATGAACGTGATATCAACACTAATCTTTTAGAATATGCGATTAGGTTTTTTACTGACGAAGATACTTAAACTCCATTAACTAAATTTATTGAAAAACCGTATGATGAAAAATTACACAAAAAAATTGGATAAGCAAATGAAGTTAGGTTGGAATTGGGAATGCCTCCTACTCTTAATACAATAGAACATGTAGAACAAGTAAATATCGCTTCTAAACCATATAGACTCAGAGCTGCTAAACATCTAAACAGACTTGTCGATAAAATGTAAAAAAATTATGATAATTCTGTAAAAGTTAAGCAAGTAGTAAAAGATGCTTTAAAAGAGGTAATAAATTAAGAAATCGAGCAGGATCCTTAGAGATTTTATTCTGGATAGAGTGCAGCTCTTTGTCTTTCACTTATAAAAAGAAATTCTAATAGTATATTTGATAAAAGCTTGAAACTGATAGAGGATAGATTAGCTGATGTGGGTGAGAACGAGTCAAAAACATTTTTTACCACCATTTTTAATAGAACTAAATAAATGAAATCATTGGAAAGATAATTAGAATATATTGCCGAATCCTTCGGATCTTAAAAATAATTGGCATAAGCTATGGATGACCAAAGCAGATATAGTAAATAATATTGGGATACTGCTAATACTTTATACAGCTAATTGGAAGGTAGACCCGACCCTTTCCCTTCAATATTTGAGTCTTTGGCATCGACAGCGATGGCAGGTAGTAACGTTAATGACGCTGATCGTCGAATCCCTGTTAAAAAATGGCACGCATTAAGTGAGACATTGTTTTCTAGAGACTTTGAAATTGTAAATTCTGCTAATTTTAGTAGCGATAAATTAATTAGAACTACGTCAAGAACAGTTAGCTGTAGGTACTACTTGCAAGGATTTTTTTATGGTTATAACAAGTAACGTAGGGAATTGATAAATATCGCTCAAGCCGTTAACAATGAATATCAGTAAAATAAAACTATTTTAAATATTGGTAAAAGCTAGCAAGTTTTTGATACTTTACAGGACACAACAAAATTCAAATATGAAAATGAAGCGCTTGCGTTTATAACAAACGATGTAGTCAAAGAAATACCGAGCTTTATATTGTCTAGAGTCTAAGAAAGAAAACATCGTAATGCAGCGATGGTTGTATACGACGCACAAAGTTAGATATAAACGAGTTCTAATAATTAAATTGTCATGGATATTGGAACAATAGCTTTGACTTATGGTTTAATGGAAGTTTCGAAATAGGTGAAAGAATGGTTAAATGATCCTGTGAATAAAATGAAATAAAAACCGGATTTTTATTCTAATATGGGTAAAAGTTTGATTGAGCACGCTTAAAGAATTGAATATAGTGGATGGTAGTGGTTAATAGGTTTACCTCAAACCGATTAGAGAGGTGCCAATTCTGAACAGAATTTTATTGATTTTAGAGAATAAAAGAAAGTGGTTGGTGAATTATTACATTAATCAAATTAAGGCTGGAATTCTGATTTATTTGGATTTGTTTCTAGAGCAATGGGCTAAAAAGAAATAGCAGATTCTGCAGTAGGTTGTTTTGTAACAGAAAGCGCAACCAACCCTTTTGTTATTACTTAGAGAACTGAAATGCTTTCTGATTTGTCAATGATGGAGTCATAATCGTACGATTAAGAAGTTAAAACATTTTCTATATATCCGCTAGTGCACGAATTTTATACAAGTTTTAAAATTTAACGAAGAATACCTAGACTAAATACTGATAATATGAGGTAAAGTCTTCAGACACTTTAGCAAATGAAGATTAATACTTACAATAAGATGATAAATGTGTTGTAGTAAGATAGAGCATTATTACTGGAACATAAACCAGCTATATATCACGGACCAGAAGATAAATCAATTAAAATCGGACCTGTAGACAATTTGCACGGACCTGAGAAAAAACCTGAGTAAATACTTTTACCAGCGCCTGGTAATGAAATAATTCTTGGTAAGATAGATGCGGAGCTTAATCATTTGAAATATGTTGATAAACCGATAGCAGAATAACTTCTTAATGCTGTAACGAGTGAAAGGAGTGATTAAGAACTAGTTGAAACTATTTTCAGCCCGTTTCCTTTGACTGAAAAATAATTGGAGTATGCTAAATAATTGAGGGATTATAATACTGAGATTATCCCATTATTTTAATCTAAAGTATATGATGAGAATACAAAAACTATGTTTCTTTAAAATAGAATCGCTAACGGGCTCTTAGGCTTTACGGCGTATGAGTAAGGATATAACACTTACGATTCAATAACAAAAGCAGCAATAACTAATAAAATGATACAATCAGCTATGAATTCTGTAGAACCAGGAAGTTAGGAATTTTTGGGAGGTCGTTCAAATCTTAAAGAACTAAATGAATTACTACCTGAAAATATTGCTGCAGCAACAGAATATTCTTTTGATGATGCAATGTGGTTGTTGTCTATTAACAAACAATCTTACATGGCTTATCGTTATTTGCAAGGTAGTTTGGCTGATAACAAACGTCATCCACTTTAAGATTTTAAACCTCACATTAGAGAAGATAAATTTTTAACCGCAAATAGTTTGGCTTAAATGTATTTTGATCCATATTATGATCAATATTTTAAATTATAACTTTCTGAAAAGTCTGTAGAAAAATAAAAGTAAGAGATTTATGACAATCTATACGCTTTGTATCACACTTAGAAAAGCAATGCAGATAAGGATCTCTTGGGTGTTATAAGGTAAGGTTTTAAGGTTGATTACAACACCACATCACTCCCTAACATTTAAAATCCAAGAACTCCTTATGAAAAAGCTTTGATATAGAGTGTCGATCTTTCTTAATTAAACCAAGATATTAAAAAAGCTTACACATATGTTCAGACTATGGGTTCTGAAATGTTTGACAATGTAGCTGATTAATTAGGTGAAGCAAACAAACCTCTTGCTAGAGATTCATTATTTGCTCGTAGCGTTTAATATGTTTATGATGCTGTAGGTGTAGGTATGTCAAAAGTAGCAGGCCGCAATTTTGAATAATAGTTTAGTTTTAATAATCCAATTAATGATGAAGCTTTGAAAGATAAAAGAAGCGCAAATTTATTGGAACCTGAGTTAGTGTCAAACCCTACATATAAAATAAGTAGGTAAGGTATGCTACATCCTAGTGTATCTAATCTAGCAAGTTAAATAAGCTCTGCTCGTGCATTATCTCAACAAATGTAAAACCATATTTAACTTTTTGGTTCATCATTTGATAAATAACCCAATACGGTGTTGATGGCTCAAATATAGTAGCGTCAACTTTAATTTGCGAATTCTATGCCTAATTTAGGTTTCGGTAGGGAAGTGTATAAGGATAGAATTAATCTAATGATGTATGGCACTATTGGATTTATATCTCTTAGGTTTATGTTGAATAATTGTGGTTAGCTTTGTCGTAAACGTAGATTGATTGATAAGTAGTTGTCTGACATTTAAAAATAATTGTAATATCGTGAGGATTAAGCTGTGAAAAAGTTAAACAATCCTGAATAAACAGAAATTTAGTACAACAATACAGCTTCGTTTGCAAATGAGTATGCAGAATCTAGAATGAATCCCAATTCCATGACTGACGCTGAAAGAACACTTCAGATTAAAAAATTAGCAGAAGCGTAAGCTTTAAGTGATGAAATACGGTATAACGCAGCCTCATAATTAGTTACAACTTTAAGTGTTGTTACAAAAGCTGCCACCAATTTCGGTCCAGGACGTGGTATCTAACATATTCCTGGCAGTATGGATTAGGCTATGTCGCAACTTTTGAGTTTAGTTGAAAATAATGTGCGTGAGTCTAATAGGAATCGCTATGAAATGACTACGCCGCAATAATCTACTGCTATTCAATACAGTAATCTTGCAAAATTATAAAGAGAGTAAATCTCGTTATTTAATTAATATGGAAATATGGCGTCTTTTGTTTTAAAAGTTGTAGACAACGCAACTCGAGAGTAAGTAGGTAGTTTATTTGATCCAGGCACATGGCTTAAAGCCACATTACGAGCAAGCGAAACTTATAACAAAAATTTCCGACCGATAGTTGAATCAAATTTGGTAAATTTCGCTTTGAACAATAGATTAATATAACATGAAAATGGATTGCTAACTTATGAAGGTACGGGCAGTCAACTTGATATTTTTTAATTAGTAAGCGATTTGCATTCCAAATATTAAGGCATTCCACGTAGACATAGCTATGCATTTGAAAATTATCCAGGCAATTACGGTAGACCTAAAAATATGTAGCCATATCTAAACTGGGAAACTATCCAGTAGTAAAAAAACGAGCTCAAAGCCGAAATTGGTGAAAACATTCAAAATTTAAATTAATAAATGCCGATTAAAAAAGGTAAGAAAGGAAAAAAAAGTAAGAAAAAACCCAAAATTGACGAAAATCCTGTTGATAAGCCAAAATCAAGTTCATCCAGCGATGACAAACCGCCACATAACTAACCAGGTTAAAAGAATATTGAAGATATGACTCTTGATGAGTTTATTGAGTATAAAAACGATAAATATGTTCAAAATATGACTGCCAGAAATCTTAAAAGATAAAGGATGGAGGCTGCAGAAAGAAGGAATAATTTAATACGTAAAGAAGCTGAAGGATTTGACAATGAAACTGAAAAAGAATCGTTCCTACTTGGTTAACAATATCTAAAAGAATATGAAGCTATACAGGAAAAGAAAAATGCTCGATTAGCTGCTAAGAAAGAAAAGCAATCAAAGAAATAGTTTAAAGAGGATTAATTGAGGTAGGAGAAAGAAAAAAAAGAAAAAATGGAGGCTGAATAATTGGCTTAAAAAATTAGAGAGTAAGAATTGGAGAAATAAATCAAAGAGGACGCTATTAAGTATGCTGAAGAGTTGAGAAAGTATGAATAAGCTAGTTTATGGGGTAAAATAAGATCAGGAATTACATACGAAAAACTTGAGAAATTGTCTTGGTTACCTAAAGTAGCACTTGCAGGTGCGAATATAGCATTTAGAGATTTAGCGGCTAGCGAATATACTATTGATATTTTGGATACATTAAAAGACACATACGATACTGCAGCTTTATTATTGTAAGATTAGATTGATTAAGCCTTCAAAGCTCCTGAGGATTGGGCTAGCAATTGGATGCCAACTAATTAAGATATAGAAGATCGAATTTTCAAGGAAAAAATGTAAAAATAGATGTAGTTCGAACAAGAATTGTACGATTAATAAGTGTTGTAAGATTATTTAGATTATACCGAATAAAAAGAAAAAACCAAAACATTGGCTGAAAAGCTTGAATAGGAATATTAAGATCGTGCCAGAGAGGCTAGCGAAAATCTCTAGTTTATAGAACAAATTCATAAAGAAAGAAGACAACGAGAATACGTTTAAAGACAAAAAGATAAACCGTTAGTGTTAGAAAATCACTAAATGGGGTTTGTTTAAAATGATGGTGAAAATTAATTTTACAATGGTATAATACCTTAAAAAGCCGACATTATTGAAGAAATTATAGATTAAGTACAAGAACCAATTTAATCTACCTTTGTCAATACAGGTTTGGGTTTTCAGACCAATACTGTGAACGATCAATCTAAAATCCCATCATACTAGCCTTTGGGGTTTGTTTAATCTTAGTATCAGCCTAAATCTAAAAATTTAATCGATAAGAGTGATAAAGGTCTACTCGGTTTTGTGCCTAGAACGTAATTGGGATTTATAGACTAGAAAAACAGTTATTGGGATGAATTGGCTAAACAAGCTAACGAGCAGTAAAACTCTATACTAAAACCTTCTGGTATATATGCAGAACTGATAAAAGAGAGAGAGAGTTTGAAACAATTCGAGATTGAAAATCTTAAAAGAAGAAATTTGGGCCAGCCTGAATTGACTTAAAAATAATATATTAAGCCATCAAATTTCATGGAATAAATGTTGAAAAAATTGACTGTAAGGAGCAAAGTCGACACAAATATTCAACTTTAAGAGCCGCAACTTCCCACTTACAGACAATTATTCGATTCTAGTCGATACTTACCAAACGCTGAATCTGACTATATACCTATACCTAGCAGGTTTGAAGACGTGCCAAGAGATATAATTGAATCGTAAGGATTTAAAGTTGAAGATGGGTTTTTACCTGTTTTGGATTATTTGATTAAACAAACAATTAACGTGTACGCCCCCATGAAGCGATAAATAGAAAAAAAAAAAAGAGAAGATCTGTAAAAAAGATTGGATGATGAAGCTAAACGAAAATTTGAAGACTTTTTACACGAAGAGGAGCTTAAGAAAGCTGCTGAATTGTAGAGGGAGCAGCAGTAAAGAAAGAAAGATAATGATGAATATGTTGAAAATGAACTTAATCGGTTGTAAGAAAATCGATTTAAATAAACAAAGTATGTTGTTCCACCACCACAATAAAGCGCATAAGATTTTGATCCTAGCTAATTTTAGGAAGTACCTTTTGAAGATTTCCACGTTCCTGACCCTTAGAATGAGTCAGCATTTCCTATAAGGTTTTATATTGATAGTATGGGGGAATATCAAGCTCTTGACAGACCTTTTTCTTTAGAAACGACAATGTAATAATGGAATTCAATCGGTTTAGGAACTGATATTAAAAGTTAGTAAAAAATGGGCGACGAATTCAAATAAAAAATTAAAAACTCTAAAATGGTTGACGATTCATTCTAATTCAAGAATGTTAGAGATCAGGTTAGAGATATACTGGAAGAAGCAAGTGAGTTAAATTAGGAGCTTTAAGGCGATGCTTAACAAGACAATAATAACTTAAAACCGAGAGAGAAGAAGGCCAAATAGAAACAATAATAAGCTGCTCAAAAAGAAACTGAAGAAATAATTGATAACCTTGAAAAAACGATAGATTTGGCCAAAATAATACAAACCGAGTATAAACTACATTAAAGCAAAGTAAATACGAGAGCTTAAGATACTAATTTCAACAAGCAATTAAATGAAGCAACAAAAGATGCGTTGTAAGCTGTAAATCTTAAACCTCAAGCAGGGTAAAAAAATTTTGGCTTTACTTAAAATGGTTATGTTATAATAGAGCTTAATGGAGAAATTTTAAAATAAAAACAGGATGAAGAAGATATTTTAAGAAAACAAGAAACGTAAAAATTAATTGATGAGCATAAAAGACAAAGAAAAGCTTAGAAGCTGGAGGAGTAGTAACAAAACTTCCTTTAGTAAGAAAAATAAAGGTTACAAGATGAAATAGATAGGTAAAAAAAAAACGCTGACGATGAAAATTGGAACTTTTTCATTAGATACGCCCACTAAGAATTAAACAAACAAAGGAATACATTTTTAAATGTTTAAGAAGAAACACTTGAAAATCCTGAAGATGTGTAAATGGAATAAGGTTTTTAGGTTTCTAACGGTCCTTAATTGGTAGACCAAGCTGGCCCGCCAAAAAGCCAGATCAATACTCATTCACCAGAAGTCGATATTATGATCGATCTTGAAAAAAGATAAATGCATGAATTTATTAAAGAAGATGGATAATGGTTTAATAGAACTAATACTTCATTATTTCGTCAAAAATATTACGATGAAGAGTAGGAAGAAAAAGAACGACAAAAGTAGAGAGAATTGAATTGGGTCAATCCTCCGCTAGACTAAATGAGAGCGTTGGCAAACGATATGTAAAATTATGACACAAGTAGAGTGTTAGAGTTAAATTTGAAAGAGAGAGGGATCGAATATATAAACCCCTTTGAAAAACCAGAATTATATGAAAAAAGGAAAGAAAATCGAAGTAAAATTCGTTATGATAAGTAGTAAAATGAGGCTATAAATGAGGAGATAAATTAAGCATTGGAATATGGCTAAGCTATTAGAGAGTCGCTTGAATTCTAACCATTAAAAGAATTGGAAGTTGCGGAGTTTAACAGAAAAAGGAAAGAATTGGCTGAATAGAAGCCTAATTTTGGTTTGTTGGAAACAAGCAGATAACTTTTAGGGAGAATTTAATAAATTAATTAAAAGATGGCGGATATTGCTGCTGAAAATGAGTAAATAAACATTCCAGTTGAAGAAGTAGAGTTTATCGAACCTGAAGTTGAGTTTGTAGAACAAGCTCCAATAATTGATTAAAAATTGATTGAGTAATAGAAACTATAAGCTGAATTGAAAGAAGCGTGGCGATAGCTGCTTATTGATATGAAGGACAAGTATGTATCATGGAAAGATTATTTAGCCAATAACAAAGAACAAAGAGGTTTAGGTGCGTAAATGATAAGAAATATTAATAGCTAGTTTAAATAAAACACTGCAAGTGTGGACGACTACAACCGAGTGTATGAATAATCTATGGAGTGGATTTAACAAAATTAAGCAAGAATTTAAAGAGCAGAAGAAAGGTAAAAAGAAATAATGCAGGAATTGCTTGAATAATAAGCTTTGAGGAAAAAGAAAGCTTAAAAAAATGATTCAACACAAACTTATTAAAAAAAAACAAATGTCAATATTTAAGTTGAAGTTTAGAATAAAAACTCTGTAGTTCAAACTGAAGAAATAATCAAAAAAGCGTAAATACAAATTGCCAAATCTGTTGCTCAGGTTGAAATAGAGCCTGTATTGTAACCTGATGTCGAAATGTAGCAATAAAGCGTTCAGACTGATGTTTAACCAGCTCAGATTTCTGTAGAAGAAATTCCACAAACAATTTAAATAGATCAAGTATAAGATGTAGACGCTAGTGGTTTGTTCGTGAAGGAAGAAAGCAATAGAAATGATGATGTAATATCTTAAGTATAATCAGCATTAGCAGATGCAATAGTAATTAACGGAGGAGTAATTAACGATGATACTTATGTTGATATTGTTTAAGCTGCGTCCGCCATTATTGAATAATAAGAAAATTCTTAAGAATGGAGTTAAAGGTAAAACGAAGGTGATATTATTGCAGAAGCTTCTCAATAAATTAACAACGAAGAACCTGCAGTTGTCTAATAGGTTATATAACAAGTAATAGAAGCTAGCGAATAAGACACATACTCAGAATCTGAATAAACACAATACTATTAAGATTTTGATGAAGATTTGGGTGGTTAATCGCCAAAAAATCAAATAATGTCCGAACAATAATTTAAACCTTTTTAAATAAAAGCAGCTAGAACTCCAGTATAATAGGCTGGTAATTTGTTTCTGCTTACTAAGTATATAGCTGAAGCTGAACGATTTGTAAAAGCAAACAAAAACAATTTTCCAATAAGTATGAAAGCATGCGACGTGGGTGGTGGAAGTGGCTACATGTCAACCAAAGTTTTCCACAAACATTTTAGAAAAGTAGACATTTTAGAATTAGATTAATTGTGTATTAACTAATTAGATAAAGACATTAAAAAACTTAAAATCTCAAATTGTTAAGGGATAAGAACTGACATTTCTAAACATAAATTCCCAGCAAACGAGTATTCTTTGCTTTGGTGTTAAGGTATATTAGGTTATATACACAGCGAGTATGATGTAATTTAAATATTGAAAAGAATGGGTAAAAGTCTAGCGACTTATGGTCAAAAAATCGGTCAAATTGTGTTAGTTGAAAATGATCTTTAACATCATGAAAAAGAAATAGGTAAACGTTAAATTGGTAATGAATAATTCAAAGGCGAAAGATATTTATACAAAGACGGCTAACAAATTAGAAGTAGAAATTTATGGTATTAGATCTTTGATAGAGCCAACTTGGAGCTACTTGAACGTGATGTTAAAGTGTGGAGTTAACGAAAACCTTTTCAAGAATATGAGTAAACTTACTACATTTTGAGTAGAAAAAAAATAGTTTAATAGTAAGAAAACCAAGATTAAATTTAAATCGAAGTGGTTGAAGAAAATGGTGAGTAAGATGAAATTGAAGAAAATGTTATGGAGTAAGTATAGTAAGAAGCGAAAGTAGAAGAACAAGTTATGGATCAAGTAGTTGAAGATGTTTAAGAAGATGCTAACCCAGACTAAATTGTCGTACAAAAAACTGAGTTAATGGATATTGATCAATAAATAAATGGTCAAATTATAGGTAATGCGTTAGTTGAAAACATTTTTGAAAATGTCGGGAAAATGATAACAAAAAACGAAAAAACAAGAGAAGAGTAGGCTGTAAGCGAGACAGTTAAAGAGTTGATAACTATGGTAGAGTAAAAAGTTAAAGCCGAGTAACATATCCCGATTTACGAAATATTCACAGAGGAAAGACTAAAATAAAGTGTAATGATCGATAATTCGGGACTAATGGAATTAGAGTTGTATTATGGAAATGCGTAATATCAGAGGGATAAACGAAAAAAAGATTAAGAATGGGAGAATAAAGAGTAAAGAAATAAATTAAGACGAGAAACATTGTTATAACATGTAACCAAGACGTATGACTAAGATGGAGATCAAGTTCCTGTTGATCCACGTGAATTAGACGATGAATACTTAATTGATGAGGATTATTTGACTAGTAAATACAAAAGATTTCCCGTTAAAATGGATCAGTATTAGTTCACAATTGAAATGTAAATTTTGAATAGGGAATTATTGAAAGTGATTGAAGAAACAAAGGATAGGATTAAATAGTAAGGTCGTGGAAGCACAATGTTTAGCTTCATCAAGATTGAACAATTCAAAGACTAGCTGAATAACTATACAAGCTAGTTTAATGGTACTCTTAGAATGGCTAAAAATATTTTAAAAAATGTGGGAAATGGGGTTGTTAGTGTCGAGCAATATCTCCAAATTATGAAATAATTTAAAGAAGAGAAGACATAATTCAAAAACACTATAGATAAGGGATTTGCTTAATGTTTCGAAGTTATAAACGATCAGGCCAAGCTAAACATACAGACGGTGATGGACAAAATGGAGTATATGAAAATGTAGTAATAGTCAGAAGCAGGTTTCCCATTTACAGCTGAAGAGCTAAAAGAACATGAAAACGCTGATAAAAACACTAAACTGGCGTGGGAATATAATGTGCACGAATTTGATCCCGCAAGATTTATACCTACTGGTATTGGTGAAAAGATGTATGTCAAAGATGGTAATCCGGAAGATTACAGGATGACTATAGATGAAACAAATAAAATGAGATATGTTCTTAAAAATTTGCATAGACAAAACCCTAATTGGACCGACGTACATTTACGAGAATTAGAATTCAAATATAGAATAGAATTAGCTGAAAAGAAGAAAAAAATACGCGAAGGATTAGCTGAATACAATTAATCAAAACATTATGATCCTGAAAATGATAAAGAATATGTGTTTTAAAGATAGCAAAACGCTGATGACTGGAATAAATTTCAAGAATAAAAAAAAGAGGAGTACTTAAAATAAAGAGGTGAAAAATATGATTAAATTTATAAAAAATATGAAAAATGGCGTGAATAACACCCACCTGTCGATATTCAAGAAATAAAAGAGCCAGAATTGACAAATCAGGAAATTCTAAGTTAGATATAAAGCAAAACCCCTGTTTTGCTTGCATATGAAAGACATTAGGCTCATGAATAGCTTTATTAGAGTGAAGTTTCGAAAAATCCGATTTTAAAGATGGAAGAATTGTTAATTAGCGAATTGATGTTACATACCGGCACTTAAATTTAGGTAGATATTAAGAGATGGGTGCGAGAAAAATAATATGACGATGCGTATGAAATGTTCCGAGAAATGTAAGCTAAGGATTTCATGAAAGAAAGATTCAAATCAACATCTATGAGTATTTGGGGCTTATATCAAGAAGCCTAAAGCAATAAATTCAAAGAATTTGTTGGAGATTTGCAAATTTTTAATTTTTTTGAAGGTGGATTTGAAGGTTATCTTGCGAAAGTTATGCCTTATGAGAAAAGATAATTGTGGGATTTAACACAGAGACAACAAATGAGATCAAGATTCGGACTGATGGAGTAAAGATTATAGACGATAATGGAAGAGGATTTAAAATCGATTTAAAACCAGACTTAGCGTAAAAAAAGAGCCAAAGAGTGGAAAGAAATAAATAAATAGTTTACATAAAGATCTATTGAAGATTATAAAAAAAATGGTCAGCACACACAATTTAAAGCAAATCTTGAAACTATTGTAGATGTTAATATGGGTAATACAGAGTATCATCAAATTATGAATCTAAGACTAAATGTGTTAAATAAGACTTAGATTGTGAGTTTCGCAAGTATGATTAGAGATCTAGGCGTTAATATACCAGATGTTAACGTTTTTGAAACGATGTGCTCAAAAAGCGAAATTAAAATAGGATCTGTACTAGGCATGTTCGAATTTTAAAACAAAACGATAGATGGTAGTTACTCTTAAGAACTATTAAAGGCTGTTAAAGACTATACTTACTAAGATATACACACTAACTAAGCCTTGAAAGAATATGTCTGGCTAAGGATGTAAAACTATCATGCTAATTTGGATTTTAAAAATTTTGATAAGCTCCCGCAAAAAAATAGATAAACACCGTTTTATGATTAAATTCAAGAAATGATTTAAGCTAAAAAAAAAGCGCACGAAATATCAATGGATATATTGAATGGTAATTATAAAGGCAAACCATAGAAAGCTCCATAAATACCTAGCGCTTACATTAAAGATTTTGAGTTCCCTGCATTTAGCGAAGAATATGTGGAGTCAGAAGCCTTGTCGTCATAATTGAAGCTAATTAATCAACAAATCCAATAGAAATTGGGAGAAAAAAAAATAACTTAAAGGATTCAAAATGTTACGTTGAATTTGCCAAAATTTTTGTTTAAAAAAATAAGTGAAATGACTGAAAACGAGAGATGTTGTTTATCAAAGATAATGCTTGAATTGTATTCGCCTATTGAATTAGAAAAAATTGATTCCAAAGAATACGGTAACAAGATTGTTGGCAATTTAGTTTCAAAATAGTTCTAAAATCCTGATTTGTAGATCAATTTCCTTCAAAACAAGCATGGGGCTTTTTTGAGTGATATTGGGGCAACCACTGTGGATGAATTTCATAAGATAAGTAGGGAGAACAGTATAATATACAAATAACAAGAAAGATTGTAACGGGAATTTCACGATCTCAGACAGGCTAGCTACTTTGCTGGTTGGTTGTTTGATAACAAGAAAAAATTGAGTCCTGCATAAGCAGAAATATTTGAAAAAAAACAAATGGCAAGATTCAATGAAAGGTATAAAGAGCAATAATTTGTTTAGTTAATTGAAGAAATTGACGAAGATAAAGAAGACTCAGAATCCGTAAGAACAGGGTCAGTTAAGTCTTTAATAATAGAAAATG
>Ga0164293_10002717_pt1 | contig 15028 bp, 13 predicted proteins | sample GEODES118metaG_FD_111487 | JGI IMG/M metagenome (GOLD analysis project Ga0164293, IMG submission 111487) | Eutrophic lake water microbial communities from Lake Mendota, Wisconsin, USA - GEODES118 metaG | ecosystem: Environmental > Aquatic > Freshwater > Lake | place: USA: Lake Mendota...
AATCGGTTTTCATGTCGTCGAGGTGTTCCAAACCCACAGCCACACGAATCAAGCCTTGGCCAATGCCCGCAGCTTGGCGTTGGTCTTCACTGAGCTTGCCGTGCGAGGTGCTGGCCGGATGGGTGAGCAGGGTTTTGGTGTCGCCCAAATTGGTGCACAAGGACAACACCTTCAAGCAGTCCAAAACATGAAAGGCACGCGCCCGGGCTTGTTCGGCATCCTTGGCCTGGACATCAAAGGACAGCACCGCGCCGCCCATGTTGCTCATTTGCTTCATCGACAAGGCGTGTTGCGGGTGGCTCTTCAAGCCGGGGTAATGCACCTTGGCCACACTGGGGTGTTGCGCCAACCAATGGGCCAAGGCATGGGCTCGCTCACTCTGGGCACGCATGCGGATGTCCAAAGTTTCCAAGCCCTTCAAGACCACCCAAGCGTTGAACGGGGCCAACACCATGCCGCTGTTTTTCATGACCGGCAAAAACTTTTCCAACACCATGGCTTCACTGGCACACAATGCGCCCGCCATGACACGCCCTTGGCCGTCCAAATACTTGGTGCCCGAATGCATGATGATGTCGGCACCCATGTCGATGGGGCGTTGCAAAACAGGGGTGGCGAAACAATTGTCCAGCGCCAGCAAAGCGCCTGCGTTGTGCGCCATGTCGGCCAAGGCTTGGATGTCGCACACCTCGGTCAAGGGGTTGGTAGGCGTTTCAGCAAACAGCAGTTTGGTGTTGGGTTGAATCGCCGCTTGCCATGCTTTCAAATCGGTTTGCGGCACCATGGTGGAGGCCACGCCAAAACGGGCAAACTCGGAGCCAATCAATTTGATGGTCGAGCCAAACATCGACTGCGAATACACCACGTGGTCGCCCACCTTGAGCAGGCTGAACAGCATCAAGGTGATGGCCGACATGCCACTCGATGTGGCAATACACGCTTCGGTGCCTTCCAAGGCCGCCAAACGCATCTCGAAACTGCTGACGGTTGGGTTGCCGGCCCGACCATAGGTGTAGCCGTCTTCGTCGCCCGCAAAACGATCTGCCGAGGCTTGGGCCGAGGGTTGCACGTAGCCGCTGGTGAGGAACAAGGCTTCGGAGTTTTCACCGTATTGGCTTTTCTCCACGGCCAAGCGCACCGCCAGGGTTTCAAGGTGCAAAGAAGGGGGCACTTTGGGTTCAGTCATGGGGTTCAGGCATTGGCGTTGGGCAAGGCCAAGCGCGAATTGTCTTCGCTGTCCTCTTCGCTGCCCACGCGTTGTTGGTTGAGTCTGGAAATGTCGGCAGCAGTCACGTCACCGGTGACGTAAACACCATCAAAGCAAGAAGCGTCAAAGCCTTGCAAAGCTGGGGAACCGGGCAAAGCGGCGCGGCGCACGGCGTCGCGCATCGGGCCAATGTCTTGGTAAATCAAGGCATCACATCCGATGAGTTCACGCACCTCTTCCACGGTGCGGTTGTGCGCCACCAGTTCTTCCGGTGTGGGCATGTCGATGCCGTATACATTGGGAAAACGCACGGGGGGAGCTGCACTGGCCATGTAGACCTTGCGGGCGCCGGCGTCGCGGGCCATTTGCACGATTTCTCGGCTGGTGGTGCCACGCACGATAGAGTCATCAACCAACAGCACGTTGCGGCCTTTGAATTCGCTGACGATGACGTTGAGCTTTTGGCGCACCGACTTTTTGCGCACCGATTGGCCGGGCATGATGAACGTGCGGCCCACATAACGGTTTTTCACAAACCCTTCGCGGTACGGCTTGCCCAGCAAATGCGCGAGTTCTGTGGCGCTGGGGCGACTCGATTCGGGAATGGGAATCACCACATCAATGTCAGACGGCGGTACGGTGGACACCACCCGCTTGGCCAAGGTTTCGCCCAGGTTCAAACGTGCTTGGTACACCGAAATGCCGTCGATGGTGGAGTCGGGTCTGGCCAAATACACATACTCAAAAATGCAAGGCATGAGCTGCGGATTTTGGGCGCATTGTTGGGCATGCAGCTGGCCCTGCATGTCGATGAACACCGCTTCTCCGGGCGCGATGTCACGCACAAACCTGTGGCCCGTGCCTTCCAAGGCCACCGACTCGCTGCCCACCATCCAAGTGCCATCAGCGCCTTTGCCCAAACACAGTGGCCGAATGCCAAAGGGGTCGCGAAACGCCACCATGCCGTGGCCTGCAATCATGGCCACCACGGCATACGAGCCTTTCACACGGGTGTGCACACCGGCGACGGCAGCAAACACATCGATGTGCGAGAGCACCAAGCCGCGCGTGGTTTTTTCCAACTCGTGGGCCAGCACATTCAGCAACACCTCGGAGTCGCTTTCGGTGTTGATGTGGCGGTGGTCGGTGGAGAACAAATCGGCCTTCAATGACTGGGCATTGGTCAAGTTGCCGTTGTGCACCAACACCAAGCCAAAGGGTGCGTTGACGTAAAAAGGCTGGGCTTCTTCTTCGCTGTAGGCGTTACCGGCTGTGGGGTAACGCACCTGTCCCAGCCCGACATTGCCGGGCAAGGCCCGCATGTTGCGTGTGCGAAAAACATCGCGCACCATGCCCTTGGCTTTGTGCATGAAAAATTTGCGGTCCAGTTGGGTGACGATGCCAGCGGCGTCTTGGCCGCGGTGTTGCAACAACAACAGTGCGTCGTAAATCAACTGGTTCACATTGGTCTGGCTGACCACGCCCACAATGCCACACATCAGGACACCAACCTTTCCAATTGCGCCGGCAAGATGGGTTTGAAAAACTTCACGCCCTCATCGGCCGACTGCGCTACCCAAGAATTCATCCAAGCGGGTGATGTTTTGACGGGCGTCAAGCCCACCAAGACCGACACCGCCATCAAGGCAATGCCACCGCGCATCAATCCAAACACACCACCCATGAAGCGGTCCAACAAACCCAGGCCAACCACGGCTACCAACCGTTGCGTCAAGGCGCTCAGGATGCTCATGCTCAGCCACACGGCCCCAAACACCAACAACCAAGCCGCCAAGTAGCGCAGGTTGTCACCCCAGTCGGGTGGCAGTTGCACCGCCATGTCTGCGGCATATTTGGAGGACAACAAAAAGCCCAGCAACCAAGCTGCCAAGGCCATGGTTTCGCGGATAACGCCGCGCCACAAACCCAACAGACAAGACATCAGCAACACGGCCAACAAAACCCCATCCAGTGCACCCATGTTCAGAGCGTCAACAGGGCTGCAGTGAGGTTCAAAGCCTTGACCTTGGTCACTGTTTTTTGAGCGTCTTCTTTGCTGGCAAAGGGTCCAATGCGCACACGCGTTCGCTTGCCGTCTTTGGTTTGCGCCACATGCACATAGGTTTTGAGCCCGGCTTTTTCCAACTTGGCCCGCACTTCCCTGACCTTGTCCTCGTCAGAGAAGGCACCCACTTGCACGATGAAGCGCGGAGCGTCATCGGTTTTGCCAGCATCAGTGTCGGGTTTGGTGGTGTTGAGCACTTCTTCTTTGGGTGCAGCTTTGGCCTCAGCGACTTTGCCTTCCGCGGGCTTGGCGTCAGGCTTCTTCACGTCGGCCACAGGCAGCTCGGGCTGCTTGGCCATGTCTGGGGGCTCGGGTTCGGGGGCTTGCGAATCAGGTGCTTTCACGTCATCGGGCGCCGGCGCTTTGGCTTCCACAGGCGGGGCCAGGGGGACCTGGCTGGGGCGCACCGCATCACGATCCGGCATGTCGATGCGGATGTCAGAAGCCAGTTCACGCGGTTTGGTGTCAAACACCATTGGGAAACCGATCACAGCGATCAGCACCAACACCGTGGCACCAATCAATCGGTGGCGGGCGCGTTGCCGCAGCACATCCATGCTTTGGGCTTCGCCGTTGTCGGCATTGCGTTCTTCGGCGGAAGCCGTGGATGGGGAACGGGACTTGAAAAACGCCATGTTTGAGACTTCAGGTAGGCAGATCGGCAGTCAAGCGGCCAGGAATTCCCTGCTGAAGAACCCCGCCAACGGTGAAGAACGAACCAAAAACGAGAATTCTATCAGCGGGGTCTGCACGCCCGAGGGCCAAGGTCAGTGCCGCCGAGGGGCTGTCCACCTCGACAGCAGTGGCCTGGGTGGGCGGCGATGAAGCCCGCCAAACCGCGTGCAAATGCGCGGCGGTGGCCGCGCGTGGCGTGGGCAAATCACAGAAATACCAGTGGTCCACCAAGGGCAGCAAGCGTTTGAAGAGTCCAGGCAAGTCTTTGTCTAGCATGGCCCCCACCACGGCATGGGTCCCGGGGTAAAAACCCATGGCATCCAGGTTGTGGGCCAAGGCTGCAGTGGCATGCGGGTTGTGGGCCACATCCAGCACGATGGCGGGTTGTCCCGGCAAAATTTGAAACCGTCCAGGCCATTCCACCAAGGACAGCCCCAAGCGAATGGCTTGCGCCGTGACCGGCAATTGGGGCCGCATGGCCTCGAGCGCCGCCAACACACCCGCAGCATTCAGCAACTGGTTGGCGCCTCGCAAAGCGGGGTAGGCCAAGCCGCTGTAGGTGCGGCCCCTGCCCTTCCAGATCCATTGCTGGGCGTCGCCCGAGAATTGAAAATCTGTGCCGACACACCAGACATCGGTCTGCAAGCTTTGGGCATGGGCCAAGACAGATTCGGGTGGTGACGGATCACACACCACCACCGGTCGGCCGCCGCGCATGATGCCCGCCTTTTCAAAACCAATCGCCTCGCGCGTGCCCCCCAACAATTCGATGTGGTCCAGGTCGATGCTGGTGATGACCGCGCAATCCGTGTCTAATATATTGACTGCGTCCAAGCGTCCGCCCAAACCCACCTCCAAAATCACCACATCCAGATTCGCGTCGGCCAAAAAAGCAAACAAGGCTAAGCTGGTGAATTCAAAATAACTCAGCGACACACCGCCTCGTGCGTCTTCCACTTTTTCGAAATAAGGCACCAGCTGTGCGGCCTTCGCAGGCTGGCCTTGCAAACGGCAACGCTCTTCAAAATGCACCAAGTGCGGCGAGGTGTACAAACCGGTTTTGTAGCCTGCATGGCGCAGCACCGACTCGAGCATGGCGCAGGTGGAACCCTTGCCATTGGTGCCGGCCACGGTGATGACCGGGCAAGGCATGGTCAACTTCATGGCTTGCGCAACTTCCTTGATGCGTTCCAAGCCCATGTCAATGGTTTGGGGGTGCAATTGCTCGCAATGGCGAAGCCAGTCGTGTAAATTCATCCGAGAATTGTCGCCCATTCATATTGAATGGTTTCTTGTCCTGGGTCAACCAGGCTGGCCCAGATGGCGTTAACCTTGTGTCACGCTTATCCCTACTCAGGAGCAAACCATGCGTTTTATTCCCCTCTCTCTGGCTTTAGCGGCTTTGATTCCTTCAAGCCCTGTGTTGGCCCAAGAAGTTGGCCGGGTCATCTCCTCCACCCCCATCATTCAACAAGTGGCTGTGCCTCGCCAGGTGTGCACTCAACAACAAGTCACGGTTCAGAAAAACAAATCCGGCGCAGGCGCGGCCATGGGCGCGATTGCAGGCGGCACCATCGGTCACGCTTTGGGTCGTGACAGCGCTTTGGGCACCGCCATTGGCATGTTTGGCGGCGCCATCTTGGGCGACAAAATCGAAGGCGCACCCGCCCCAGAAACACGCCAAGTGCAAAGTTGCACCACCCAAAATTTTTACGAAAACCGCACGGTTTCTTACCATGTGTTGTATGAATACGCGGGCAAGCAGTACAGCGTGCAAATGCCGCAAGACCCCGGCCCCACGGTGCGTTTGCAAATCACCCCCGTGGTCAGCAACCTGCCACCAGCACCGCCTCCGGTGGTGCCCATGCCGGCCCAAAACATGGTGCCGCCACCGGGTTCCGCGCCCACCATGTAAGCCACACACCAAGCCGCTGCAACCCAGCGGCTTTTTTATTGCAGCCGTCGTTTCTCGAAGCCCAGCGGCTGTGCCCTAGAATCCCGCCTTTGTTTTTCACTGGTGTGACTCATGCGCAAAACCCAGCCAAGCACTGGCCAAACCCAAGCCCCTCAACGCGTTGTCTTGGCCTATTCAGGCGGCTTGGACACCTCCATCATTTTGAAATGGTTGCAAGACGAGTACCACTGCGAAGTGGTGACCTTCACCGCGGACATTGGTCAAGGCGAGGAAATCGAACCAGCCCGTGCCAAAGCCATCAAGATGGGTATCAAGCCGCAAAACATCTTCATTGAAGATTTGCGCGAAGAATTTGTGCGCGACTTTGTCTTCCCCATGTTCCGCGCCAATGCGCTGTACGAAGGCGAATATTTGTTGGGCACGTCCATCGCCCGCCCGCTGATTGCCAAACGATTGGTCGAAATTGCGCGCAAAACAAAAGCCGATGCCATCAGCCACGGTGCCACCGGCAAGGGTAATGATCAAGTGCGTTTTGAACTTGGCGCTTATGCCCTCATGCCCAACGTGAAGATCATCGCGCCTTGGCGTGAATGGGATTTGCTCTCGCGCGAAAAACTCATGCGCTACGCGGACCAACACGGTATTCCTGTGGATGGTGCCAAACGCAAAGGACCTGCCCCCTACTCCATGGACGCCAACCTGCTGCACATCAGTTATGAAGGCGGCATTTTGGAAGACCCGAATTACGCGCCCGAAGACAGCATGTGGCGCTTGACGGTCAGCCCTGAAAAAGCACCGAACAAACCGCAAATCATCGAGCTCGCCTACAAACACGGCGACGTGGTGACCATTGACGGCGTGCGCATGAGCCCAGCCAAAGTGCTGGCGCACCTGAACACGGTGGGCGGCAAGCATGGCATTGGCCGCTTGGACAAAGTGGAAAACCGCTACGTGGGCATGAAAAGCCGTGGCTGCTATGAAACCCCTGGCGGCACCATCTTGTTGTCGGGTCACCGTGCCATCGAATCCATCACCTTGGACCGCGAAGTGTTGGCCTTGAAAGAAGACCTGATGCCGCGTTATGCACGTCTGGTTTACAACGGCTACTGGTTCAGCCCCGAGCGTGAACTCTTGCAAGGCCTGATCGACGCCTCGCAAGCCACCGCCAACGGCAAGGTGCGCTTGAAGCTGTACAAAGGCACCATCATGTGTGTGGGCCGCGAGAGCAAAACCGACAGCTTGTTTGACACCCGCATTGCCACCTTTGATGACGACGGCGGTGCTTACAACCAAGCCGATGCCGGCGGGTTCATCAAGCTCAATGCTTTGCGCATGCGCATTGCGGGCAACTTGAAAAACGAACGCGCCGCGCGCGCTGCCAAAACCACCACCCGCAAAACCACTTCGAAGAAAAAGGCCTGACCATGGTGACCGAACAACTGCAAGGCGCAAGCGTCGCCTCCAAAGCCAATGTGTTTTTTGACGGCAAATGTGTGAGCCACACCGTCATCTTGTCCAACGGCGAGAAAAAATCCGTGGGCGTGGTGCTGCCTTCGCATTTAACGTTCAACACGGCTGCGGCTGAAATCATGGAATGCGTGGCCGGTGCTTGCGAGTACAAATTGGCGGGCACAGATGCTTGGCAACACGCTGGCCCTGGCGACAAGTTCAACGTAGCGGCCAACTCCTCGTTCGAAATCAAGGTGGCTGAGGCGTATCACTACATTTGCCACTTTGGTTGATGCGTTTGACGCGCGCCATGCAAAAGGCCCCGCGAGGGGCCTTTTTGTCGCCTGTCAAAGAAGGCGATAGTGAAGCGTCATGACGCCCACAGAGCGTGCAGTTTCAATAATGCGCCAAGCGGGCTTTGGCCTCGGCAAATTCGCGTTTGAACTGCGCCACCAAGTCGGCGGTGGACTGCACCTTGTGGATGGCCCCAATGCCTTGACCGCAGCCCCAAATGTCTTTCCAAGCCTTGCTCTTGTCGCCACCAAAGTCCATTTTGCTGGGGTCGCTCTCGGGCAGGTTGTCGGGGTCCATGCCTGCATTCCGCACCGATGGGGCCAGGTAGTTGCCGTGCACACCGGTGAACAAGTTGCTGTAGATGATGTCGTCTGAATTGCTGTCGACGATGCACTGCTTGTACTCTTCGGCGGCACGCGCTTCGTCGGTGGCGATGAAGGCCGAACCGATGTAGGCGAAGTCGGCGCCCATGGCCAATGAGGCCAAGATGGCACTGCCGCTGGCAATCGAGCCACTCAGCGCCAGCGGGCCGTCAAACCATTGGCGAATTTCTTGTACCAAGGCAAACGGGCTTTTCACGCCCGCATGGCCCCCTGCACCAGCGGCCACCGCCACCAAACCATCGGCGCCTTTTTCAATCGCTTTGTGGGCAAACTTGTTGTTGATGATGTCGTGCAACACCACGCCGCCATAGCTGTGCGCGGCTTGGTTGATTTCTTCACGCGCACCCAGCGAAGTGATGATGATGGGCACTTTGTATTTGACGCACATGGCCATGTCGTGCTCGAGCCGGTCGTTGCTCTTGTGCACGATTTGGTTGATGGCAAAGGGTGCGGCAGGCCGATCGGGGTTCGCCTTGTTGTACGCCGACAAGGTTTCGGTGATTTCAGACAACCACTCGTCCAACTGCGATGCAGGACGCGCATTCAACGCAGGCATGGAACCCACCACGCCCGCGATGCACTGGGCAATCACCAACTTGGGGTTGCTGATGATGAACAGCGGCGAGCCGATGACGGGAAAAGGCACGGCGGCGAGTGCGGCTGGCAGTTTGGACATGTGGAGCTCCGGTTGGGGTATTGATGGGGGGTGTTGTTGCGCAGTTGACTTCAATGGGGCGCTTTAAAACGCCTCCAACGCCATCGAGGTCACGCTGTCTGCGCCGTCCACGATGCTGTCGCGCGCACCGGGTGCTTTGCTCAGAATGTGGTCGGCGTAAAAACGTGCGGTGCTCATCTTGGCGTGCATGAAGGCGTCGTCGCCCTGACCCAGCGCATGGTGCGCGACCACAAAGCTGCGCGCCATTTGCCAGCCTGCAATCACATTGCCGGCCAACATCAAATAAGGCACGCTGCCCGCATAAGCGGCATTCGGGTTGTGGGCGGCGGCTTGCACGATGAAGTCCACCACATCCAACAAAGCTTGGCGAGCGGCTGTCAAGCGCTTGGCAATGGCTTGGGCATCTGCTGAGCCGATCTTCAACAACTCGGCTTCGGTGGTTTGCATTTGCGCGGCCAAGGCCTTGGGTGTTTGACCGCCGTCACGCGCGGTTTTGCGGCCCACCAAGTCATTGGCTTGAATCGCGGTGGTGCCTTCGTAAATCGTGAGAATTTTGGCGTCTCGGTAGTACTGTGCCGCCCCGGTTTCTTCAATGAAACCCATGCCGCCGTGCACTTGCACGCCCAAGGACGTGACTTCCAAACTCATCTCGGTGCTGAAGCCTTTGACCAACGGCACCATGAATTCATACACCGCTTGGTTTTGTTGGCGCGTGTCGGCATCCGGATGATGATGCGCAGCGTCGTAGGCCGCAGCAGCCACCGATGCCATGGCACGGCAGCCTTCGGTGTAGGCGCGCATGGTCATGAGCATGCGGCGCACATCAGGATGGTGAATGATGGGTGCAGCGGCTTTGATGCTGCCGTCCACGGGGCGGCTTTGCACGCGGTCACGCGCGTACTGCGTGGCCTTTTGATAGGCACGGTCGGCCACTGAAATGCCTTGCACGCCCACCGCATAGCGGGCCGCGTTCATCATGATGAACATGTATTCCAAGCCACGGTTTTCTTGGCCCACCAAGAAGCCCACGGCACCACCATGGTCGCCGTACTGCAGCACCGCTGTGGGGCTGGCCTTGATGCCCATCTTGTGTTCAATGCTGACGCAATGCACATCGTTGCGTGCACCCAATGAACCGTCTTTGTTCACCATGAATTTGGGCACGACAAACAAGCTGATGCCTTTCACACCTTCGGGCGCACCACTGACGCGGGCCAACACCAAATGGACGATGTTGTCGGCCATGTCGTGCTCACCATAGGTGATGTAAATCTTGGTGCCAAACACCTTGTACGTGCCGTCGGCTTGCGGCTCGGCACGCGAGCGCACCATCGACAAATCCGAACCGGCTTGCGGCTCGGTCAGGTTCATGGTGCCGGTCCATTCGCCACTCACCAATTTGTCAAGGTAAGTGGCTTTGAGTTCATTCGAGCCTGCAGTCAGCAAAGCTTCGATCGCGCCATCGGTCAGCAGTGGGCACAAGGCAAAACTCATGTTGGCAGCGTTCAGCATTTCAATGCATGCCGCACCAATGGTTTTGGGCAGGCCTTGGCCGCCAAAGTCGGCGGGGTGTTGCAAGCCTTGCCATCCACCTTCGGCGTATTGCTTGTAGGCCTGCTTGAACCCAGGCGTGGTGGTGACCACACCGGCTTTCCATGAGGACGGGTTTTTGTCGCCTTCCCAGTTCAACGGGGCCACCACATCTTGGTTGAAACGCGCACATTCTTCCAACACCGCTTGCGCGGTTTCCATGCCCGCTTCTTCAAAGCCAGGAATCTTGGCAATCTCGTCCAAAGCAGCCAAATGCTGCATGTTGAACAACATGTCTTTCACGGGGGCGGTATAGCTCACAGCAATCTCCAAACATCAGGGGCGTGAAAAAGGCACCGCGTGGGTGCCTTTCAAAAAGTGCTTACAGGGCAGCAACCAACTCGGGTACAGCCACGAACAAATCGGCTTCCAAGCCGTAATCGGCGACGCTGAAGATGGGTGCTTCGGGGTCTTTGTTGATGGCCACGATCACCTTGCTGTCTTTCATGCCGGCCAAGTGTTGAATGGCACCGCTGATGCCGCAAGCCACATACAACTGGGGCGCGACGATCTTGCCCGTCTGACCCACTTGCCAATCGTTGGGCGCGTAACCCGCGTCCACCGCAGCACGGCTGGCCCCCATGGCCGCACCCAGCTTGTCGGCCAAGGGTGTGATGACTTCATTGAATTTTTCTGCGCTGCCCAAGGCACGGCCACCGGAGACGATGACTTTGGCGGCGGTGAGTTCGGGGCGGTCGTTCTTGGCAATCTCGCTGCCCATGAACTGGCTTTGCGTGCCCGCGTTGGCAGGGCTCACGCTCTCCACGGTTGCACTGCCACCACTGGCTGCTGCGGCATCAAAACCGGTGGTGCGCACAGTGATGACTTTGATGGCATCGGTGGCTTGCACGGTGGCGATGGCGTTGCCGGCGTAGATGGGGCGCTCGAAGGTGTCGGGTGCATCGACCTTGGTGATGTCGCTCACTTGGGCCACATCGAGTTTGGCCGCCACGCGCGGCGCGATGTTTTTGCCACTGGCGGTGGCAGCAAACACAATGTGTGAATAGTTGGAAGCCAAGGCCAGTACCTGCGCGGCCATGTGCTCAGCCAATCCGTGTGCAAAACCATCGGCATCAGCGTGCAGGACTTTGGTGACACCTGCAATCTGCGCAGCGGCTTGCGCGGCGGCGGCGGCGTCTTTGCCAGCCACCAACACATGCACCTCACCACCACACGCCAGGGCGGCGGTGACGGTGTTCAAGGTGGCGGGTTTGATGCTGTGATTGTCGTGTTCAGCAATAACAAGTGAAGTCATGTTGTGTTCCTCAATCTTTAACGGTCAGATGACTTTGGCTTCGTTTTTCAGCTTGTCCACCAAGGCGGCCACATCGGCCACTTTGATGCCCGCACTGCGCTTGGGCGGCTCGCTCACTTTGAGCGTTTTGATGCGCGGCTTGACGTCCACACCCAGGTCTTCAGGCTTGAAGATGTCGAGTTGTTTTTTCTTCGCCTTCATGATGTTGGGCAGCGTCACATAGCGCGGCTCGTTCAAGCGCAAATCGGTGGTGACCACGGCGGGTAAGCTCAGTTTCAAGGTTTCCAAACCACCATCGACCTCGCGGGTGATGAGGGCGTGGCCATCGGCCATCTCCACTTTGGAAGCGAACGTGGCTTGCGGCCAATCGGCCAGCGCAGCCAGCATCTGGCCAGTTTGGTTGCAATCGTCGTCAATCGCTTGCTTGCCCAGGATGACCAAGCTGGGTTGCTCTTTGTCGGCCAAGGCTTTGAGCAATTTGGCGACAGCCAAGGGTTGCAAGTCTTCAGCGGTTTCCACCAAGATGCCACGGTCAGCACCAATGGCCATGGCGGTGCGCAAGGTTTCTTGGCACTGTGTGACGCCACACGAGACCACGATCACTTCGCTCAAGATGCCCTTTTCTTTCAAGCGAACCGCTTCTTCCACAGCGATTTCGTCAAAGGGGTTCATGCTCATTTTGACGTTGGCGATATCCACGCCGGTTTGGTCTGACTTGACCCGAACTTTGACGTTGTAATCCACCACGCGCTTGACGGCGACCAGTGCCTTCATGGGTTTTCTCCAGGAATTTGATGTCTTTGAATGCCAAAAAACAAACCGCCTGCAGGCGGCTTCTAATTGACGTTACGTCATTCTAGACGAATCGCGGTGCAAATTCGAACGGTCGTGCTTTTTTGAGCTGCATATGGGGTTTTTGACCACAAAACAGGGCTTCACAGGGTGTTGCTGGCGGCAGACAAAGCCGGCTTGGCCGGCGGCAACTGCACCCCCGCCTGCTGCAAGGCGGCCCACACGGCCGTGTTCACCTCGGACAGCACCTGCAGCTTGCCCTGTTGCGGGTCGGCCACCCAACAATGCAGGGTGAAGACCAAGCCGTCTTGGCCAAAGCTGCTGAAAAACGCCTGCGGCGCGGGTTCTGCCAAGACCTTGGGCACAGTGGCTGCGGCCGTGCATAAAAGTTTCTGCAGCTGCGCGGGGTCGCTGTCGAGCGCCAAGGTGAACGGGCATTGCAGCGCCACCGCGCTTTGCGTGAGCGAGAAATTGTCCACGCGTTGGGTGATCAGCATGTCATTGGGGATGATGGTTTCGCGGCCATTGGCGTCGCGCAGCAAGGTATAGCGGGTTTTGATGTCGGTGACCGTGCCCTCCATGCCATCGACGCGAATCACATCGCCGATGCGCACCGAGCGCTCTACCAAGACCACAAAACCACTGACGTAATTGGCCGCGAGTTTTTGCAAACCCAAGCCCAGCCCCACGCCCAAAGCACCGCCCAAGACCGACAGCGCGGTCAGGTCCACACCCACTGCCGACAAGGTGAGCAACAAACCGACCAACAACAACACGGCACGCAACACGTTCGAGGCGATTTTGCGCATCGACAAATCGGTCATGGTTTGCGCCAGTACATGTTGCTCGATGGTGGCCGACAACCACAGCGTCAACACCAGCACCAAGCCCGACGACAAAATACCTTCGACCAATGAACGCAAATCGATGCGCGACTTGCCAAAGTTGAAATGGATTTGCGCCATCTCGTTGGCCACCAGGGGCAGCAAATCGGTGATCCACAAAATCGCCACCAACCAGGCCAACCAAGAGATGAGCCGCTCGGTGAGCACCGCCAAGGGTGACTGCGGGAACACCGCTGTGAGGACCCGCGCACACAAGCGAATGAGCACCAGCGACAGCAACACCGGCACGGCCACTTTGAGCAGCATGAGGTTTTGCTGCTTGGCCAACCAAAGTTGGCCGATGTACACCAAGGCCAAAGCCACAGCTGGGAACAACAAGCCATCGGCCAATTGGCGGCCAAACAAAACGGAGGCAGGCGCGGCATAGCGGCTGAGTTGCTTGACGATCAGCCAGGCCAAGCCCAAGGCCAACAGCAGCCAGCCGAGTTCATGCAATACGCTGCGCGACAGCGCTTCTTGGGTCCAGGTTGAAAGAAATTCTGAGAGTGGGTTCATGGTGCAGTGCCGATGGATGGACGTATTGTGCAACGTGGCTTCGCTACACTTGCCCGCCATGCACATCTTTGTTTGGCCACGCCGCGCTGCCCTCCTCCTGTTCTTTGTTGTTTCTGTGTTTCCTGCATGGGCTCAAAACACCACGCCCAACTTGAAACCAGATGGCGCAACCAAGGATGCTGCGACCTCACAAGTGGGCAAGGATGCAAAGCTTGCAACAACCTCTTCTTCGACTGCAGTTGCTTCGAAGACGCCCGTCAAAAGCACGGCCAAGCCCAGCACTGCCATAGCCAAGAAAGCATCCAAGCCTGGTCAACGCAGCAAAGCTGCCAAGGTGCGGCTTGGCAAAGCCTTTGGCAACACAGCAGCGGTGAAAGCCTTGGCCCGCGAATTGGCCAAGCAACACGACATGCCCGTGGCTTGGGTGCAGCAGCAGATTTCCAAAGCACGGGTGCTGCCGCAAGTGCAACAAATGATCCTGCCCGCCGCTGCGCCCACAGCAAAAAATTGGGCGGCTTACCGTTCGCGGTTCATCGAGCCGCGACGCATCGACGCTGGTGTGCAGTTTTGGCGCCAGCACGAGGCCGCGCTGCAACGCGCTGAAAAAACCTATGGTGTGCCCTCGCGTTACATCGTCGGCATCTTGGGGGTGGAAACTTATTTCGGACAACACCAAGGGCAGTTCAAAGTGTTGGACGCCTTGGCCACGCTCAGCTTGGCGTTCCCCAAAGAACACAAACAAGCCTCAGAACGCGAGGCTTTTTTTAAAAACGAGTTGGGGATGTTCTTGCAACAGCGACTGAAAAACCCGGCGCTGAAAAACCAGCTCGGCAGTTATGCGGGGGCCATCGGTTGGCCGCAGTTCATGCCATCAAGCATCGCCAAGTTTGCAGTGGACTTTGACAACGATGGCCGCATCGATTTGGCCAAGAGCAGCACGGATGCAATTGGCTCGATAGCGAATTACTTCCAGGCTTATGGCTGGCAAACCAGCATGCCCACGCATTTCGAGGTGGACATGCAGGCGCAAGGCACAGATTTGGATGCGTTGCTGGCCCCCGACATCGTGCCTTCTTGGACGGCGGCGCATTTGGCGTCGCAACAAGTGGCTTTGTCCGAGGCGGGGCGTGCGTTCGAGGGTCCGTTGGCCTTGGTGGAATTGTTCAATGGCACCGATGCGCCCTCTTACGTGGCTGGCACCGAAAACTTCTTCGTCGTCACCCGCTACAACCGCAGCAGTTATTACGCCTTGGCCGTCATTGAATTGGGTGAAGTGATTGAAAAGGCCTTGGCCGAGTAGTTGGAATCTGACCCCAATTGCTGGCGA
>Ga0164293_10002718_pt1 | contig 15022 bp, 9 predicted proteins | sample GEODES118metaG_FD_111487 | JGI IMG/M metagenome (GOLD analysis project Ga0164293, IMG submission 111487) | Eutrophic lake water microbial communities from Lake Mendota, Wisconsin, USA - GEODES118 metaG | ecosystem: Environmental > Aquatic > Freshwater > Lake | place: USA: Lake Mendota, Wisconsin...
AGGTTTTGAGTACAAAGGATTTATACATTGGGATTATGACCCTGAAACCAAGCCCGTAAACGTGCAGGGCGTACTAGCACTAGCCGACCAAACCGACGAAAATATGGGAGGTTTTCAATGCATCCCTGAGCTTTACAGAACGTATGACAGCTGGAAACTCACTCAAGCAGAAGACAGAAATCGTTTTCAGCCAGATACCTCAGCATTTGAGGGACAATTTGATAGAGTAAAACTAGAGGCAGGTGACTTATTGATTTTCAATAGTTTAGAACCACATGGCATCAGACCAAATAATTCAAAAGACAAGGTAAGAATAGCTCAATATATATCTATGATGCCTGCCGAGGAAGATAACCAAGCCATGCGTGATTGGCGAGTAAATTCTTGGCAAAACCGTATTGCACCAGAAGGCTATGCCTTCCCTGGCGACCCAAGAAACTGGGAACAAACCAAATATGGTGTGGCAGAATTAAACGATTTAGGTAAAAAACTTTTAGGTATTGAAAAATGGTAACCAAAATTATGAAATCAAAATTTAAAATAATTATATCCTTATTTATTGTTTCAATGATGTCAACGCAGGTTTTTTCTCAAATAAAATCAAGCAAGAAATTACTCAGGCATGTTGTTGTTTTTAAATTTAACGACAGCTCCTCATCAGAAGATGTTCAAAATGTGGCAGATACATTCTATGCCTTAAAGAAATCAGTGCCGCAAATAAAGGATATGGAATGGGGAATAAATAATAGCCCAGAACAATTTAATCAGGGTTTTACACATTGTTTTATAATAAGTTTCAAGTCCGAAAAGGACCTGGCGGACTATCAAAATAATGCTAGCCACAAGGCCTTTCAAGAGGTGCTAAAACCACACATGGAGAAGGTTTTTGTGGTAGATTATTGGGTTAAATAATCTAAATATTTTTCGAGAAGATTTACTCCGATAATTATTCGGGTAAATCTATTTTTGCACTTTAATAATTTGAAAATCGAACTTAAAATATGAAATCTCAAGCAACAGTTACGCTCAATAATGGTGTAGAAATGCCCCTACTTGGTTTGGGCGTTTATGATATGTATAACGACGAGGCTGAACAGGCCGTGGAATGGGCTCTTGAGACAGGCTACCGGCTCATAGACACGGCTTCAATGTATAAAAATGAACTGCAGATTGGTAAAGCCATTAGCAACAGCACAGTTGCGAGAGAAGAAGTATTTCTTACAACAAAAGTGAACGACAAAGATCAGGGTTATCATGCCACTTTGCGGGCTTTTGACCAGAGTTTAGAACTTCTGCAGACCGATTATGTAGATTTATATCTCGTGCATTGGCCTATAAAAGGCTCAAGAAAAGAAACTTGGAAGGCCTTGGAGAAAATATATGAATCGGGCATGGCTCGGGCGATAGGAGTAGCCAATTATTTGGAACCCTTTTTAGATGAATTACAGACCTATTCTGAAATAGTTCCTGCGGTTAATCAGGTAGAGTTTAGTCCGTTTCTGTATCTCGAAAATCTAAAACTCAAATGCGAAAAACTTGGTATTACTTTACAATCGTACACGCCATTGGTTAGAGGGCTAAAAATGCACGATGAAAGATTATTGAAGTTGGCCAACAAATATGAGAAAACTCCAGCACAAATAATTCTACGTTGGAATATACAACACGGAATTTCGACGATACCTAAATCAAGCAATTTGTCAAGACTAAAGGAAAACTTCAATGTTTTTGACTTTGTAATTTCCGATGTCGACATGATTACTATTAACGCATTCAACGAAAACTTCAGAGTAGTTGACGACCCAATGCTTATGCTTTAGTTTGGCTACCCAAATCTACCAATTCTTGAACGGTATTGATAACCTTAATATTCTCAGTAAGATCTAGTTTTTGACCAACTACCTGCATACCCGTCAAATAAATAGTCTGGTAGTGAAAAGTAGTGCCGATTTTGGTAACATAGTTTTGAACATCCTGCGGAGTAGAAAATGACGTAAAAGCTGAAAAAACAAAGCTCGGATTTTCTTTTTCTATAATAAATTTCACTTCGTCAAAAGGTAAACTTTGACCCAAATAAACCACCCTTTTACCCATATTTTTGAAAATAAAATAGGCGAACAATATCCCGATTTCGTGATATTCGCCTTCTGGCGTATAAACGACTACTTTTTCGGCTTTGGGGTCGTAATTGGTTGGAAGTTTATCAATCTCAACTACTATCTTTTGTCTAATTAAATTGGTAATGAAGTGCTCTTGCGACGGACCTATAGAACCCGAAAGCCAAAGTATACCAATCTTAGTTAAAAATGGATATACTATATTTATCATGGTTTTCATGATACCATGCGTGCTTATATTCTTGTTGATAGTTATCTCAAAAGTTTCCTCGTCAATATCAATCATAGCTATCGTAAGAGCCTGAATATGATCCGAAAACTGCATTTGCTTGTCAGAAAGTGAAAAAACCTCTTTCCTAAGGTCTTCTTCTTTCAATTTGGCTATTTCCGAAATTTTATAGCCGTGGTCTTTGAGGGTGGAAATGTTAAGGAGCAATTTAAGCTCGTGGTCGCTGTAGGTTCGAATATTTGTATCAGACCTTTGGGGAACCAATATCTTGTACCTCTGCTCCCATATTCTAAGGGTGTGGGCTTTTATGCCTGAAAGCTGTTCGAGGTCTCGAATGGAATATTGACTCATTTCATTGTAGTGTTCAGTTATGAAAGATGTAACTCAGAAAAGGCAAAATTGTTTAAATTTTTCAGAAAACATATTTCCCGGAAATTTTTTAATGTTGTTAAAGTGACACCTTTCAACAGCAATATTTCGAAATTAATAATCGCAAAAAAATGCTTACTTTTGAACAAACTATTCATCAATGGTTCTTAAAAATACTTACAAGGAACATTTTCTTAAAGCACTCTGTGTCTTTATATGCCTCATGGGGCAATCGCTATTTGCTCAGGTAAGAATAGAGGTAGAGGTGCTTTCCCCTTTTTTGGATGCCAACAAACCACTTTTTATTGCCTTAGACTACAACAAATGGAACCCTGGCGACCCAGCCTACAAACTAACCAAGTTAAAAGAAAATGAATACTATATTGACTTAAGCGATGCTCCGGCTAGTTTTGAATACAAATTTACGCAAGGAAGTTGGATACTTGTAGAAGGCACTCCAAGCGGTGAAGGCCTTCCAAATCGGAATTTTGACATAAATTCAGCAAAAACCAAACTCGTTGAGGTCAAAATTTTGGGCTGGGAAAAACAAGTAGCCTATGATATCATTGTTGATAATATTCCAGAAAACACCCCTAAAGATGCTGAAATCTTTATTTCGGGAAACTTTAATAGCTGGGAAGCAAGCAACGCTGACTATAAACTCAAACGCAATATACAAGGTCAGTTTACGACTAAAATTTACTCCGACTTACAGAAACTCGAATTCAAATTTACCCGTGGAAGCTGGGAATCGGTAGAGGCCCGAGAAAGCGGAAAAGCTAGGCCCAACAGGATTCTAAACCGCAGCTCCGACATCGACAATAAAGCCATAAACGTTACGATAGAAGGTTGGGAAGACCTCATGGGTACGCTTCATGTATATTCGCTTTTCGACTTTTTGTTGCTCTTTGCTGTATTTCAGGGCGTTTTGTTGGTAATTGCTATTCCTCTCATTCAAAATGCCAACATTGAAGCCAACCGTTGGCTGATACTTTCAATCATTATTTCGTCTCTGAGCATATTGTTGTACTTGACTTCTAATTTCCAAACTTTCGTCAATCGACTTCCAGGAATTGTGATTTTGCATGACTTCATTTACTTTGTATATGCTCCTGTTTTTTATTTCTACTTAATAAAACTTCTCTACAACGTTCAGTTTCTTCCATCAAAATGGTATTTACATTTCGTACCTTTTCTAATACAGTTTTTTGTCTATTTGCCTTTTTTGATGCAAAACGACAAGCGTTTTTTATTGGATTTAATGGAGCAAAAACCAATTCTAACCTACATATTTGGTGGAGCAGGAATCTTTGGCTTGCTGTGGAATGCATATTATTGGTATCTTTTTCAAAAAACTATAGTTGCTTACAAGCTCGAATTCCAGACCAATTTGTCTTACGAACAAAATCTCAACTACCTCAACAGTGTATCGGTTATTCAGTTTGTGGTACTCTGTTTCTGGGCATTTTCAATCATCGCAATTTTGGTTGGGCATTATTTCGACATCGACAACATTCGACTGTTCGAAAACAGCGTAGATTTGACTTGGTTTGCCTTTTCTACCATTACCTATTTTGTGGGTTATTTTGCAATTCACCAATCCGAAACTTTCAAGGCTCAGCCTCAAAAAATCTCGATTTTCGATGACCTTCTAGAAACTTCTGTAAATCTAAATCAGAAACCAAGTCAGCATGATTTGGAAAGCACCAAAAAAGAAGTAGAGAAACTAGAAAAATATATGGCCGAACACAACCCTTACAAAAACCCCAAAGTGAGTTTGAGCGAATTGGCATTGCAATTACAAATACCCGCCCACTTGCTATCAAAAATCATTAATGATCATTACCAACAAAACTTCTTCGACTTTATCAATCATTACCGAATTGAAGAATTTAAAAAAATGGTCATAGACCCTAAAAACCACAACCTCACTTTCCTCGGATTGGCTTACGAAGTAGGCTTCAACTCCAAAACGGCTTTCAACAGATCATTCAAAAAAATTACCAACCAGACCCCCAGAGAATACCTAGACGGCATAAAAATACAATAGAAAATAGGTGCCATTTTATAAATCGGCACTATACATAAACATAAAACTCTTATTTTCAATATTTTATATAAATCAAAAAAATATAAGAAAAATACAAAATGGGGCGATAGCTATTTATGTGTCCAATACCTTTGCATTACCAAAAAATTAAATAAAAAAGTTGCAAAGTCCAATTATTAAATATTCTTTAGTGGTTATGTTGGCTATGGCATCACTTATCGGTTGTAACTCAAAACCGAATCTGAAACCAAGTTTTTATTTGGGAGCCGACCTTTCCTACGTGAATGAACTCGAAGACTGCGGTGGTATTTATAGAGAAAAAGGAGAGAAAGTGGAGCCATTTGGATACTTCGCAAAAAAAGGCTCAAACCTCATTAGATTGCGTCTTTGGCATAGTCCTGAATTTAATACTTACTCTTCATTAGCAGACGTAGAAAAATCCTTAAAAAAGGCAAAAAACTCAAATCAGTCTGTTTTACTAAATTTTCATTACTCCGACAATTGGGCTGATCCATCAAAACAAATTATGCCACGAGCTTGGCAAAAAATAAAGAACCTCAACATTCTTGGCGATTCTGTTTACATTTACACTTTATCAACACTTACTTACCTCAATAGCCGCGGCCTCACCCCAGAAATAGTACAGATAGGCAACGAAACCAATATAGCAATAATCCAGCACCCAGACTCCGCCACAAACGGCTCTATAAACTGGAAAAGAAATGCCTTTTTGTTCAACAGAGGACTTCAAGCAATAGCCGATTTTAACAAAAATAACCACCAAAAAGTCGAAACTATGCTGCATGTGGCACAGCCCGAAAATGCAGAGTGGTGGTTTAAAGATGCGAATGCTAATGCAGTAAAAAATTATGACTGGATTGGCTTGAGTTACTACCCAAAATGGTCGAAATATGATTTGAGCAAGCTCGAGAGTACCTTGAAAAACCTTAAAAAGAGCTATGGCAAAAAACTAATGGTAGTAGAAACTGGCTATCCTTATTCAACCTTGGAGTATGATAAGGCCAATAACATGCTCGGCAAGGACGCGGCCATCAAAAACTATCCGATTTCGCCAGATGGCCAACTTAGTTTTATGCTAGACCTCATAAAAACCTGTAAAAATGCGGGTGCTGAAGGTGTTGTTTATTGGGAGCCCGCATGGATCTCAACGGCCTGTAAAACCCAATGGGGAACTGGCTCACATTGGGAAAATGCTGCATTTTTTGATGCTAGCAATAGCAACGAGGCGTTGCCTGTTTTTAAGTTTTTTAAACCAATTTTTTAATATTTTTTACTTTAACTTAAACTAATTTCAAATGCAAAAAAACAAACGCAATCGAAATTTAAAGTCCTCAACATCAGCCTTCGGCATTTTTGCTGTTTTCCTGTTGATGACTTTAGGAAATGTTGCCTTTGCCCAGAGAACCGTCACGGGTAAGGTCACAGATGCCACATACAAATCAGAATTGATTGGTGTGACGGTATCGGTAAAAGGAACAACCGTTGGTACACAAACCGACGTGAGTGGTAGTTATTCCATAGCTGTTCCCAATAACCAAGCTATTTTGGTGTTTTCATTTATTGGCAAAATCAGCAAAGAAGTGGTAGTAGGAACTCAGTCTGCTATTAATGTTGCCTTGGCTGACGACTCCAAAATACTTGACGAAGTGGTGGTAGTAGCCTACGGAACTAGCAAAAAATCTGACCTAACTGGCTCAATAGTAGCAGTCAATGCCAAAGATTTCCAAAAAGGAAACATACAATCTTCTGAGCAATTGCTTCAAGGCAAAGTAGCTGGTTTACAAGTAACTAGCGGTGGCGGTTCAGCTGGTGGTGGTAGTACCATCCGTATCAGAGGAACGGCTTCATTGAACGCCAGCAACGATCCATTGATTGTTATCGACGGTATTCCTGTAGAAGGGAATGGCATAGCGGGTTCGGCAAACCTTTTGAACACCATTAACCCAAATGATATAGAAAGCATGTCGGTATTAAAAGATGCATCAGCGGCCGCACTTTATCTTTCAATAGCGTCTAACGGGGTTATCATTATAACCACCAAAAAAGGTTCGGCTGGTAAACCAACTTTCAATTTCAATACTGCTGTTTCAGCTGGTCAAGTATTCACAAAAGTAGACGTGTTAACGGGTGATCAAGTAAGAGAAATCATCAACGCCAGAGCAGCTCAAACAGGTGACAACACTTACAAAAACCTCCTGGGAACAGAAAATACTAATTGGCAAGATCAAATTTTCCGCACGGCCATAGGTACAGACAATAACCTAAGTGCTGGCGGTACCTACAAAAAAGTGCCATTCAGAGTTTCATTGGGTTATTCTAATCAAAACGGCATCTTGAAAACTAACAATTTCAATCGTACCTCTGCAGCCATTAATCTTAGCCCTAAATTCTTAAACAATGCCTTGGCAGTGAATGTAAATCTGAAATTGGCCAATACCAATAACAGATTTGCGGATGAAGGAGCTATCGGCTCAGCATTAAGAATGGACCCTACAAAACCAGTTATGTCAGACAATCCTTATGGCGGATACTACCAGTGGTTAGATGGCCAAGGTAAGTACAAGCAACTTTCTGGGTTTAATCCGCTAAGTTTACTTGAGCAACGTGACAATACTTCTACCGTAAATAGGCTAATCGGAAATATAGAATTAGACTATAAACTACCATTCTTGCCTGATTTGCATGTAAGAACCAATCTAGGTTTAGACAACACCAAAGGCAGTGGAACAGACCTAACAAATGCACTTTCTGCTACAAATTATTTAACAAATGGACGACTAACAGACTACCAACAAGGCAAGTCTAACAAACTTTGGGACGTGTCATTGTTTTATGAAAAAGACCTTGTGGCTTTAAAGAGTAAAATCGATGTGTTGGCATTGCATTCATATCAAGATTTCGTAACCAACGTTTACAACTTCCCTGCTTACAGTGCTGATGGCAAAACTATCATACCAGGTACGGAGCCTATTTTTGCAACAGACAAACCACAATATAGACTTGATTCTTATTTGGGTAGAATTAACTACTCTTTTATGGGTAAATATTTGGCAACGGCCTCTATTCGTAGAGATGCGTCATCAAAGTTTTCACCAGCAACTAGAGTGGGTTATTTCCCTGCGGTAGCCTTGGCCTGGAAAATCAGAGATGATATTTTTGTGAATAGCAAAATAGTTTCTGAAATGAAACTTAGAGTTGGATATGGTGTCACTGGACAGCAAGATTTTGGTCAATTTTACCCATATTTGGCCAGATATGCCCAAAGTACTGCGACAGCACAATACCAATTCGGCGACAAATTCTATACTTTCTATCGTCCTGCTGCTTTTGATGCTAATATTTCGTGGGAAACTACTACTACCAAAAACCTTGCTTTAGATTTCGGATTCGCCAACAACCGTATCAGCGGTACTGTGGAGCTTTTCCAAAAAGACACCAAAGACCTATTGGCAACAGTTCCAGTAGCTTATGGTTCCACTTTTGATATCAACTTATTCACCAATGTGGGTAGTTTGACGAACAAAGGCGTAGAAGTAGTATTAAATACCACCCCTATCAAAAAAGACAAATTGCGTTGGGATTTAGGTTTTAATTTCACTAGAAACAATACCGAAATTACTGCTCTTCGTAAACAAGAAGACCCAAGCTTTACTGGAATTCCTGTAAGTGGAATCTCGGGTGGAACGGGTAACACTATTGGCTTGCATGCTATCGGTCAGTGGCCTTACACCTATTATGTATTCCAACAAGTGTACGACGAAAAAGGTACGCCGCTTGAGGGAGTTTATGTAGACAGAAACAAAGACGGACAGATCAACGATGCAGATAGGTATTTGTTCCAAAGACCAGCTCCAAGCATGCTTTTTGGAGTAAGTACTTCTGTAAACTATAACAAATTTACATTCAGTGCTTCGGGACACGCCATGGTAGGCAATTATTTGTACAACAACCTACAGTCAGAGCGTTCGGTTCTTAGAAATTTGATTGACCCACTTTTGGTTATCAACAATGCTACTACGCTTCTGACACAAACCAATTTCTTCAATAACAGATATCTATCTGACTATTATATAGAAAATGCATCTTTCTTTAGATTAGACAATGTGAACGTTGGATATTATGTAGGAAAAGTATTCGGAAACACTACTATGAGCTTAAATGCAAGTGTAAACAACGTGTTCTTCGTAACCAAATACAGCGGTTTGGATCCTGAAAACTCCAGTGCCTCAGGAGTTGACAATACCATTTATCCTCGTCCAAGAGTTTACACGTTTGGACTAAACTTTGATTTTTGATAATTATTAAAAAGAAGAAAAAACAATGAAAAATATATTTAAAAAATTCTCAGTTGCTTTGCTCACGACGGCCTTAATTACCTCGTGTTCAAACAAACTCGATTTATTTCCTCAGAATGACTTCACACCAGACAAAGCGTATTCTAGCGTAGAAGGTTATAATTCGGTTTTGGCTAAAATCTATGGAACGCTTTCAATAGGTGGAAATACTGGCGGTGGTGGTCAGCCCGACATCAGTGGCTTAGATGAAGGCTCACAGATAGCATTTATCCGTCCGTTTTTCAACATGCAGGAGCTACCAACCGACGAAGCGATGGTAACTTGGAACGACCAAACTATTAAAGACTTCCATAACCTATCTTGGACAAGCACTGACCCGTTCATCAAAGGTATGTATGCACGTCCGATATGGAATGTGGCTCTTATTAATGAGTTTATGCGTGAGTCTACAGATGCCAAACTCGCCGAAAGAGGAATCACTGGAGCCAACGCCACCAATATCAAAAATGCCGTATCTGAAGTTAGATTCTTACGTGCTTTTAACTACTGGGCAGCCATGGATCTTTTTGGCAAATATTCTTTCTTGACAGAAGCAGATGCCGTAGGTGTTACGCCTGTTGAAAAATCTTCATCCGAGCTTTTTGCCTATATCGAAAAAGAATTGATAGAGGTAGAAAATCTGCTTCCAGCAGCTAAAACGGCTATTTATGGAAGAGTAGATAAAAGTGCCGCTCAAGCTCTTCTAGCAAGAATGTACTTAAATGCGAAAACATATATCGGAGCTGAAAAAAACACTGAGGCAGCCACTTATGCAAAGAAAGTGATAGACGCAGGATATGCTTTAACGCCAAAATACCATGAACTTTTTCAGGCGGATAATCATACCAAAACGGGTGAAATCATTTGGGCTATCAATTGTGATGGACTTAAGACACAAGGTTACGGAAACACTACATTCTTAGCTCACGCAGCTGCAGGCGACGACTACCCAGACTTTGGTGTAAATAGTGGCTGGGCAGGTTATAGAGCCACAAAAGGACTTTCAAGTAAGTTTTTCAGTGGAAATACAACCACCACGAACGACAAGCGTGCTCTTTTCACTACCTCGAAGTTTAGAATTGACCCTATAGAAAACGAAATAGACGATGTGAGCAATTTTGCGAATGGTGTTCATGTAAAAAAATGGACTAACAATTATACTTCAGGTGCCAAAGGCAATGATATCACTGGAAATTTTGTAGATACGGACTTCCCCATTTTTAGACTTTCTGAAATGTATTTGATATACGCCGAGGCCGTAATCAGAGGTGGTACTGGAGACAGAAACTTAGCACTTTCTTCTATCAACAAAATAAGAGAAAGGGCATACGGAAGTACATCGGGAAATATCTCAACCAATGACCTAACATTGCAATTTATCCTGGATGAACGTGCTCGAGAATTATATTGGGAAGGACACCGCCGTACGGATCTTATCCGTTTTGACCAACTCACTACCTCTACTTACCTGTGGCCTTGGAAAGGTGGCGTAAGTGCAGGAAGAGCAGTAGATACAAAGTATAAACTGTTCCCGATTCCGGCAGAAGCACGCTCGGTAAACACCAACTTGACACAAAACACAGGTTATTAATCCTAAATTTTTCAAAAAATGAATAAAATATTTAAAAATATAGCATTCTTCGTAGGGACATTGATTTTGATGACCTCTTGCGAAAAAGACGAGATTCGAGCGGTCCTCAATTCAGGTGCCACTCCAGTAGTTTCGTTGTCAGCACCCACGGTAGTTCTTTCAAAAGACGTTGCCGAGAATACAGTATTAACAGTTTCTTGGTTAAAACCAGAATTTGGCTATGATGCCGCTCCTACCTACACCATTCTTTTGGACAAAAAAGGGGGTAATTTCTCAAAAGCCTACAGCTACAGTGCCGGCAAAGATTTGACCAAAAGCTTCAAAGGTGCCGAGTTGAACAGCATTTTGCTAAATTTAGGGTTAGCAGCAGGGGCTGCTTCTGATTTAGATGTAAAAATCCAAGCCAAACTTAGCGATGCGGTCACTCTTACTTCGCCTTTAGCCGGCCTTAAGGCCACTGCTTACTTAGATAAATTAGACCTTTCAACACCATGGGGAATAGTAGGAAGTGCCTACAACGATTGGGGTGCATTTGCTGACGCTCCTTTCTACAAAACGGGTTCGGCAGAGGTATTTGTAGCTTATGTTACACTGAAAGACGGAGAATTTAAAATACGTAAAAACAACGACTGGGCAGTAAACTACGGCGACGACGGAGCAAATGGAACCCTTGAAGCCGGAGGTGCCAATATTGTTAGCAAAGCTGGTAGTTATAAAATAACCTTCGATGCAGCTAGGCTTACAGTAAAAGTAGAAAAATATTCGTGGGGAATTGTAGGTAGTGCTTTCAATGATTGGGGAGCTACACCAGATGCCCCATTAAAATATGATCCTTTCTCTGACCAATGGAGAGGTGTTGTTTCCTTGAAAGACGGTGAATTTAAAATCAGACAAAACTCTGACTGGGGTGTAAACTATGGCGACGACGGTGCAAACGGTACAATAGACGCTGGAGGTGCAAACATTGTTGCAAAAAAAGGCACCTATCTGATTACTGTGAATTTTAAAGAAAACAAAATGACAGTTGAAAAAATAACAAACCTTTGGGGTATTGTTGGAAGTGGATACAACGACTGGGGTGCTACTCCTGACTTCACATTTGCCCCTGATTTTGCTAATTTCTCAAAAGACTTTGACACCAAAGGTGTTTGGTTGGCTCAAAACGTGACCCTTAAAACAGGGGAAATTAAGTTCAGGGCAAATTCTGACTGGGCAATAAATTACGGCGACGACGGTGCAAATGGAACGCTAGATGCTGGTGGTGCAAACATTGCTGTTACCGCTGGGGTATACGATGTGCAGCTAGACTTCTCTAAGTCAAGTCCTACATACAAAATTACAAAAAAATAACACGAAGCAGTTCGTTATAGATTGATTATAATCTGCGTAGAGCATTTCTACGCAGATTATTTTAAACGATATTAAGACAAATTCCATGAAAAAAGCTGCTGTTCTCTACCTATTTCTTACCATTATTTTATCCTGTTCAAAGTCCGAAAATATACCTTCTAGCTCAGGCCCGATGGATTTGAAATTGGTAGAAAATTCAGGTGGAGTTATGATGCAGGGCTTTTATTGGGACGTAGAACCTAAAGGGGACTGGTGGAATACCATCGCTGCCAAAATAGACGCTTGGAAAAAAGTTGGAGTAGACAGAATTTGGCTTCCGCCTGCCTCCAAAGGTATGTCTGGTGGTTTTTCTATGGGCTATGACCCCATGGATTATTTCGACTTTGGTGATTATAATCAAATGGGTACAGTTGAAACTCGATTTGGTTCAAGAACCGAATTAGAAAAATTGATTTCATCAGCCCATACCGCTGGTATCCAAGTAATTGCCGACATAGTTTTGAATCATAACAGTGGTGGTTCTTTAGAATTCAATCCATTTCGGGGAAAAAACACCTATACCCTTTTCAAACCAAAATCAGGAAGATTTTTTAGAACAGCTAAAGACTTCCACCCAAATGACCGCCATGCTAAAGATGCTGAGGCCTTGTTTTTTGAAGAACAAGACCTCTGTCATGATCAAGCCAATGTACAGAAATGGTTCTGGAAATCAGATTCTTCCGTAGCCAAATATTACAAAAACACCCTGAAATTTGACGGCTGGCGATTTGATTATGTAAAGGGATTTGAACCATCCGTCATAAAATCTTGGATGGACGAAGTAGGAGGCTTTGGAGTGCTAGAAGCTTGGGATGGCAATGCCGATTATCTCAAAACCTGGGTGGATAAAACGGGAGCTAAAGCTTTTGATTTTGCGGCATTCTACAACATGGAACAGGCATTTGACGGCAATAATCTGAAACTTTTGAGAGACAAAAACGCCCTTTTCAAACTTTCTCCTCAAAATGCGGTGACATTTGTAACCAACCATGATACCGAAAAAGAAACCAATCAATCCAACAGAATCGGGAGTCCCGAAAACAAGCTTTTGGCCTATGCGTACATACTAACACATCCGGGATATCCATGTATTTTTTATTTGGATTATGAAGTGCTGCTGCCAAAATGGAAGCTCGATCGGCTAATCCAAGTAAATAAAACCTTGGCCAAGGGCGGTGTCTCCGTGGTTTTTGCCGATTCAGAATATTATGTTGCCCAACGAAGTGGCGAAGGCAAATCTCCCGGTTTGGTGGTGGCCATAAACAACGGCAATTTAAGCAAAAAACAAGATGTTTTTACTTCTTTCAAAAATGCCACGCTTTACGATTATTCTGAAAATACCGCCAAGACAATTACCACCGATGAACGAGGAAAAGCAACAATTGAAACGCCATCAAAAAACTATACGATATGGTCGTTGAAAAAATTCTAAGAAAAACCAAACCTAATTTTTAGACAAAGAACTTTGAGTCCTATGAAAAAAATATTTTTTATCTTTTTGATTATCAACCTAAATGCTTTTGGTCAAACCATAGAACATTTCGAGCCGGCCTCATGGTGGGTCGGCATGAAAAACCCCAAACTTCAGGTACTTATTCATGGAAAAGACATTTCTACTTTTAGTGTAAACATCAGTTACCCTGGCGTAAAACTTTCAAAAGTTAATAAAACTGAAAACCCTAATTACATTTTTGTTGACTTGATCATTGCCACCAATACAAAAGCTGGGAAAGTCCCTTTTCGTTTTGTGAAAGGAAATGTTAAAACAGAATACTTTCTTGATTTGAAAAACAGAAAACCCAATTCAGCTGTTCGTGAAGGTTACAATCAAAAGGACGTCATTTATTTGCTAACACCAGACAGATTTGCCAATGGCGACCCTTCCAACGACAACATCGTTGGATATCCCGACGGTCTAAATCGTGCCAAAGATTATGGCCGCCATGGAGGGGACATTGCAGGTATCAGAAAAAACCTTAACTACATATCTGACATGGGTTTTACCACCATTTGGCCCATGCCGTTGGAAGAAAACAAAATGGAAGAAGCCAGCTACCATGGCTATGCCATCACCGATTTTTATAAGATTGACCCTCGTTATGGAAGCAACGAAGATTTCATCAATCTCGTGAAAGAATCTAAGCAAAAAGGTTTGAAAATTATCAGAGATGTGGTGCTTAATCACTGTGGTCTTAACCACTGGTGGATGAAGGATTTACCCTCAAAAGATTGGATAAACAATGAGGGGAAATTTGCCCCAACCAACCACCAAAGAGAAGTGATGCACGACCCCTATGCCTCCAAATACGATATGGACAAAATGACCCAAGGATGGTTTGTTTCAGCCATGCCAGACATGAACCAACGCAATCCATTCATGGCCAATTACCTGATTCAGAATACAATATGGTGGATAGAAAACGCTGATTTGGACGGGCTACGCATCGACACCTATCCATATTCCGACAAAAATTTCTTGTCTGTTTGGTCAAAAGCGGTGATGAATGAATACCCAAAATTCAACATGGTAGGCGAAGAGTGGTCTACACGCCAAGCGGTAACTGCCTACTGGCAAATGGGGCAAAATAACAAAGACGGATACAAGTCTTACTTACCCACTTTAATGGATTTTCCTCTCAACAATGCACTCATAGAAGGCCTGAAAGAAAACGACAAAGAATGGGGAAAGGGTATGCTGAAAGTGTATCAGTGCTTGTCTGATGACTATCTATATGCCAACCCCAACAACCTGATTACTTTTACTGACAACCACGACATGAACCGCATTTTTACCCAACTTGATGAAGACAAGGAACTTCTCAAAATGGGATTGGCTATAATTTTTACCATGCGTGGAATTCCACAGTTTTTCTACGGAACAGAACTAGCCATGACTTCGCCAAAAGAAAGAAACGATGGAAT
>Ga0164293_10002721_pt1 | contig 15014 bp, 15 predicted proteins | sample GEODES118metaG_FD_111487 | JGI IMG/M metagenome (GOLD analysis project Ga0164293, IMG submission 111487) | Eutrophic lake water microbial communities from Lake Mendota, Wisconsin, USA - GEODES118 metaG | ecosystem: Environmental > Aquatic > Freshwater > Lake | place: USA: Lake Mendota...
CGGATGGTCCCTGGTTTCAATTTCACTATGACCGTTGGACGCTTCCACCAGGGGCTAGGGAGATCGCTCGTAACCCGATCGCATCGCAGGCTTTCACGATCAAGAACTCACTTGCCCTTCAATTTCATCCGGAGGTCGATTCCACGTCACTTCGTCAATGGCTTGATTGGGGTGGTGACAAGGAAGTGATCGCCAATGGACAAGATCCTGATGTGATGATGGCCCAGACGCGCGCTTATGAACCACAGGCTAGGCAACGCACCTTCGATCTCGTCGATGCATTTCTGAGCCGTGTCGCTCGACTGATCTGATTCTTCTTCAGTTCAGAACGCTAAGAAAATCTGGGAATCTCACCGGAAGAATATGACGCAAATCCAACGAACTAGCGAAGATTCACTTTGACTGGCATCCGTTTGATGCCGTGGACGAAGTTCGACCTCAGGTAGTCGACCGGTCCCGTCATCTCCATGGAGTCGATCCGTGAGATGAGATCTTCGAACATGACACGAAGTTCTATCCGCGCCAACGCGTTGCCAAGACACATGTGAGGCCCGCCTCGACCGAAGGTCATATGTTCATTCGGATTGCGAGTGACATCGAATTGATTGGCACCTTCGAAGATCGATTCATCGCGATTGCCTGATGCGAACCAGGTGACGATCTTCTCGCCGGACTTGATTGTCCTGCCATGCATCTCGACATCTTTCGTTGCAGTCCTGCGGAAGTGATAGACCGGACTTGCAAATCGCAAGAACTCCTCGACCGCCCAGGGAATGAGCTCTGGATCCTCTTGTAGGCGCGCGAGTTGATCTGGGTGCTGGATGAGATTGATCATGGTGTGAGAGATGGTGTGGCGCGTGGTCTCATTGCCAGCAACGACGAGCAAGAGGAAGTTGGTATGGAAGTCCCGCTCCGAAAGCGGTATGCCATCACTCATCTCGCCATTGACGAGCACTGAGATCAGGTCGTTTCCACTCTTGCCGCGTCGCTCTCTTGCAAGAGCATCGCCATAAGCGAAGACGTCGAGAGCAGCAGGAGAACGGAAGGGGACGAGTCGATACTTCTCGCTATCAGGGTCGCTGATCAAGATATCGGCATGCTCGGGATCATCGAATCCGATCATGCGATTTCCCCAATCGATCAACTGTCGATTGTCCTTGGCCGGTACATCGAGGAGTTTTGCTAGCACGTTGATCGGAAAGTCAGCAGCAACCTCTTTGACGAAGTCGAACTCGCCCTTGGCAAAGGCATTGTCGAGTGTCGTTGCAGTGAGTCCACGGAGGAAGGTCTCGTAATGTGCGACAGCAGCAGGTGTGAACTGTCCTTGGAGCAGACGTCGAAGTGCGCGATGGCGCGATCCATCGGTCTCAAGCAGTGAACGACGTGCCTCTTCTTGTTCTGCATCCACCTCTTCGAGGTTGGTGAATCTCTCACTTGTGAAAGTCGCAGGATCGCGGAGAACGGAGACGATGTCGTGATATCGCGTCACCGACCAGAATCCGTGATTCGGTGCTGCCTCATCGCTCCAATGGAGTGGATCGTTGTCGCGGAGCTCTTTGAAGGTCGGCCACGGCGCACCTGATTCGAAGAGGTCGAGGTCTGCGAGATTGATCGAGGAACCCATCATCACTCCACTCGTTAGGATACGAACGAAACGAGAATACCACCGGCGCAGATGAGTGAGAAGAAGGTTCGCCAGATAGGATTTCACTCATGGCCGGAGCTCACACCCTCAATGAGACGGAACGCCAAGTCTCCACCTTGCTCCGCGGCATGAAGATCGACTTCAAGGCGATGGCAGTTGTCTCCAACCTCTTCCGTGCATCGAGCGCGGTACGTAAGCACCTCGAGCGTGAGGTGCTCTCCAAGCATTCACTTTCGTGGACTGGTTTTGTCGTGCTCTGGGTGGTCTGGGTCTGGGTTGAGATCGAAACTCGTGAGATCGCAGAAGAGGTGGGAACCTCAAAGGCGACGCTCACCGGAGTGCTCAAGACTCTCGAACGCGACAAGTTGATCACCAAGCGACAGAGCAAGAGCGATCGCAGGCTTGTCCTTGTCACTCTCACCGCTCAAGGCAAGAAGTTGATGGAGCGGATCTTCCCCGAGTTCAATCGGGAAGAGGTGTATCTCGCATCATCGCTGCGACCAAGCGATCGAAAGGTAACTGCGGATGGGCTTCGCACTTTGACGCTCCATGCCGAGAGCGGTGCTACATCAACGCGCCGCAAGGAAAAGAGTGACTCCAAGAAGAAGGTCAGCAAGAAAGGTAAGTAGAGCTAACTGCGCGCAGCATCAACGAATGCCTTTGCGATCGATAACTGCCCTGGAACTTGGTCATAGTTATCCTCCGGATGCCACTGCAATCCGAAGGCCCATGCCTTGCTCCGGTATCGCACCGCTTCGATATGCCCCTCCTCTGCAAATGCGAGTGGAGTGATTCCTTCGCCTAATCGATCGATCGCCTGATGGTGGAAGCAGGAGAGATTGAGCGTCTTCTCCGGCAGTCCGAGAGCCGTGTCGAAGGTAGAGAACTCGATCGTGGAAGCGTGATTCATATGTGGAACCTTCATGTGCTGCACAAGTGAGCCACCGAGCGCCACATTCGCGACCTGGGTTCCACGACAGATGGTCAAGAGTGGAATCGCGGAATCAAGCGCATGGTGGACCAAGGCGATATCGGCCTGATCTTGGAGCTCATCTATCCCATAAAGTTCTGCTGAGTGGTGCTCTTGCCCATAGCGTCGTGGATCGAGATCAGCGCCGCCTGGCATCAAGATTCCATCGATTCCCTCAAGACGTTCACCCCATGATTGATCGGCTACGGGAAGAAAGGTCAGCGGTTCACCGCCTGCATCCCAGATCAGTTCTGCAAGCCTCCGTGCGGTGACGATCCCGGCGTAGCGGGTGGCAGAGGTCGAATCCGCGAGGCGCCCTGGGATGGCAATCCGTGGCCGCGCCTTGCTCATCTGCACCCTCACTTCTCTCCGCCCGATTGATGCCCCAGTGATGACTAAGGAATATCGCCTAGAGTAACCTAAGCCATCTCGTTAGTATCCTAACGATTATGGGACATCTCGCCCGTAGCGGGATCCGATGGAAAGAAGCGCGAGTGAAGAGCGTCGAAGTAGCGGGAGTGGAGATCTCCACCGGCCATTTCATCAATGGCGAACGTGTCTACTCTGCTCAGACCTTGCGCAACACATCTCCGATTGATGGTCAATTCCTTGGCGACTTCTCATCCGGTGGGACGAAGGAAGTAGATCTTGCGGTGCAAGCGGCGAGGGATGCTTTCCCCGCATGGCGAGACCTCGGTGCAAAGGGTCGTGGCGAAATCTTGGAGCGACTCGCATCATTGATCGACGAGAATGTCGAAACACTCGCTCAAGTCGAGACGCTCGATAACGGTGCGCTCCTTCGATCACATCGCAAGGGTGTGATGCCTCGAGCAGCGGCAAACATCAGATTCTTCGCCGAGTGGGCGATCAATGAATTGAAGCATCCACCTTTCGAAACTCGTGGTCACACCAATAATGTCTCGTGGGACCCTTCGGGAGTCGCAGCGCTCATCACGCCGTGGAACGCACCTTTGATGCTCGCGACATGGAAGATCGGTCCAGCGCTCGCCGCAGGAGATACGGTGGTCTTGAAACCAGCAGAGTGGACACCGCTGACTGCAAGTCTCTTCGCAGACCTCACTGTCAAAGCAGGTCTTCCTCGCGGAGTCTTCAATGTCGTCTTCGGCCTCGGCGAAGAGGCAGGTGCAGCGCTCACCAAGCATCCAGGAATCTCGCGAATCTCATTTACTGGTTCGGTCCCGACAGCCAAGGTCATCGCTCGCGCTGCAGCGGACAACCTCACTCCGGTCACCTTCGAACTAGGTGGCAAGAGCCCCCTCATCGTCCTCGATGATGCGGACTTAGATCTAGCAACGACGCTCGCAGTGGAGCAATACGACAATGCCGGACAAGTTTGCCTATCCGGAACCAGACTCCTCGTCCACGAGCGAATCGCGGATGAGTTCGCGAAGCGATTCATCGAGAAGGCATCTGCTATCAAACAGGGCGATCCTCGTCTTGAAGAGACAGCGATGGGTCCTCAGATCCACTCGGAGCACTTCGCCCGAATCTCCGGATTCGTCGAACGAGCAAGAAAAGCTGGCGCACAGATCGTCCTCGGTGGACGAGCAAACGAGAGCCTTGGCGGTCTCTACTATCAACCAACCTTGGTGATGAGACCAGATCCCAAGAGTGAGATTGTCCGCGAAGAAGTCTTCGGTCCTGTCCTCTGCATGCAGACCTTTACAAGCGATGAGGAAGCGCTTGCGATGGCGAATGACACTGAGTTCGGTCTCGCTGCCGTTGTCGTCTCTGGCGTTCGCGAACATGCAGCGAAGATCACCAAGAACCTTGTCGCAGGCACAATCTGGGTCAACTGCTTCTTCGTCCGCGACCTCCGTGCACCCTTCGGTGGTTCGAAGAAGTCTGGAATCGGTCGAGATGGTGGTACCTGGTCATTTGATTTCTATGCCGACGTCAAGAACACAGTGATCTCACCACATGGATGGAAGGAGTAGGAGCGATGGGAAAGGTAGTTGGAGCAGCGCTATTGGCACATGTACCGACGATCATGTTGCCGGAGAGAGTGCGTAAGGATCTCAACGAAGGCAAAGAGATCAGCCTGGTACCAGGACTAAAGAAATTACGTAAGGATGTCTTCGAGACACTCGACTACGACACCGTTGTCGTCCTTGACAGTCACTGGGCGACCACCGTCGAATTCGTCGTCACATCCGCTGCTGAGCGCTCTGGACTCTTTACCTCGGAGGAGCTACCTCGCGGAATGACTCAGATTCCTTACTCCATCAAAGGTGACCCAGAGTTAGCCAATTCACTTTCGAAATACGATGAGAAGAACGGCACCTGGATCACACCGATTGCAGATCCTCATCTTCCGATCTTCTATGCCACCGTCAATCTCTGGCACTATCTCGGCCGCGGCCTTGACGATAAGCGATGGATCAGCATGTCGGTCTGTCAGACCGGAACCCCTGAGGACTTCATCCGCGCCGGACGCGCGTTGGGTGAAGCGATCAGAGATAGCGATAGGAAGGTCTTCTTGATCGCATCGGGTGCGCTCTCACACACATTCCACAAATTGCGCGATTTACGCAAACACGAGGCGAGCGATCCGATCCACATCTACACACCCGAGGCATATCAATATGACCTCAAGGTCTTGGAGTGGATGAAAGAAGGCAACCACGGCGCGATCCTCGAAGACTTCGACACCTTCCGTAAGTACAAACCAGAGGCTGGCTTCTTCCACTATCTCGCGATGGCAGGAGCGCTCGGTGAAGAGCGAAATGAGGCAAAAGGCATGCTCTATAGCGAATACGAGAACTCGGTAGGGACAGGGCAAGTACATGTCTATTTCCCTGAGCCAGAAGGTGGTTTCGCTACCCCCAAGGATCTGGTCCTCTCGCGTGACTGAGTTTCGTCGAATCGAGATCGAAGGTCACCCACTTCTCGTCAAGCGCGAAGGGGACTACCTCGTTGCACCGGATGGACGTCGCTTCAAGATCGATGAGGTCAACCACTTAGCTCCCGCGGTTCCCACCAAGATCATCGCAGTCCATCTCAATTACGACAGCCGAACCAAAGAGTTCCTCACCAAATTGCCGGCGGCACCGACGTACTTCCATAAGCCGATCACGGCGCTCAACTCCCATCAAGGTGACGTAGTTCGACCAAAGCGATGTAAGTGGCTCAATTACGAGGGCGAGATCGTCATCATCATCGGAAAGACTTGCAAGGACATCTCAATCGAAGAGGCAGGCGAGTACATCGCTGGATACAGCGTCGGAAATGACTTCGGTCTCCATGACTTTCGAGATACGGATGCTGGCTCCATGCTTCGCGTCAAAGGCGCAGACACATTGGCACCAGTAGGACCGGGAATAGTCACCGACTGGGATTTCAAGAACAAGATGATCCGCACCTTTGTCAACGGAGTCCTCAAGCAAGAGGACAACACCGACAACATGGAGTGGAACATGCACTATCTCGTCGCAGATATTGCGCGGACGATCACTCTTGTCGAGGGAGACATGATCTTCTCCGGGACTCCCGCCAACTCAAGGCCGGTTCAATTAGGAGATGTGGTCGAAGTAGAAGTAGAAGGTCTCGGACGATTGAGCAACAGGATCGTCGAAGGTCACACCATCCGAGCCGAGGTCGGCGCACAACCGACCGAGAGCGAAGAAGTCATCTCAACTGCGCTAGGTGGAGATTGGGAGTTTCGCGGAATTCGCACTCCCTCCAAGGACCTCTATCCATCGACTGTCGAAGAGAAGAAATAAGTGGACGAGCACGAGGAGCATCGATGATCAAGATCAATGTCGACATGGAGAAGTGCCAGCATTACGGACAATGCGTCTTCGAGGCACCGGAGATCTTCAAACTCAACGATCAAGATAAGTTGGAGTACCTGGCAACCGCCGATGACTCAGAGCGAGCCAATGTCCAGGCAGCGGCAGATGTCTGTCCGATGCAAGCGATCACTATCGTCGAATAGTTGAGACTGGATCGACCTTGAGCAAAGTCGTGATCGTGGGGGCGTCGATGGGTGGTCTCCGTACCGCGGAATCGTTACGACGCTCAGGCTTTGCTGGCGAAATCACTCTCATCGGCGCTGAAAGACATCCTCCCTACAACAGACCGCCACTCTCGAAAGAACTTCTTGCCAATGATAAGGATCTCGCCGCAGTGGCGTTCCCAATCAAAGAGCAAGAACTCGGAGCAGAATTCCTGCTTGGTGAAGTGGCTACCTCTCTCTCACTTGCTGACCAATTCGTCAACCTTGCTTCTGGCAAGAGCATCTCCTTCGATTACCTCGTCGCAGCCACGGGATTGCGCTCGAGACAGATCTCGTTTCCTAATGATCTTCGATCTGGGCGCTTCTCCCTTCGAACCTACGATGATGCGAAAGCGCTTCGGAAGGCAGTAACACCAGGAAGTTCAGTCGTCATCCTCGGCGCCGGCTTCATCGGACTTGAGCTAGCAGCAACGCTTCGAAAACTTGGCTGCGCGGTCGATATCGTTGCGATCGAATCGACTCCGCTTGCGCCGATCCTCGGTGAGGAGTTCGGAGCCGAAGTACAGCGACGTCATGAGGCGGAAGGAATTCGCTTCCACTTACAACGCACCGTCGACGATCTCATCGGTGAGGAGAGAGTCGAAGGTGTCCGTCTTGATGATGGAGAGATAATCAATTGTTCGATTCTCATCGAGGCTGTGGGATCGCTGCCAAATACCGAGTGGCTTGAAGGAAATGAACTTGATCTCACCAATGGCGTCCTTACCGATCAAAGTCTGCGTGGCATGTGCGAGGACGGAACCTCCATGGATGAACTCTTCGTGGTCGGGGATATCGCACGTTTTCCATACTCTCATCATCAGCTTGCCCCGCGAAGGATCGAGCATTGGAACATTCCGATCGAGTCAGCGAAGCGAGTGGGGCGAGAGATCGCACATTACAGCGCTCCGGGCTCGGTCGAAGACTTTGTGATGGGGGAGCACTTCAACCCATTACCTTCCTTCTGGAGCGATCAATTCGACATGAGCATTCTCTCCTATGGAGAACCGAAACTTGCCGATCAAGTCACGCTCCTAGAGGGCGATCTCGCAACTGAGTTCGTCTTTGGCTATCGTAAAAAGGGTGAATTGGTCGGCGTCGCCGGAATCGGTATGAGACGCGAGGTCAACAAGCTCCGAGGGGAGATTCGACTATGAGTAACTTCTTTGATCTTGATGTCTCATTTGGTGACGAGGGCGAAGAGGTCGATCTCTCAAAGATCCAAGCGAAGGACCTCCTTGCTGCGATCGAGACGCTACCCGAACCGTTACGGGAAGTAGCCATGGGAATCCTCTATCAAAAGCGCACCTTCTCTGATGTCTCGCAAGATCTCGGGATCCGACAGTCAGAACTTGTCACTCGCCTTCATCGCGCCCAATTGGCGATTTCTATGCAATTGATGAGGCGCTAGTGGATCGGTTACGTATCGGAGACGAGCGTCGCTCCGTCCTGGATTTTCTCGCACACGAGATGGAGAGGATCTGGTCGAACTTCGATAGCCCTCGTGAGAAGGAACCCGAGATCACGAGTGAGTTGAAGTCACTTCTCTCGACGAATTTGCCGGAAGTTCCTAGCGAGATCACCGATGTCCTTGGTGCATCCGTCGATGTCCTTGAAGCATCCATCGCACAATCGAGACCGCGCTTCCTTGCCTATATCGGCTCAAGTGGCCTAGAGGTTGGGGCGATCGCTGATTTCCTCGCTTCGTCCTATGACATCAATCAAGCAGTCGATTCGCGTGCGGCGACCATGTTGGAACAACAGGCGGCGCAGTGGGTTGGGGAGTTCATCGGCTACTCGAATGGATTCGGTTACTTCACATCAGGTGGAATGGTCAGCAATCTCACCGCTCTTGCGACGGCACGAAGCCTTGCACTTCCGAACTCGCGAAAGTCAGGGATCGACAGAGAAGTCGCGATCTACTCTTCTTTCGAGGCTCACTACTCAGTCCTGCGGGCAGTTGAGGTCCTCGGTATCGGCACTGATGCCGTGAGATCAATACCGATCGATGACCGCCATCGAATGCGTGTTGCAAATCTGCGAGAGCGAATCGAAGAAGACCTTGCGCGTGGAGTGACTCCGATTGCCATTGTGGCAACCTGCGGCACAACGCTCACAGGAGCAGTTGATCCCATCGATGAGATCGCCAAGATCGCAAAGGAGAAGGGCATTTGGCTCCATGTCGATGGGGCATATGGCGCTCCCGCGGCCGGCACATCGAAAGCACCGCTCTTTCACGGAATCGATCGGGCCGATTCAGTGACGATCGATGCTCACAAGTGGCTCTTCGTGCCGAAGGCTTGTTCATTGGTCTTGATGAAGAATCATGAGTCACTCGCAAAGACCTTCTCGCATCACGAGGCCTACATGCCTCACATCTTCGGTGATTACAACCCGGTCGACCTCACTTTGGAATATTCACGCCCGCTCCGTGCTCTCAAACTCTGGATCGCATTCAAGACCCATGGCGCGGATGCCTTCCGTAAGGCCATCGAGAGGAATATCGAGCTTGCCCAGTTGACCTATGAGATCGCTTCTCAGCGGGAGGACTTCAGAACGCTTCCGCATGCACCTGATCTATCAATCGTTCCGATTCAATATCAAAGCCCCAATCATGCCGACTCCAGCGCGCTCAATGCTCTCCTCTGTGAGCGGATTATCGAAGATGGTCGCTTCTATATTTCTACTGCACAAATCGATGGCGAAACGTGGCTCCGTCCTTGCTATACGAATTTCAGGACGACAGAGAACGATGTCAAGGCACTTTTTGATGTCATTGAAGAACTGGCTCTTCGGAATGGCTAACACTAGAAGGCTGTAACTCGACTCAGTTTTGACCCGGTTGAATAATCATCGCTATTCTTACATCTTCCTGAAGGTACGAAAAAGAAAATGGAGCTCCAAAATAGTGATCTTGGATGACGCTCGGGTGAACTCCTCCAAAAGAAAAGCTCCATCCTTTTTGGCGCTGATCTTGCTGGCCGCTGGAGCCGTCTTTTTTGTACAAAGTACTTTGGCAGCGGATATATCAGTTAATGCGGGCTCTAGTGTTGAATTCGGCCAGGGCATGCTCAAGATTGTTGCCTGTTCTGGAGAATCAGCCCTGACATTGACCCCAGACTCCAATTTTGTTAATGGCAGTGGCGGGGCGGGCGACTTCTATTTCTCTGCCATCACCGTAGCTGGGGTTCCGAATTCGTGCTCCGGGCAAGATTTCAGAATCCGCGCATTTGGAAACTCTGGTGTCAATCCTCTGGCCCTATTCAACTCAACATCAACGGATGTTGTTGTTCATAATGATGCGGGAACTTTTAGATTGGGAGCTGGTTCGAGAGGATTGTCGATTTCGAGCGGTGCGAACACCTTCACAGTGGCATTTAGAGTTCCCGTAGCGATGGCTACATCTGTTTTCAAGATTACGATTGAGAGTGAAGAAAATACTCCATGGTTTGACTCTTATGCGATTGGAGAAGTTGGTCCCGGTGGTGGAACCGTCTTCTATTACGAACCCTCAGGATTCAACTGCGGCGCTGCGTTCTCGGCCACCGGCTCACCCACCGGAAGAAAGTGCTATTTCTTGGAAGCTGCTCCTCGTGGATGGTACGTCGGCACTCCAAACCGAAGTTGGGCACTACCTGCCTATGAGCTGACTCGAGTTCCGGCTCCTGGTGCAATAGCAACATCGATTGGCTCTGGTTACCGGAATACGCGGGCGATTATTGACCAAGGAAACTCCGATCCAGCTCTATCAGCAGCTGCTTTGGCACAGTCTTATCGAGGCGGAGGGCTCTCCGATTGGTACTTACCCTCAAAAGATGAACTTCATCAAATCTTCCTTAATAGGAATTTGGTCGCGGATAACTTGTTTAGCCCTCATTGGTCTTCATCTGAGACAGAGGGTGCGGGTAACGAGAACCTTGCGTGGCATCAGAGTTTTTCCAATGGAACTCCGGACATCTTTGGGAAGATCGGTAACCAATACCTCGTCTTCCCCATCAGAGCCTTTTGATCACAGCTGGCAGAGATTGAATGTCTCTCCTGAAACTGATGGGAGGCTGGAACTCTCACACGCGCGGGGTGATGGATTAGGGACAGGTCAGACTCTACGATTACGACTAGTGCTCCGCTGAAAGAGGTCCGTGCATGATCTTATTTGCTAACGAAGGGCACCGCGACCATAAGTCGCCCATGAAATCCCTTCTTGTGATTTCTGCAGTTGCCCTCGTTGCGACTCTCTCGTCCACGCTCGCGGCCAATATCGTTATCAACACGGGGGATGCGGCAGAGTTTGGCCAAGGAATAGCGACAAGCACCGTGTGCGACTCCCACCTCACGATTCGAGCTACGACAAAGTTCACTGGCAGCGAACACGTTTTGGATGCCATTGAGATTGGTGACATTTCAACACTTACCCACGACAACAATCTCTCTATTCAGATTTTCGATAGCGGTACGTCTCAAGGATTGCTTCAACAGCCTGCGGTGGTTCGAGTCGGGTCTGACGGGGCTTCATTCACCAAGACCTCTCAGAATGACAACACGACACTTGAGACAGTGACCGTCAATACGAGCTCATTGGGTGGTGGAACGAAGAACGAGAAAGGTCGATCCGTCATAAGGCTGAAGTCAATTACATCCGATGGCACTAATCCGATTCCATCTGAGGATGTATTCAAGTTCACGATTCAAAGTGATGGAAATGGTGGTTGTACTCCAATCTACTCACTTGGCGACATCGGGCCCGCAGGCGGAACCGTGGGCATATTGCCCACTACAGCAGGAAATACGACTGGTCTCTATTTCGAATTTTGTCAGAAATCACCATCGGAAGAATTTTGGTGTCCGTTCAGTTCGCCTGGCAGTACCACCACTGTTGGGACAGCTTCGGGAATTGGCACAGGTTCGGCCAATACAGTCAAGATTGTCGCGAAGTGCGCATCTGGTGCAGCTGTTTATGCGGACAGTTACTCTCTTGGCGGTTACTCGGACTGGTTCTTGCCATCTTCCCTTGAGCTATATGAAGCCAGAGATTTTCTTCCTGCTGGGCGTTACTGGTCATCAACGGAGCGAAGTTCCGTTGAGGCTTACAATCAAGCTTTCCCAACTGCCGTCTCGGCATTCCATGATTTCTGGGGAAAGCATTGGCGCACGAATTACGTCCTTCCGATGAGGACGTTCACGCAATGATGAATATAAATAGAACCGCTCGAATGTGGGTTGTGAGGGATTCGAACCCCCGACCCGGTGATTAAGAGTCACCTGCTCTACCAACTGAGCTAACAACCCGGTCCTTGCTCCGGGTTGGGGATCCCCGAGGCAAGGTCGGACTATATCGGTTGCCCTCCGAGCACCAAAACCGACACCATCCGCTTATGGGCGCGGTGAGAAGTAAGTCGCGACTGATCGCGATTCTCTTCGTCACACTGCTGCCGACTGCTTCTGCTCTCGAGATAGCACTTGCAAGTCAACTTCGGGCCTCTGATGCCCTGATAGAGCTTGAGGTCAAAGGTCGGGCCCCGAAGACCGGATATGAACGAGACCTCTTCGGATCTCCGTGGTCTGACGTGGATAGAAATGGTTGCGATACTCGAAACGACGTCCTCCATCGCGACCTGACCTCAAAGGCCTTTGAAAGTTCGCGAGATCGATGCGTCATCGTCGAAGGAATACTGATCGATCCTTACTCGGGGGAGAAGATCGAATTCACGCGCGGTCGTGTGACTTCACTCGCGGTACAGATCGACCATGTGGTCTCACTCTCGAACGCCTGGCAGACCGGCGCATTTCGTTGGAGCGAAGAGAAGCGAAAGCGCTTTGCCAACGATCCCCTCAATCTTCTTGCAGTGAAGGGTTCGCTCAACTCCCAAAAAGGAGACGGTGATGCGGCTACCTGGCTTCCACCGAAGAGATCCTTTCGGTGCTCCTACGTCGCGCGCCAGATTGCAGTCAAAGTCAGCTATGACCTCTGGCTTACTCCACCAGAGAAGAGCGCCATGGAGCGAGTCCTTGAGAGATGTCCCAATCAGCGCATTCCAAGCAAATAGACAATTTTAGACAATTAGAGAATCGAAGCAGTGAGAGAGCCATCGACTCAAAGAATCGATGGAAGTTTGTGGGGTGAGCGACGGGGATTGAACCCGCGACAACCCGGACCACAACCGGGTGCTCTACCAGCTGAGCTACGCCCACCATGTCTCAAAGATCAGGTCTCAAAGACTGGACGAATCATACCGCCCGACTACTCCTTGATGTTTTGGAAGATCGTCGTTCGGTAGTGCGCCAATTCTGCGATGGAATCCTTGATATCTGCGAGTGCGCGATGATTGCCGGTCTTTTCCGGCGCTGAGCCATAGGCCTTGGGATACCAGCGCTTCGCCAACTCCTTGATAGATGAGACGTCGATGGTCCGATAGTGGAAGAAGGATTCGAGCCTTTTCATATCTCGCGAGATGAAGTTGCGATCCATACCGATGGTGTTGCCGGCAAGCGGTGACTTACCTGTTTCGCAGTGGACCTTGAGGTAATCGAGGACGATCTCTTCTGCCTCAGCGAGACTTTTTCCGGAGGGAATCTCGGCCAGGAGACCAGACTCGCTATGCATCTTTCGGACGAAGTCGCTCATATTGGCGAGTTGATCATCGCTCGCCTTGATCACGACATCGACCCCGCTACCGAGGATGTTGAGCTCGGAGTCGGTTACGAGGACACCGATCTCTACCAGAGCATCGCTTTCGACGGAGAGACCTGTCATCTCGCAGTCGATCCAGATGATGTTCTGGCTCTTCTCGGAGGAGGTCATCGGGGCACTCTATTGCCCGGAGCCGACTTTCTTCACTTTTCGTTCACCTTCCGTTCACCCACTTGGTAGGTGTGGTTACAGACCTATGACCAAGATTCCTCCGTGGCCACCACTGAAATCCAGCGCGAACGACGACCAGTTCCCTCGCCTCGGACCATCACCACAGAACCTCGACTATCGGACAAAGTCTTTCGTGGCGTCGTAACTGCGGGTGGTCTCTCATCGCTCGTCATCTTGGGTCTCATCGCGATCTTTCTTCTCTATCAGGGTTATGAGGTCTTGGTTGAAGAGGGCTTCAGTTTCATCACATCGTCAACCTGGGAAGTGATCACTGACGAATACGGTGAGGTTCAAAGTTACAGCTTCGGCATTGCGGCGATGGTCGTGGGAACACTTCTCTGCGCCTTGATCGCAGTGGTTGTCGCAGTACCTATCGCTGTCGCCTCCGCACTCTTCATCACTTTCTATGCGCAGGGAAAACTCAAAGCATTCCTCGTCGCCGTCATCGATCTCATGGCTGCTTTCCCATCGATTCTCTTTGGATTCTGGGGATTCTTCATCCTTATGCCCAAGGCCGAGTACTGGGCGATGCTCCTCAACAAGTACCTTGGATGGATACCGCTCTTCGCCGTCGATGATCGCATCTTCACTCGCTCACCATTCTTGGCAGGTCTAGTTCTCGCCACCATGATCATCCCGATAACGACAGCGATCGCTCGTGAGGTCTTTGATCAGACTCCACTCGATCGCGTCCAAGCCGCGTATGCCCTTGGTGCGACGAAGTGGGCGATGATTCGAAACGTCGCAATTCCTTACGGCCGCGGTGGCGTTGTTGGTGGCGCGATGCTTGGTCTTGGCCGTGCGATGGGGGAGACCGTTGCGGTCTACACCGTCTTGAATATCGTCTATCAGATCAACTGGCAGATCCTCTTCGGTGCGGGTGGAAACGTAGCCTCACTGATCCTGCTCAAGTTCGGTGAGGCGAAGCCACTTGAGATCAAGGGATTGATGGCGGCAGGTTTCGCTCTCTTCGTGCTCACTTTGCTGGTCAACTTCTTGGCTGACTTCATCGTCCGCAAAACTGGAAGCAAGGGACGATGATGTCGATCAACACGCCAGAGAAGAAGATCCCAACGCCGCAAAAGCCTTGGAAGCCCTCTGTCGCGGAGCGAAGCCAGAGCATTGCGGTCGGTGTTCTGGCGGCTCTCGCTAGCATCGCGGTCGTCGCGCTGACTCCGATGAAGGGCTTACTCCCATTCCTAATCCTCTCTGGGATCTTTGCAATCTTCATCGGCTACCTCAAAGGTCTCATCGGACGGGGAAGTATGACTGCAAAGAACAACGCAGTCGGTGTGTTCTTGGGATTAGGAATGGCGATTGCATTGATCCCCATCGCTTCGATCCTTCACACCACGATCTCACGAGGTTACAAAGGTCTTCACTGGGGTCTTTGGATCGACGACATGAGTCTCAACACTTCGACCGATCCGATTGCTGAGGGCGGTCTCTACCACGCACTTGTCGGCACACTCATCATGGTCTCGATCGCACTTGTGATCGCACTGCCACTGGGAATTTTGAC
>Ga0164293_10002722_pt1 | contig 15009 bp, 12 predicted proteins | sample GEODES118metaG_FD_111487 | JGI IMG/M metagenome (GOLD analysis project Ga0164293, IMG submission 111487) | Eutrophic lake water microbial communities from Lake Mendota, Wisconsin, USA - GEODES118 metaG | ecosystem: Environmental > Aquatic > Freshwater > Lake | place: USA: Lake Mendota...
CAGGAGGAAGAGGAGGGACACCCCTCCAAGCACTCCCCCGATCACGCTGCTGCGCACCCTGGAATCGCCTCTCCAGGCGATGAGCAGGCTGAAAAAGGCCAGAAAAGCCCCGACCATGGCCACCGCCTTGCGTCGCCCCGTCAGGGTGGCGATCACGATCAGGGTGATCACCAGTGCGGAACCCACGGCAATCGGCAAGGGTTTGCGCCGTTGGACCGCGACGATGAAGATAAAACAAGCACACGTTGCCAGGTGCCAACCCGCCACTTCACTGCTGCGCCAGAAGCCTGTATATCCCTGCACGTAGCCGACCCCGGAAACGAGGATCTGCACGCCCCCGGTCACTTCGCTGAATAAGGGGCCCTGATACCCCTGATAGGCCAGAAGCAGGGTGAAGGCAAACAGCAGGGCTAGGCCGATGTAAACCTGCAAAAAGCGCTGGACGGCAGCGGGTTTGAGACCAAATTGGAAGCCGAGCCACATGGTGATCAGGGGCGCCGAGTAGAAGCCGATCCCAATGAGGGTGTGATACCAAGAGCTCAGGGTCAGCAGTGAATTGATGGTTTGCAAAACCAGCAGAGCCAAAAACAAGTTGACCACTGAGATCAGCTGTTGTTGGCCGCTGAAGAGCTGCGGCAGACTCACCTGGCCAATGCGATTGTAGAGAATTACGGAGGTGAGCAGGATGCCGATGAGCACAAGCCCCACATACAATGCCGGCTGATTGGGGGCGATCTTGCGCAGCGGATCCTGGGCGAAGCCGATCACTAGGCAATACACCATCGCTTCTCGCCATTTGCCATCCCCCAGGTAGATCAACAGGGGGACGAACAGCACCACCAGGAACAGGACGCTCATCGCTCAGTCCGGCAGGGGGAATCCAGGGTAAAGCTGACGCCAATTGTCCCTGATCGTCGCACGGGCCCCCGCGCCCAGGCGCTGCCGCCGTTGCCGATCGCCGCAGACCGCCGGGATCGCCGCGGCCATGGCCTCGGGGCTTCCAGCGCCGCGATGCAGAGTCCTCCCTGATGGGAGGGAATCACGAAGAGGTCCCAGCCCTGGATCACCGCCGCCAGCAGCAGGGTGATGTGCTTGGGGGGGGGCGCCATAGCGTCCGCTGAAGCCGATCATCCAGGGCTGCACCCGCTCCGGCTTGGGCTGGAAGGGGCCCCCATCGACCGGACGGATCAGCACACCATCCATGGCCTGGCCGGCGATCGCCTCCAGGGCCCGGGCGGTGCCATGACGGATGCAGAGGATGCGACCGCCCGGTGCCCGCAGGATCCGGCGATCGAGGAGTTTGAGCGCCGGAGGGAAAGTGCGCACCCGATCGGTCCGATCCTCCTGCCAGGGGGTGCCGAGCCAGAGCAGGAAGGCCAGCTTGAGGCTGGCGTAAGCGGCGGCGCAGAGGGGGTTGCCGCTCACGGCCGGTGAATGTCGCAGTCGGCGATCAGGGCGCGCCAGGCCGGGCTCGCGTGGTCGGGGGTGAACTCCAGCTCCGGCAGCCATTGGCCCACCGGCACGGAGAGTGCCGGGGAGAGGCTCCAGGGTTCGTACCAGGCCAGCACTGGCTCGATGCCCCAGCCCTCGAGCTGCTCGCACAGCCAGATGGTCTTGGAGGCCACACCCCCCAGGCGGGGGCGCAGGTTGCTGACCAAAGCGCGGAGACGTGGGGCTTATCGAGGCAGCACCAGGGTCTGGCGCAGGGCCTGCAGCACCCCGTCCCGTGCCTGCTCCACCCCGAAACGCTCCAGCACCAGCGCCTTGGCGGCCTCCCCCATCCGCGCCGCTGCGGCCGGATCGGCCGCCATCGCCCGCAGGGCCCCGGCCAGGGCCTCCACATCCCGGCAGGGGAACACCGCGCCGCTGTGGCCTGGGATGACCAGATCCTCCGCACAGCCCACCTGGTCGCTGACGATCGCCGGCAGGCCGCAGGCCATGGCCTCATTCACCACCAGTCCCCAGGTTTCACCGCGGTCGGAGGGAAGGACCAGGGCGTCGCCGGCCCCATAGGCCGCGGCCATCTCGCCCTGGTTGAGAAAGCCGCTGAAGCTCACCGGCAGTCCCCAGCGCTCGGCCATCTGGCGGCAGTCCCGCTCCAGCTCGCCGCTGCCCACCACCAGCAGATGGATCGCTGGGGCCGCCGGATCGGCGTGCAGCCGGCGCAAGGCCTCCAGCAGATCCAGCGGATGCTTCTTGGCCTGCAGCTTGCCGGCGAACAGGAAACAGAACGCCTCGGCCGGGATGCCCCAGCGGGCGCGCAGTTCCCGCCGGTGGGGCCGCTGTGCGGCCACTTGGGCGATGAAGAAGCCATTGTCCACGAAGTGCGGGCAGGCAAAGCGTCGATCCTCCCGGCTGCCGTTGGCCTGGAAGAAACGGGTATTGGCCGACCCCACGGGCAGGCAGGCGACCGTTTGGCTGACCAGGAAGCGATGCAGCAGGCGCACCGGCCAGCGACGGCGCGGCAGATCGCCGGAATCCCCCCGCAGCAGGATGGGCAGATGGCGCCGCCAGGAGGCCAGAAAAAGCTGCAGCAGGCCTTCCACCTGCCAGCCGGTGATCAGCACCGCGTCGGGCGGTCGCTCGCCCCCGAGAAGCTCGCGCCCCGGATGGCGCAGGCGTAGCCCCCGGAAGCCTCGGCCCAGCCCGGCCCCGCGGGTGGAGGCTGCCAGGCGCCAGCCGTACCCCTCCAGCAGGGGCACATCCCAGTCGAAGGCCACCCCGAATCCCTCCCCCTGCTGGGCCGCATCCGGCAGGGTGAGGAACAGCACCTCAAGGTCCAGTTCCGGGCAGCTCGCCAGGGCCCGGAACAGGGGGGCCTGGTACTGGATCGGGTGGGTGGTGGCGATCAGCAGCCGCGGACGGCCCGGAGGCATCAGCTTCGGCCCCTGCACGTGCAGGCGCAACGCCCAGAGCAGGCCGCGCAGTTCGGCGGTGAGGGTGAGAGGGATCCACCAGGGCCGGCGCAGATGGTGGCGGCTGCGAATCGAGCGCAGCAGCTGTTGGGCGCTGTGCGCCAGGGCGGCGGGCAGGGGCAGGGTGCGCAGCAGGAAGTAGTAGCGACCGACGCTGTGGTCGGGGCGGATCGTCGTGAGGTGCTGGCCGAAGCTGCGGGTGCCACCGCGCTTGGCCTTGAGATGGTGGATCAGGGCGCTGGGCTCATAGGCGATAGCCTGGCCCGCCTGCCGCCAACGGTGGGCAAATTCGGCTTCAAAGCGATAGGCGACGCGCACGAAATTGCGATCGAAGCCCCCGAGTTCCAAGGCCTTTCTGCGGGGCACGCTGAAGTTGCAGCCGATGAACTCGTCCGCCGCGCAGGCCTGCAGGCTGTTGAACGAGAAGGGAGCCCCCGGCGGATCCGGCTCGCCGTGATGCCAGGGCTGGAGAACCCGGCCGGCGATCAGCGCTCCGGGATGGCGAATCCCCGCCGCGAGGTGGGCCGCCAGCAGGTTGGGGTCGGGAATGATGTCGTCATCGACGAACAGGACCCGCTCCCCCTGCGCCTCCAGCAGCAGGCGGTTCATCGCCGCCGTCGTGGAGGCGGGGAACTGACGCAGCCAGCGAAGCTGGCCCGCCCGCTGCCAGGCCTCCAGCTGCCGCTCAGTGGCCCGCTCATGGGCAGCGGTCTGGTCCACGATCAGCAGCTCCCAGTCCTCGTCGTTGCCAGGGACCTCCCGGAGGGCCAGCAAGCCTTGCACCGTCTCGAGGAGCACCTGCTCCCGGCCGAAGGTGGCGATGGCAACGCTCAGGTTCACGCCGAACCTCTGGCTCCGCCCGGCAGGCGCGAGGCGGCATGGCGGAGGAAGGCGAGCGGCGAGAGCGCCAGGCCATGCCCCAGCCGCCGGAAGCCCTCCCCCAGATGCCGCCGGCGCAGCGCTTCGATGCCCTGGTGAAAACGGCAGCGCGCGCTGTAGGCCCGCAGCTCCCGCTCGCAACGGTCGGGATCCAGGCCGCCCGCCTGCCAGTAGCGCCGCGACACCCGGGCTTGCTCCTCCAGGAAACGGGGCCGCTGGGCGCTGGTCTTGGCGTCGGCGTGCAGGCGGAAGGCGCTCAGGGGACGCTCGAGAATCTCGACGCGACAGTCCGGCAGGGCCAGGATGCGGCAGTAGAGGTCGTAATCCATCACATAGTGCAGCGAGGCATCCAGGCCGCCGCTGGCTCTCCAGGCCCGGGCGGAAAAAAAGCTGCAGGGCTGGTGGTACAAGAACTCCCCACTCCAGAACTTCAGGCAGTCCGGCCAGCGCTGGCCGCCGGGGCGGAAATGGCCCACCGGTTGGGTCGGGTCGTCCGTGAAGGGGAGGTCTTCGCCGAGGATCAGGTCAGCGCCGCTGGCCAGCCAGCTCTCCGCCACGGCATGCAGGGCGCCCGGTCGCAGCAGATCGTCGGAATTGAGCCAGTTCATCAGCACGCCATCGGCCCTGGCGAAACCCTTGCGCAGCGCGTCGCTCTGGCCCTGGTCGGGTTCGCTCACCCACCAGTCGAGATGGTCGGCGTAGCGTTGGATCACATCCACGGATTCGTCGCGGCTGCCGCCATCGACGACGATGTATTGAAGGTTGGGGTAGCCCTGATCGAGCACCGACTCGATCGTCTCCGCCAGAAAACGGCCCTGTTGAAAGGACGGCGTGACGAGGCTGATCCGCGGCAGGGTATCCGTCATCCTTCCAGCCTCACGCGCCGCGCCTGGATCTCGCCGCGCAGGGCGGCCAGGCTCAGCAGCCACTGACGGGGGTCGGGGGTGAAGAGGCGCAGACCCCGGATCAGGAATTGGCGGCCCACCGCCAAGGGATGGCCCAGCTGGGAGGGTTGGCCCGTGCGGATGCGGTCCAACAGGATGCCGCTGCGCTTGATGCCATGCACCAACCGCAGGATGTAGCCATAGCGCACCCGGGCGGCGGGCATCAGGTGCAGCAGCCGCAGGCTGGGCTCGTAGGCCAGGGCCAGGCCCAGCTCCGGCGCACAGCGGGCCATGTCCGTATCGCCGCAGCTGGCCAGTGCCCGGCCGCGGCGATCGAGGCAGCGCCGGCGAGGATCGGCGGCGACACGGGCGTACTGGCAGGCGACGCTGCGGCGGATCACCATGCCGGCGCCGATCGGTTCCCAGGGCCCCACCTGGTTGTAGATGAGGGCCTGGATCGGTCGCTCGCCGAAGTCCCGGATACCCAGGAGGTTGAGATGGGGAAGCAGCCAGCGCGGCGGCGGCACCTCAAACTCCCCCTCCAGCACCCCTCCGGCGGCTCCCACCTTGGGCTCGGCGTCCAGGAAGGTCAGGGCCTGGCGGAGGTAGTCCGGTGCCAGCACGTTGTCATCGTCAACGAACACCAGGATGTCGCCTTCGGCCGCGGCAATGCCCGCCAGCCGTGCCGGGGTGAGCCCGAGTTCGCTTTCCTGGAGTAGGCGCAGGCTCGCGGCCCCGGCCGCCCGGAAGGTGGCGAGGCTTAAGGGGGGGCTGCTGGCGTTGTCGATCGCCAGCAGCTCCCATTGGTCGCGATCGAGGGTCTGGGTGGCGAGCCCCTGCAGGCAGCGATCCAGCCGGCCCGGATGGGGGTTGTGGGTGCAGAGCAGAACGGAAATCCGGATCATTGGGGGGGCTGCCGCAAGCGGCGCAGCAGGGGTTGCAGCCGGCCGTAGAACGAGGCCGGGCTGAGATGGGTTTCCCAGAGGCGGCGATTGGCGAACTGCTGCTGGCGCAGTTGCTCATTGCTGTGGCGTTGGTGGTGCTCGAGAATCAACTCCGCGGCGCGTCCAGCCTTGGATTTGGGAATGATAAGGCAATGTCTTTCGTAATCGATACATTCCTCCAGCGGCCAGCGCAGGTCGGTATCCACCACCACCGGGATCCGGCCCAGGCATAGGGTCTCGTAGAAGCGGATCGCATAATTTTCCGTGCCGCGACAGCAGACACTGTAGAGGCTTCGATGGATGCTTTCGTAGAAGCCTTGCCGGTAAGAAGACTGATCTGATTCAAGCCAGAATCGACCATCGACAAGCCCTCCCATCGGTCGCAGACGCAGATCAAACACCAGGCTTGGACAGGCCTGAATGCTGCGCACGACCCGGGCGCGATGGGCATGTTTCATGTTGGTTCCCAGGCGGCGGGCGAGCCGCTCGCTGTCGAGGCCGATGGCATCGAGGTGGCTCAGGGCATAGCGCCCATAATCAAACAGCCGCGTTTTCGACCAGCGCTGGCCGAAGGGGGCGCATACTCCCCAGAAGCTGACCGTGGGTCCGGCCGAGGCCTCGATGGGGTCGACCCTGCCCTGGCAGTATTTCTCCAGATAATCCGGTAGGCAGTAGGTGTGGGAGTGCACCCTTTCGGCGGGGCCGTTGGCGACGATGGCGGTGTTGAGATAGAGGTAATTGTTCAGCGGCAGCTGCAGATCTCTGGCCGGGTCCGTGAGATCGCGGGTGATCCCCTCCACCACGATCGGCAGACCGGTGCGACCGGACAGCTGATCCGCGGCCCGGCAGGCACGCGCGAAGGCAGCAGCGCTGCTGGTGCCGAAGTATTGATCGCGGTGGCTGATCGGCAGCAGGATCGCTTCGGCCTGCTCAAGGGGGACAAGCCGCAGTGAATCGCCCAGATCAATCACCTCACAGCAGCGGTAGAAATCCAGCCGCGCTTGCGGGTCCTGACGCACCGGATCATCGCTTGCTGTCAGCAGGTTGCGGGCGAGGCACTGCCAGTCCCGCGCCTCCACGGTCGTGAGCCAGGTTGGATCGAAATAAACGTCCGTCATCTTCGTGTCAGCGCCACTCACCGCAACCCCGTGCCTTTCGCGGCGATCAGCCCCAGGCGTTCCAGCCGGCCCCTGGCCAGATGCCGCACCCGGCCGTACCAGCGAGGCCACTGGGTGACGAGCTGGAAGCGCAGATCAATGCCGGTTTCGCGCTGCAGCTCGCCGCTGATCTGCTTGAGGTGCGCGTGCAACGGGGCGGTGCGGGCGGCCTGGGCGGCCAGGGCGTGCCATTGCCAGTAGTGAAAGAGCAGCGGCTCTTGGATGAAACGGAATACATGGGGGGTTGCCGAACAGCGGGGGGAGAGCAGGTCCCAATCCTGCCCGCTGGCCGCCGCGGCGAGCGGCAGCGAAACCTGATCCACGAAGTAGGTGAGCGTGAGGCTGTCGATGCGACGCTCTAATTCAGCGCTGAACTGCAGCCACTGCTCCGGCAGGCGGCTCTCCGCCGTCACCGAGACCAGGCCGGAGCAGAAGTAGGGATGGGTTTCGATCTGCGGCGGTTCGCTCTGGTGGCCGAACGCATAGGTTTGCCACATGGAAATGCGCCGGGTGCTTGGCTCTAGACCCATGCTCCGGTAAAGCGCATCCCAATCCTCCAGAAACGATTCCGGCGTGTCCGCCGCCACAAGGCCGGCGGGAGCCCGTTGGGCCAGCAGCAGGGGGGTGGGATCGCCCAACAGCACCTGGTCGGCATCGAGAAACACCCGCTGCTCTCCAGCTTCCACATTCAGGAGGGTGAAAAGCTTGTTGTAGGTGAGATGGCGATTGGGCACCGAGCGCGGATCGTCGAGACGATCGGGAAGCCAGGGGTTGTGGAAGTCAACGATCTCCACCTGGCGCCGCTGTAGGAATTGCAGGGCCTTCGGGCTGCATGGCGGCAGATTGTCGGGCCGGTAGGCGCGGATGGCCACCCGATCGCCGCACCAATGGCGCAGGCTGGCGACCAGCAACAGCCCATAGACCTCAAAGGAGGGGCCATGGGCATTGAGCACGAAGCGCAGACGCCGCTCCGCAGGGACAGATGGGCTTGCCTTCATCGTCGTCGCAGGCGTCGTTGCAGCAGACGCCCCCAGCCCAGGGGGCTGACCAGGTCGCCGGTGAGGCGGCGGTAGCGGGCCTCCAGCGCGAACTTGTCCTCCGCCAGCAGCCGCACCCGCTCCAGGGCCGCTGCGGGGCCCAGGTGCTCGAGCAACACCTGCACCACTTCGGTTTCCATGGGGGCGCGCTGGGCCACGGTTTTGGAGTCGTCGTGAAGACGGTAGGCGCCCAATTCCGCCGGAATCGGCAGCAGGGGGGCCAGTTTCCCCAGCCGAAGCCAGAGATCCAGATCCATGGCGTAATGCAGGTCATGGGCGATCGTGCCCCCGGCCTGCTCGTAGAGAGAGCGGCGAAAGAAGCAGCCCGGCTGTCCGAACCAGGTATCGATCCAGGGACTCAGATCCGCTGCCCGCAGCGGTCGGCGTGGCCCTGGGTAGGGACGCACAAGCGTTCCAGCGGCATCGATCATGCGGCCGCCTCCCACCACCCATTCCGCTTCCGGATGACTGCCCAGGAAGGCGCGCACGATATCGAGGGCGCCCGGCAGCAGGAGGTCGTCGGAGTTGATCCAGCCGAGCCACTCCCCCCGGGCTTGGCGGAAGCCTTTGCAGAGGGCATCGCTCTGCCCCTGATCCGGCTCCGAGCACCACCAGCTGAGTCGCTCGGCATGGCGGCGGATCACCTGGATGGATTGATCATGGCTGCCACCGTCCACCACAATCAGCTCGGTGTCCTGCCCGGATTGCTGCAGGAGAGACTCCAGGCACGCCTCCAGGTAGGTGCCCTGGTTGAAGGAGGGAATCACAATCGAGAACTTCATCGCAAGCAGCGGTGCTGGACTCATTGAACCGCTCCTGTGTGACAAAGCGCCTCGGCGAAAAGCGTGGCATCGATGTTGAAATCAGCATGCACATCGCCATCGCTTTGGGGTTGGCTCGGCTTGCCGGGCAGCCACCAGTAGTTTCCATCGACACAGGCGGTGATGGAATGGAAGAGGTGGGGCTCGATTTTGGGGGAGGGAGTGATTTCCATGACCCGTACACCGGGCTTGCAGTAGAGAACATTGGCCAGACCAGCGCCATGGGGAGCGATCACCCAGGCCGCCTGATGGAACAGGTTGACCTGGTCGAGAAAGCTGGCTTTGCGCAGGTGGATAATCTCAAAACCGGCCCCCTGAAGTAGGGGTATCAGTTGGCTCTCATTCGACAATCTTCGTTTGCCAGCATCGGCACGACTGATGTAGAGCTTTCGCTGTTGCGGTGTGGAATCAAAGCGGCTCAAACCCAGTGATTCTTGCAGGTAATTGGGTACCCAGCTTGGGATATTCAAGCCGGCGCAGTAATGGGGGACAAGCAGATATTCGGGTTCGTAATGATCGCCAACACCAAGCGGGATCAACTGGTTACGACGAACCCCCATGGCTTCGAGGCTCTGCAGCAACTGAGGTTCTGTGTCAGCAGGAATGAACAGCCCATCAAGGGCTTCAAGCCAGGGCTGAATCAGTTGCAATCGGGGCAGGGATTCCGTCACCCAGTGGTACCACGCGAAGGATGAGGGATAGGTGATCGTTGCGAAGGTTCCTGCCAGTGGTCGGGCCCTGGGGAAGCGTCGACGCCTGAAAATTGGGTGGCTGGCTAGAGCATCGTCCTGATCGGTATAGGTGAATGCTTCGATGATGCGATTGTCAGGGCTGATAATAGTACCTTCGCGACCGAGAACGCGCGCATTTCGAAGGCGGTATAGTGCCGTTGCTCCGCTAACAAGAATACGCCATGGAATCGCTGGGCATGGATGCTTTGGGTGAGCTGCTTGTGGCAGCGGTAAGCAGCGGATTTCTTCGCCGTGCTGGTGCCAAACCCCGTCGCCTGGACCGGGACGTAAGCGGACAGGTGAGCGGCGCCTCCTCTCGTGTAACCAGCCATCAAGATCGCGCACAATCCCCCGGGGAGCACCCGGCAGCAGGGCGTTGGGATGGCGAAGGCAATGGCGAAGGCTCTCAAGCATGGGCATGGTTTAGAGCTGGCAAGGGAGTGGGAGCATTGACGTAGCCAGCGGGCATATACCTGGCGTTTGCCGTACAAGAATTCGGGGAACATGGCGCCAGTGAGTGTCTGTCAACGGCTTAGTTTCTGATGTGAAGAGGCGATTCACCGGCTTGTAATTGCCAGAGCTGAGTGTAAAGGCCCCCGGCGGTGATGAGATCCGCGTGGCGTCCCCTCTCGATAATCTGACCTCGATCCATGACACAGATGAGATCTGCTCCAACGATCGTGCTCAGGCGGTGCGCGATGACAAGCACCGTGTTATGTCCTTCGAACTGTTCAATGGCTTGCTGCACCAAGCGCTCGCTTTGGGTGTCCAATGCGCTGGTTGCTTCATCCAGGATCAGCAGATCAGGATTGCGCAGGATCGCCCTCGCCAGGGAAATTCTTTGCCGCTGCCCGCCACTGAGTCTGTATCCTCTCTCCCCAATTAGCGTATCGTAACCCTCCGGAAGGTCATGGATAAAATTTGCCGCTTGAGCACTGATGGCAGCCGCTTCGATCTGCTCGCGAGTGGCCGCTGGCTGTCCATAGGCAATGTTGCCCGCAATCGTTGTATTCATCAGAAAGGTGTCCTGGCTCACAACTCCAATCCGTTGTTGCCATGTGGCCAGATCCATCTGGTTAAGATTCTGGCCATCGATCCGAATGGATCCGGATGTTGGTTCGTACAGGCCAACCAGCAAATCGGCCAAGGAGCTCTTTCCCGCTCCGCTCGGGCCGATGAGCGCGATGGTTTGACCTTTGGGGATGACAAGGTCAATCGAATCCAGAGAGGCTGCCAGATTGGGACCATAGCGCAACGTTACTTTATCCAGTCTTATCTCCCGATCAAACGTTTTGAAGGGGAATCCACCTGTGCGAACGAATTGCTTGTCGCGATCGTCGAGAATGGCATTCAATCGGGAAACGGCGGCTGAATTGTTTGCATAGCCGACGGCTATCGTGTTAATAGTATTAAGTCGGGAATTCATTCTTTGCAGCGCCAAAACAAATGTGATCAGACTTGGAATCACACCGCTTTGACGATCGTGAAGCAAGGCAAGGCTCAGGGTACTGATCACCGCGATGGCAAAAATAGGTAAGATTGTGGATATGGGGGTGATCAGGTTTGTGATGTATGAGAGTCTGTCTGCTTGACGGAGCCATTGTTGAAAGAGGCTATCGAGCGATTGTGAGGCGTTTTTCAGTTCCCCGGAGCTATGGATCAGGCGTAGGCCTTGAATATTTTCGGTAACCCGACTGCCCATCTCCACGCCGATCATGGTCATGACCTCCGAGGTGTGACGAAGCCTCGGTAGGACCTGTTTCTGAAGGGCGCCCATGAAGGCGGCCATGCAGGCGGCGACAAGCAGCAGCCAGGGGGAGATGGCGATGAGAATAAAAAGATAGATCAGCAGCTGAATCAGGTTGGTCAGGAGGGTATTCGTAAGGCTGATTTGGGTGCTGACTGCACTGCCACCCGTTTGGATGTAATTGAGGAGGTCGCCGACCCGGAAGCGACATGCGCAGCTGAAGGTGAAAGAGAGTGTGCGATGGTGCAGAAGAGTGGAAATCTGTGCGCTGAGTCGGTTGCCGATGATGCCAGCACTAACTGAATTGAGATACATTGTCAGGGCAACGATCACCTGAAGAATCAGGGCGAATCCAATCAGCAGTACAAACAAGATTCCCTGGCCGCTGCTCGAATTGATCCCCTCCTGCAACACGTTGCCCACCACCGGCAATCGGATGGCCTGTGCCACGACAGGCAGTCGACTCCAGTGATCAGGGTTCGGCGATGAGATTAGACTGACGGCAAGAAAGATCACGCCGAGAGTGCCGCCTTCGCTGATGCTGCTGAGCAGATTTGTGGCGATGTTCACGGTGAGCAACCGCCATTGTTGGCGAGCGCTGCGGCGAATCAGCCGTGCGGCTGGGCTGACGGATGTGAAGGGTTCCAGGAACTGGCCGAGTCTTCGCCAGCCGAGGCGTCTCAGAAGGGAAGGCGCCGATCTGGCCAAAGGGAATCCAGGGGAATTCACCTTTTATAAACCCGCTTCCCGCCCCCATCCCCGTCCCTGGGGTCAGCCCGCCAAGCTGCCGCGCCATGGGGCTGTCTTTAGCCAGGGCATGGTTTCGGTTCGTCCGCTGCCCATCCCTGCAGCGCTGATGGTCTTGCTGCTGGCTGTGGCCGCTGCGCTCGCCGCCGATCAGTCGTTGCCCCTGCCGGGCATGATCGCCGCTGATCAGCCGCGCGGCGGACCGCTGGATCGTCGCCATCTGGCCCTGGTGATCAATGAGGCTGATCCACTGAGCGAGGCCCTTGGCAGTCTCTATCAGCGGCAGCGACGCATTCCCCAGGCCCAGGTGATCCGGGTCAGGCTGCCGATCGGTCAGGCGGATCTTGGCCGGGAGTCCTTTCTGCGCTTGCAACGGCAGCTGCGTCGCCGGACACCGGCCCACGTCCAGGCCTATGCCCTGGCCTGGACCAGCCCCTGGCGCGTCGGCTGCCAGTCGATCACCGCAGCGGTCAGCCTCGGGCTCGATCCCGGCAGCTGCCGGCACACCTGCCGGCCAACCCGAATCAGTCCGTATCACGCGCGCGGCGACGTGGAGCGCCCCTGGGATGAGCTTCGTCTGCGGCCGAGCATGTTGCTGGCCGCCACCGATCTTGTCGGAGGCATGCGCCTGATTGCCCGGGGGGTGGCCGCCGATGGCACAGCGCCACCGGGAACTGCCTATCTGCTCAGCACCTCGGACCCGGCCCGGAACGTCAGGGCCGCTGGCTATGACCAGGTTCAGGCTGCGGTGGGCCCCGGCTTCCGGGTGCGGGTGATTCGGGCGGATGTGTTGCGGGGGGCCAGGGATGTGATGGCCTATTTCACCGCTCTGGCCCAGGTGCCTGAGATCAATGCCAACCAATTCCGTCCAGGGGCGGTAGCCGATCACCTCACCTCCTTTGGCGGTCAGCTGACCGGCAACTCCTCCCAGATGAGTGCGCTGCGCTGGCTGGAGGCCGGGGTGACGGGTAGTTTCGGGACCGTGGTCGAGCCCTGCAATTACCGAGAAAAGTTTCCTGATCCGGCTTTGCTGTTGGCCTACTACCGCCGCGGTGACACGTTGCTGGAAGCCTATTGGCGCAGTGTGGCAATGCCGGACCAGGGTCTGTTCATCGGCGAACCGTTGGCCCGCCCCTGGCCCGCCCGCCCCTAGACCCCATGGCGCTGGCGGTGCCAGCCCCAGGCGTGCTCAATGATCGTGCCCAGCTCCGGATAGCGGGGACGCCAACCCAGCTCCTGGTGGGCCTTGTCGGCCCCGGCCACCAACTGGGCTGGATCGCCTTTGCGGCGGGGGGCGACATGGGCCAGCAAGCCACGGCCGGTCACCGTCTTCGCCGTTTCGATCACCTCCTGAACCGAGTAACCGGTGCCGTTGCCCAGGTTGTAGATCAACGGCGCCAGCACCTTCTCCTCCCTCTCCCGCAGGCGCAGCAGTCGCTCTAAACCGAGCACATGGGCATCGGCCAGGTCGCTGACATGGATGTAATCACGGATGCAGGTGCCATCCGGGGTTGGGTAATCGTCACCAAAGATCTGCAGGTAGGGTTCGCGACCGCTCATCACATCCAAGACCCTTGGGATCAGGTGAGTTTCCGGGGTGTGGTCCTCACCCAGGCCACCCTGTGGATCAGCGCCGGCAGCGTTGAAATAGCGGAAGATCACGCTTGGAAGTCCATAGGCGGTTGCGAAGTCGATCAGTAATCGCTCCACCATCCACTTGCTGCGACCGTAGGGATTGATCGGATCCTGGGGGTGATCCTCGGTGATTGGAACCTGCTGGGGAACACCGTAGGTGGCACAGGTGGAGGAAAACACAATCGGAATCTTGGTCGGGGAGGCGATCAGAGCCTCCAGCAGGCAAAGGGTGTCGCCGAGATTGTTGCGGTAGTACTTGGCGGGATCACTGACCGACTCGCCCACGTAGGCATAGGCCGCAAAGTGGAGCACGGCTTCGACCGGCCGCCCCTCCAGTCCGCTGCCCGCCAGGGCGGGATGGGCCCCGATGAGCACAGCGTCTAGCAGTTGCCGGTCACCCACCTGCCCTGTCACCAGCGGAACCGCCAGCCCGCCCTCGACGATGTCCTTGTGGCCATAGACGAGGTTGTCGAGCACGGCAACCTGATGACCTGCCCGGCAGAGGGCTCGCACGGCGTGGCTGCCGATGTAGCCAGCTCCCCCCGTCACCAACACCCTCACGGCAGCTCACCAGCTCGATTGATGGCTACAAGATTACGGCGGAATTTCCTGCTTGTGCAGGCTTTGGGATCAGCTTGAGGGCTGGTCCGAAATGGTTTTCGCCACAGTGCAAAAAAAGGGGACCCTTTGCGAAGGCCCCCTCTTTGAAAGTGGGTTGGGGAAAAGGACGTCGATCAGTCGCGCCGACCGCCACCTTGGAGGGCAATGATCAGCCTCAGAATGAAAATGAATAGATTGATGTAAGTGAGGTACATGCCAAGCGCGCCGGCAAGATACTGATCATCGCGGTAGGTGCGGGGCATCGTGTAGAAGTCCACGAAGGCAGCCCCGACAAAAAGCACGGTGCCGAAGCCGGCGATCAGCAACTCAAAGCCCTGGCCGCCGAAGCCAGGAATGAAGATCGAGCCGACGAGCTGAATCACCATGGCGATCAACAGGCCGACGATGCCCAGTCCAACGGCGGCGCCCAGGGCCTGGCCCACGCTGTCACTCATCCGTCGGCCGACAACGGAGGCGATGACGAAGGTGATGCCGGTGGCGAGCGCCGCCGTGCCAACGGCTCCAATGCCAGCGGTGCCAATGGCCATGGCCACCAGACCGCTGAGGGTGAAGCCGGTGATCAGGCTGTAGGTGGCCAGCAGCGGGAGCGCCGTGCCGTTGTTCCCCTTGAGAGCAACGTTTTGGCAGACGAAGAAAAGAATCAGGTTGGCGATGATCGCCGCGATGAACAGGGGCTGGAAGATCGGTGAGCCGATCATCGAAAGACCGCCCAGCACACCTGCGGCGGTGAGAACCATGCCGCCGCCCACGTAGGGCAGGGCCCGACGGACGACGTTGGGGCCGACGAGGCCGCCGAACTGGGCCTCCTGGATGGCTTGTTGGAAATTGCTGCTGGCCGGCATGGCGGCGGATTGCGCGGAAACTTCACCTATCCTGCCAGCCACGCCGGAA
>Ga0164293_10002723_pt1 | contig 15009 bp, 8 predicted proteins | sample GEODES118metaG_FD_111487 | JGI IMG/M metagenome (GOLD analysis project Ga0164293, IMG submission 111487) | Eutrophic lake water microbial communities from Lake Mendota, Wisconsin, USA - GEODES118 metaG | ecosystem: Environmental > Aquatic > Freshwater > Lake | place: USA: Lake Mendota, Wisconsin...
CGCGATAAGCGCATCGCGTGCCATCGCCGCGAATGTGGTCAATTTGCCTCCGCTTATCGTGATAAGCCCGCTTTCTTTCCACAAGGCGTGTTCTCTCGACTCTTTCGAGGGATTGCTTTTGCCGGTGCCGATCACGGGGCGGACGCCAGACCACGTGGATAGGACATCTCTTTCTGTGAGCGAGAGCTGTGGAAATGCCGCGTGCACGGCCTCGAGCAGATATTCGAATTCGCTTGCGCTGATGGCCGGCTCTTCGTCGAGGGACGGGTGATCGACATCGGTGGTCCCGAAAATGGTGACGCCTTCCCAGGGCACTGCGAAAATGGCGCGTTGATCGCGGGGGTGCACGAGGCTGACGGCTTCGCTGATTGGCAATCGGCTTGATGCGAAGGTGAGATGACTCCCTCGGATTTTCCGTAATCGGCTTTTCTGTCCGAGTTGAACCCGAAGATCATCGGCCCAGGCCCCCGTTGCATTGATAACGACTTTTGCCTCGATTTCGGCCGATCGAGACGGAGCAAACGGCGCCGTGTCGGTGACGGCAACGCCCCGCACGGTGCCATCGGATGTGCGGAGTAACCGTTGAGCGCGCACGTAATTGATCGCAACGCCCCCCTGGCGTGTGGCCTCTTCGAGTACGCGAAGCACAAGGCGACAGTCGTCGGTCTGCGCATCGACGTAGCGATACCCGCCCACGGCGGTGGAGCCCCGAAGCGCTGGAATACGCGCGAGAAGCTGGGCTTTCGACTGCCGCTCGTGAGCCCATTTCCACGCGAGAGCGTCGTACATCGCCAGACCCAAGCCGTACATCCAGCGCGGCATCGGATCGTTGGAAAATACAGCTAAAGAAAATCCGATGGGGTCGATGAGACCTGGTGCTTCGGCGAGAAGTCGCTCGCGCTCTTTCACCGAACGGCGCGTGACGAAGACTTGCCCTTGCCGCAAGTATCGCAGCCCGCCGTGGACGAGTTTGGTCGACCGACTTGATGTGCCTGCCGAAAAGTCTTGAGCTTCGACAAGCAGTGCCTTTTTGCCGCTGCGAGCGGCCTCGGCAAGGATTGCCGCACCCGTGATACCGCCGCCCACAACGATGAGATCCCATCGCTCGTTTGCGGTAGTGATTTGACTCCACACCTCGTCACGGTACGTGCGCGGCCACATGCGATGGTTCAAGCGTAGCAGGGTGCGCGCGCGAAGGCGTCCTTTGCTACGCGCTTTCGCGCTATTGTCCCTTTGCGCTGCGCTTTTGGCGCACATGGAAGAAGGGGAATCATGGCTTTGGACGCGACGCCGCAAGAAGTTGCAAATTTCACTCATTCCAACGTTGAATCGGTGGAGCAAATCTTTCGGGCCATGAAGGCCGCCGAGCGTCGGGTAGGGGCGCCAACGTACGAGCAGCGCATGGCGCACTTGGATGCTCTCGGTCGCATGATCCGCACCCATAAGCATGCCATTGCGAAGGCGATTTCCGCCGACTTTGGCAATCGCTCCAAGCACGAGTCGTTCTTCGCCGAAGTGATGGTCGTGGCGCTCGGTGTGGCGCACGCAAAAACCCATTTGCACGAGTGGATGGAAACCGAAGTCCGCCACGTTTCATGGTTGTTCGCGCCAGGGCGCGCCGAGGTGATGAAGCAGCCGCTTGGTGTTATCGGCATTATTTCGCCATGGAATTATCCGGTTCAGCTCGCGTTAGGGCCGCTTGTGGCGGCGCTTGCAGCTGGCAATCGCGCGATTTTGCGGCCTTCAGAACTCACGCCCGAAACCAGCGCGCTTCTCGAGAAAATCGTAGGCGAAACGTTTGAGCCCGACCACGTGCGTGTGGTCACGGGCGGCGTTGAGGTTGCCGATGCCCTTGCGCGCATGCCTCTCGACCACTTGCTTTTCACAGGATCAACGCGCGTCGGAAAGCTTGTGATGCGGGCGGCGGCTGAGAATCTAACCCCGGTGACCCTCGAATTGGGCGGCAAGTCGCCGGCTATTGTCGGCGGTCGTTACAACCTGAAGCGCGCCGCTGAAAAGATTCTTACGGGCAAATGCCTCAATTCGGGGCAAACGTGCATAGCGCCGGATTACGTGCTTGTTCCTCATGCGCAGCGCGAGGCATTTGTTGATGCGTGCCGCGAAGTGTTTGCGCAATTGTATCCGTCGGTTCACGCGAATCCCGATTACACGAGCATCGTCAATGAAGCGCAACGGGCACGCGTACAACGCTTGGTCGAGCAGGCGCGCGAGCAAAACGCACGCATTGTGGACTTCACGCCGGAGAGCGAGCGCAGCCTCGACGCGGCAGCTGTGCGCGCGTCGCGCAAAATGGCGTTGCAAATCGTGCTCGATGCGCCCGACGACAGTGCGGTAATGACGGAGGAGATCTTCGGGCCTGTGTTGCCCGTGGTGGGCTACGCAACGCTCGAGGAGGCCATTGCCTACGTAAACGACCGGCCCAAGCCACTCGCGCTTTATTACTTTGATAACGATGACGCGAACGTTGAGCGCGTTTTGCGGCAAACGATCTCAGGCGGCGTGACAATTAACGATACCATTTTGCACATTGCGCAAGATGATTTGCCTTTTGGGGGCGTGGGCCCAAGCGGAATGGGCATGTATCATGCACGCGAAGGGTTCGAGGCTTTTTCGAAAAAGAAACCCATTTTCTATCAAAGTCACATCAATTCAGCGTTTTTGATGCGACCGCCGTTCGGCAAGGCCATCGAATTTGTCCTCAAGATGTTTCTCGGGAAGTAGTGGTCTCGAGCCGTGCAGGTGCGCGGTTCGTTGTCGCTCGAGCGTGCGGTGCGCGCTCAACGACCGAACCGCCACAATCGCGAGTTAGGCGTCGTCGGCCTTTGCGGATGAGAGCTATCGGGCGTCGTTGGCGTAAAACTTGGCGAGGCCCTTGGCTGCATCTGCGCGAATCTTGCGCTGCACAAGCGGAGTCCACCCGAGCAGCACGCCGGGGAGGCCGAGCGCTTGTCGCGACCAGCGCCACAAATCAAACGTGTCGCGATGGGTGGCGATTTTACCGTCTCGAAAGGTGAACGACGCTTCGATCATGTTGTGAACCGGGCGCTGGGTAGCCGAAAATGTGTACCAGGCTTCCCAGTGTGCGGAGCCCGAGTGGTCATCGGCGTGGATGCGTGAGCATTGCACCTTTAGGTCTTTGGCGCGCCGCGCAAGCATGCGCCACATCGCGCCGGGCATGGCTCCACGCAGGTCGGTGAAGACCGGGTCCGAAAACGTGGCATCAGGCGTGTAACACGATGCCATGAAGTCGCCATCGCAACGCGAAAACGCTTCGTAGAACGATTGAATGAGCAGTTCGTTGGGATGCACGCGCGGAATTTACATCACTGCGTCCCGCTGGCTACCAGAACTTGCGCGCGCCGTCTTGGGGGCCTGCAACGGTTACACCCGAGGTTTGTTGCTCTGCGATGGACGTGATTTAATTGTATTAAGCATCTAGTTGAGAGATGTCCATCGGGGCTGCGAACGGGCGCCGCGTTGGCTCCGAACGTTGCGGTCGCGACGCGCCTGCGCGAGTGAAGCCAGCGGCGTTTCGGTGGAGTGTCGTTGCCCGACCAATAGTGAGCGTGTTGCCGCGCCAATCGACGGTGCGGCTAACGCATGCATTGAGCCAGCACGCAGCGATCATGAGTGTTCGGAGAATTTCAATGCATGGTACACAAGACCATAGCGCCAACCTTCCGCGGAGCGCCCACAGGCTGGTGGCCGCAGTGATAGTTTGAAGGAGCGTGGATGCGACGAGCCACGGAGCGGTCACCGACAAGTCGGCCGGCATAGCGACGACGATGATGGTTGCAACGAGGATCGGCGAAAACAATGGCTCGCACGCGAAAACGAATGGGCAGAGAGAACGACGGATTTTTGCCCACCGAGCGTGGCGGCCAAACGCGCGAGCGATTGTGCCTCTGGCATTTCGGTTCGTTATCGCAACGAACGAGGTCGCGATACGCATGTTTAGAGCGGCGATTCGCATGCCGATCCATGCATCTTCGGCGAGCACGTCGCCAAACGACGCGAATCCGCCAAGGCGATCGAGGTCGCGTCGACGGAGCGCCATCGACTTACCGACCGTCGCAGGAACGCTAAGCGTGCTTAGAACAACGCTCGGCGCAACAGCCGCCGCAAGTTGAAGATTGTCGAGGGCTGCGCCTATCGTTTCCTCGCCGGAGCCGGTGATTAGCGACGTCACCAGCCCACATTGCGGATCCGCGAGCGGACTGATCACATCGCGAATGTAGTCGTGAGGAACGCGAACGTTTGAGTCGCTGACGACAATGATATCTCCAGAGGATTCGTCAGCGAGTTGCACAAGCTGCGCGACTTTTGGATTAAGCGCCGCGTTCGGATTCGTGACGACTAACCGGGCTCGAATATGCGGATACGTTGCTAGAAAACGGGTTGCGGCCACGACTGCCGGATCATCTGGCGAGGCCACGCCGAATACGATCTCGTGCTCGTGCGTCGGCGTAAGGCGAGCAAACGACGCGAGATTCTCCTCGAGGTCATCGTCCACCCCGGCCAGCGGCTTAAGTATGCTTACTCGTGTAGAGTGCGCCAGATTGGGCAGGGCTTTTGGAGACTTTAAAACTTCTCCCCTGCATAGTGCCCAACTGTTTCGTCTCCGCCGGAGCAAAACGTGAAATAAAATTATGCATAGCGCATGTAAAATACCCGATGCGCAGACGGCGGCTGCTGCAATAGAACTGGCATCCACAAGGCACTCATCGCACGCCGAGGTGTCGACCCATCAACTGGTATGTAGCGAGTAAGAAAACCTGTTAGCGAGCGTGCGCAGAAACTCGAACAACAGTGTTTTCACTAACGCCATCGTTTAGGCACTTTGATGTTTCGCACGAGAGCTTCGATGAACGATTCGTCGCCGACGTCTATAGATGCCATAAAGTCGGCCTCGGCCGGCTCGTTCAAGTCAAGGCGGTCGACTCCGTGAATCCATCTGAGAGTTCTCGCGACCTTACAAATTAATTGATTTCCACGAGCCGCCTCGGAACTTGAGTGTCATCACGATGGCTGCGGCGATGGCGTAGGCGACGGCGCCAATCCACATTCCCGCAATGCCGAGTTTCGCGACAACCCCCAAGACCCATGCGAGTGGTACGAGAAGCCCGAAAACCAAACAGAATTGTGCGATGGCGACGAACTTCGTATTGCCCGCTCCGAAAAGGGCCTCGCTCAGAATCATGGCGACGGCGATAATCGGAGTTACCCAAGCCATCCATTGAAGCGGCGCAAGAGCGGCCTGTCGCACGGCCTCCGAATGCGAAATAAAGCGTACGACTTGATGGGGGAAAATCACGCCCTCGAGAAGCCCCACGAGGCCGAAGAGCACGAGGCCTAGGCGCACACTCGCCCAACCGAAACGCGTGGCGTCGTCGGTGCGCTTGGCGGCGAGCGATTGCGCAACCAGCGTGGCCGCGGCCGTGCCGAACGCGAGGCATGCGGTGAATGTGAGCTTGAGAATGGCCACGATGTCGGTGGTGGCCGCGCCATTGACGGCTTCGGCTTGGCCCTCATCGAGGCGGCCGGCAACTTTGGTAAATAGACCGAACCCGACCATCATGACGATAGTGGCCAGTGCCGCGGGAATCGATAGTCGCAATATGGACCACGTGCCGCTCCGCGAAAGATTGCGCCACTGCACGGGGTGATAGGTTGCGCGCTCTTTGGCCGCGAACACAATCATAATGAGCAGGCCAATCCAGGTTGCAACGAATGCCGCAAAACCGGCGCCGGGAGCGCCCATGGCCTTGATTCCGAGTGTGGAATTGCCAAAGATAAATAGCCAGCAGAACAGAACGTTAAAAACGTTCATGACGAGCGCCGAAACAAGGTGCACCCATGTTTTTCCGATTCCGTCGAAAAAAGCTTTGAGGGCCATCGTCATGCCCATCGACACGACGCCGAGAAGGCGCCACCGCGAGTACGCCGATGCAATCGCGTGGGCCTCGGGTACGGCGAGCATGATGCGCAAGAGCTTATCAATCGTCGCGAGACCGAGCAGACTGAGCCCAACGCCCGCAACGAGGCAGAAGAAGGCTGAATTCGCGAGCACCGCGCCTGCGGCATCGAAACGGCGCTCGGCAAAACGACGCGCGGTGAGCGCTTGCGTGCCGACGCTAATGGCACTTAGCGACCCGCCGAAAAGCCACACGAGCAAGAGCGATGGCAGAAGGGCGGCCTGCGCGTTCGAATCATCGGGATGCGGCAGGCGCGAGAAAAAGAAGACGTCAATCTCGTTGACCAGACTTTGCGACAGCATCGCCACGACGGTAGGAGTGGCGAGCTTGATGATGGTGCGATACGACGGTCCGGAAATGAGCTCGGTGTTTACGGTCACGTCGGAGGTGGCGTTGGCCATGCGGGGCCTTGATCCACTAAGCGACGCAGCCGACGTTGGCAAGCGCACGCCCCGCGCAGCGCTGTCGGAACTCATCAGAATTTGGGCGCGTTCGTCTCGGGGGCGATCGCTTGCCCACACGCATGCGACGAAGCCGCACGACGAACGCGCTAATCTGTCGCACGAACGGAGATGAATGACATGAGTCCGCTGAGGCGAATTGCCCACCGAAACTTGACGATTGCATCCGTGCCCCTGGCGGTTCTTTCGGCCGTCGCGGCTTCCGCGGTGTGTTCAGGATGCTTCGTCTCAACGCGTGAGCATCGCGCGCTTGAGGCGAAGGTGTCGCAATTCGAGATCGATTCGCGCGCCGAGGCCTCAGCGATTCGCGCCGAGCTTGAAGCTGTGAGAAGTCGCCTCGACCATGCGCTTCGCGCGAATGCCGATTCAAGCGGCGATGTGCTCGCCTCGAAAGAGCGACTCAACGATCTGGCGGGGCGCTTGGATGAACTTGTGCACCATACAGATGAATTACGACGCGATGTTGGGGCCTCGCGCACTGAGCTACACGCGCGGATCGATGAACTCAAGCGCGCGCAGCAGCAACAAACCGTCGCGGCAGCTCCGCCTGCGGTTATTCCTGCCGATCGTTTGGCGCACTTCAAAACCCTCGAAGAGGCATTTGCCAAAAAGGATTGGCCTGCAGTTCGGGCGTTAGCCCCCGAATACGTCAACCGCTATCCGACAGACGATAAATCGGATGAATCGCTTTTCTTTCTAGGTACGGCGGACTTGCAAGATGGGCGTCCGAGCTCGGCACTTGGACAATTCAACCGCTTGCTCAAGCTGTTTCCGCGGTCAAATATGCTCGACCGCACGCTTTTCTCGATGGGCGAGGCTTATCTTGTGATGCACGACTGCGTGAATGCGAAAGTCGCCTTCGATGCGTGCGAAAAGCGGTTTTCGAAAGAAAAGATTGGCGCTGAAGCTCGCGCGAAAATTGCTCAGATTACGGCGCACCCGGTCGGGTTGTGCGCGCCGCAGTAGGCTCAAGCGCGCGGTGGCCCGCGGGCTGGTCGAGTTTGGCGAGCAGCTCTTTGACGTCGGCCGCATCGGGGTGAAGTTGCAGGTACTCGCTTAGCAAAGCTCGCGCATCGGCTTTTTTGCCGGTGCGGTCGAGGACGGATGCAAGCACAAGGCGAGGCTCGATGGTTTTTTCGACCGCGAGCCACATCTCGGCCGCGCGTTTTGCTGCGATAAGATCGCCGGATTTTAGTGCAGAGTACACTTTTGACTTAAGGTCTCGTGCATTCAGCGCGGGCGGGCTCGGGGCTGGCGTGCCCGCGACCGCCACTCGGCTGGGGCTTGGCGCGCGATCTTCGTTGGCGGTGCTGCGAGCCGCGCCGGAGGGCGTTGCGATGGCCGTGCTCGGCTTTCGTGCAGTTTGCGTCGTTGCGCCCGCTGTAGTCAGGCGGGGGAGTTGAGCCGCGCGTGCTGATGCCGGCGTTGGAATGATGGAAGATGCAAGTGAATCAGTTGCAATCTGCATCTTGTCACCAGACGGCGCAGGCGATTCGACTCCCGGTGCGCTGTTGCTGGGGCCGGTAGACTCAAGTCGCGCGGTGGCCTGCGGAGATGCAGGTTGCTCCAAATGGCCGGAGGCTCCTTGGCTTTCGGAGGCCCCGGCATGCGGCGCGCTGGGATCTCGCGTGTCTTCGTGGGGCGCGTGGGATGCAAGCGTGGGCGATGGGCGGAAGAGGGAGCCGAGCGCGCCTCGTACGCGATGATGGTTGCTCACTGCAACGACCGCCGAAAGAGCGATGGCGGCGCTCACGCCGATACGTGCTCGGCGCGTACGACGACCGGGGGCCGCCAGCGCGGTTTCGAGAGCCTCGCGCATCTCGGTTGCCGATGCATAGCGGTTGTCTTTGTCTTTGCTGAGGGCTTTGAGGATCACCCGCTCGATGTCTTTGCTGATCTGCGCCCTGGGAGCGCGGACGCGCGGGGGTTGCGGCAGCTCGCGCAGTTGTTTGCCCATGACAACGACGGGAGAACCCTCGAAGACGCGCGTTCCGGTCACCAGTTCGTAAAGCACGCAGCCGAGCGCGTAAACGTCGCACCGGGCGTCGACGGCTTCGCCTGCAACTTGCTCGGGGGCCATGTATTCGGGCGTTCCGAATACGGCGAAACCTTGTTGGGGCTTTGGCTCGCCGGACGTATCGGCGAGGGCCATGGCTACGCCAAAGTCGAGAAGCTTGAGGGTTTCATCTTTCGTGAGAAAGAGATTCTGCGGTTTGAGGTCGCGATGCACGACGCCTGCGCCATGCGCGGCCTCGAGCGCGCGCGCGGCCTGAATCGCCAGCTCGGTCCCCCGCTGCCAGTCGATGCCTTGTTGCACGAGCGCGTCGAGCGTCTTGCCCGACAACAGCTCCATCACCAGGAACACGCGCCCATCGGTCGACTTGCCGAAGTCGTGAAGTTGCACAAGGTTGGGATGCGACAGGTTCGCAACCGCGCGAGCTTCACGACGAAATCGATCGACCGCGGCATGTGCTGCCGCGTGCGCTGCTGCGAGCACTTTGATGGCGTACCTGCGCCCGAGCTCAACGTGCTCGGCCTCGAACACCTCGCCGCTTGCGCCTTCGCCGATTTTGCGGAGGAGTCGGTAGGGGGTGCCCGCGAGGGTGCCGTCGGGGGCGTTCATCTGAGAGGCGTAGGCGGCGATGACGCCGCTCGATGGCGGAGTTCCGTTTTCGACACGAAGACTGCGTGCATTCTTCAACAATCCCGCGAACTCGGCGCGCGAGCGCGATGGCTCGTGAGGCCAAAGCATCTTCATCAGCGTCGCAATGCGGCTTCGGACGCTGCGCGCTCCGTTGGGTCCTGGGGGAGCGAGAGCGAGCACGCGACCCAAGTCGACCGCGGCTTCGGCGGCGCTTGGATAACGCGCATCGGGATCGTTTGCGCACAACGATTGCAAGATTGCATCGAGCTCTTCGGGCACGCCGATCGACGGGGCAAGCCGAGGCAATTTGAAGCGGCCGGCTGCGACGTCTTCGAGGTGTTTTTGAGCGTCGTCGGGCAGCAGGCGCTTGCCCGCGCACATTTCCCAGAGCATCGCCCCGAGCGCGTAGACATCGATTCGGCCATCGCCGACTTGCTGCCGAGCGACCTCGGGAGCGACGTATCCCGGCTTGGCGAACACAACGCCTGCCACGGTGTGGCATCGACGATTTTCGCCGCGGGCCGTCCCGAAGTCGATGAGCTTCACTTCGCCCGAGTACCCCACCATCACGTTTTGGGGCGACAGGTCACGGTGCACAATCCCAAGGGGCGAACCGTCGGCTGCGGCTCGCTCGTGGACGTGCGCGAGAGCGACGGCGACTTCGATGGCCACTGCGCAGGCATCGGGCCACTGAATGCGGGCGCCCACCTGCATGGCGCGATGCCGAACTTCGGCGAGATTGCGACCTTCAATGTACTCTACAAGTGTGTAGGGTTCACCTGATTCGTCGGTTGAGGCTTCAAGCACTTGCGCGACGCCCGGGTGATTGAGCTGGGCTTGAACGCGAGCCTCGTCGAGGAAGCGAGCCAAAAACGAACCGTCGTGCATGCGATCACGACGGACGGTTTTGATGATGATGGGCCGCTCGGCGCCCTCGATGCCGGTGGTGGCTGCAAGATACACATCACCCATGCCGCCTCGGGCCAGAAGCTTGAGAAGCACGAGGCGTCCGAACACGCGCGGCAAGTCGACGTCGGGCGCGTTTGAACGAAATTTACTCGTTTCGGCGAGCGTGGTGCTTGAGCCTTCCTTGTGACTTTGAGCAACGCCAGCGTCCGACATGCCATCGTGCATAGAAAGTGAGCGCGGAGATGGCCAAGTTTCAGGCGGACCTAGCGCGGCGATCGCGCAGTCTTACTCTTTCGTTGCCGGTCGAGCCTTGCTATGCCGTGACCCGTGCCGCGCCGTGAGGACCTCCGCAAGATTCTTATCGTTGGCGCCGGGCCGATTGTTATCGGTCAAGCCTGCGAGTTCGATTACTCAGGGACGCAAGGCGCGAAAGCGCTGCGCGAGGAGGGATACGAGGTCGTCCTCGTAAACTCCAATCCCGCCACCATCATGACCGATCCGGAATTGGCTTTCCGGACGTACATCGAGCCGCTCGAGCCGCGGACCCTCGAGGCCATTGTCGAGCGTGAGCGGCCCGACGCGATCTTGCCAACGCTTGGCGGCCAAACGGCGCTGAACCTTGCTCTCGCGCTGCACGAGCGAGGCGTGCTCAAGCGGCTTGGCGTTGAGATGTTGGGGGCGCGACCCGAGGCGATTGCCAAAGCCGAAGATCGCTCGCTGTTCAAAGCCGCGATGGAGAAGATCGGCCTCACGTGTCCCAAAGCTGGCACGGCGCGCTCGGTCGAACAGGCGTGGGCGATCGTGAAAGAGATCGGGTTCCCGGCGATATTGCGCCCGTCGTTCACGCTGGGCGGAGCGGGGGGCGGCATTGCCTACAACGCGAGTGAGTTCGAGAGCAAAGTCGCGTGGGCGCTCGCGCAGTCGCCGACGTGCGAAGTGCTCATCGAACAGAGCGTTGTTGGGTGGAAGGAATTCGAGCTCGAAGTCATTCGCGATCGCGCGGACAACTTTATTGTAGTATGCACAATTGAAAACATCGACCCAATGGGTGTTCACACGGGTGACTCGATCACCGTGGCCCCGTCGATGACCCTCACGGACAAGGAGTATCAACGCCTTCGCGATGCGGCGAAGGCCGTGATGACCGAAATCGGCGTCGAGACCGGCGGGTCAAACGTGCAGTTTGCAGTGAATCCGGTCAACGGGGACTTCCACGTTATCGAAATGAACCCGCGCGTGTCGCGGTCGAGCGCGCTGGCCTCAAAGGCCACGGGGTACCCGATTGCGAAAGTGGCAGCCAAACTGGCTGTAGGATACACGCTCGATGAGCTTCGCAACGACATCACTAAAACGACGGCAGCGTTCGAGCCCGTGATCGATTACGTCGTGGTCAAGTGGCCGCGCTTTGCGTTTGAAAAGTTCCCCGGCGCCGACACAACGCTCGGCACGCAAATGAAAAGCGTGGGCGAGGCGATGAGCATCGGGCGAACATTTCCCGAGGCGCTTCAGAAAGCCGCGCGATCGCTCGAAACCGCGCGCGATGGGCTGGTGAGCTTGCAGTCGCGTCTCGACTATCGGCAGCTCACGCTCCCGAAAAAAGCTCGCGATCTTGGAATGGAACCGGCGGAGTTCGAGTTGCCCCGCGCGTGGCCGCCGATCCAGCCTGACGAACTCGAAGCGGCGCTGCGAAAGCTTATCCCGGTGCCTGTGGCCGATCGCCTGTTTTACGTCGCCGATGCGATGCGTGTGGGCATCTCGGTCGACGAGATCGCCGAAAGCACGCGCATCGATCCGTGGTTTTTGCATCAAATTGCGCGCATCGTGAACGCCGAGAAGGCCATGGCTCGCGGCGATGTTGCGCCGGGCGAGTGGCGGTCCATCAAGCGTCTTGGTTTTTCGGATGCGCAAATCGCAGCGCTGACGTCGCAGACGGTCGAGCACGTGCGAGCTTCGAGGCGAGCGGAGGGAGTGCGTGCGGTCTACATGCGTGTCGACACGTGCGCCGCTGAGTTCGACGCGAATACGCCGTACATGTACTCAACCTATGAGTCGGAGAGCGAGGCTCGTCCCGACGCGACGCGGCGCAAGGTGGTGATTCTCGGCGGTGGTCCAAACCGCATCGGTCAGGGAATCGAGTTCGATTATTGCTGTGTGCACGCGGTTCAGGCGCTGCGCGAACTTGGATTCGAAACGACTATGGTCAATTGCAACCCCGAGACGGTGTCGACCGACTACGACACGGCCGATCGGTTGTACTTTGAACCTTTAACGCTTGAGCATGTTCTGGCGATCTGCGACGAAGAAAAGCCCGAGGGCGTGATTGTCCAGTTTGGCGGGCAGACGCCGTTGAAGCTTGCCGTCGCGCTTGAAAAAGCCGGAATAAAGCTTTTGGGAACGACTGCAGATTCCATCGATCGCGCCGAAGATCGCGGTCGATTTGATGCGTTGTTGACCAAGCTCGCGCTGCGGCGCCCGCGCAGCGGAATCGCGACCGATGCCGAGGGGGCGTACGCCGTCGCCGATGAAATCGGCTACCCGGTGCTGGTGCGGCCAAGCTACGTGCTTGGCGGACGCGCGATGACGATTGCGTATACGCGCTCGGAGCTCGAGGCGTATGTCGGCCTGGCGATGGAAGCGGCGCGCGACGCAGGCACGCAAACAATTCTCATCGATGAGTTTCTGAAAGATGCCATCGAAGTCGATGTCGATTGCGTTGCCGATGGCAAGCGCGCGGTCATCGGCGGAGTGATGCAGCACATCGAAGAAGCGGGCGTTCACTCAGGCGATTCGTCGAGCGTGCTACCTCCGCATTCGCTGAGTCCCGAAATTGTGGCCTCGATCGAAGAGCAAACCCGCATGCTCGCTCTTGAGCTCGGTGTCGTCGGGCTGATGAACGTGCAGTTTGCAGTGAAAGGCGGGGCGGTTTACATCCTTGAGGTCAATCCGCGCGCAAGCCGCACGGTGCCGTTCGTTTCGAAGGCGACGGGCCAACCGCTCGCCAAGATTGCCGCGAAGGTGATGGTTGGGCGCACGCTCGAAAAGCTTGGCGTCACCGACGTCGAAGTTCCGCGCCACGTGGCCGTGAAACAGAGCGTGTTCCCGTTCGCGAAGTTTCCCGGGGTCGACACGATATTGGGCCCCGAGATGCGCTCGACCGGCGAAGTCATGGGAATCGCCGACACCTTCGCGCGTGCATTTTACAAGAGTCTCGTTGCAGCTGGCCTCAACGTGAAGGTGCCCGGCGTTGGAACAAGCAACGATGCCGAGTTGGGGGCGCGTCCTCGATTGTTCATCAGCGTGAAAGATGAGGACAAGCCGGTCGCCTGTATTGTGGCGCGCCGGTTGCGCGCGGCGGGCTACGAGATTGTGGCAACGCGGGGCACAGCCGCGGCGCTTGTTCGGGCTCGGATCCCTGTCGAGGTGATCAACAAAGTGCGCGAAGGCGAGCCTCACATCATCGATGCGGTGCGCAGCGGCAGCATTGCGATGGTGGTGAATACAACAATTGGTGCGCGTGAAGTGCGCGACAGTTACTCGCTTCGACGCCAAACGTTGCTCGCGAATGTGCCGTATTTCACGACCATCGCGGCTGCGCTGGCTGCGTGCGATGCCATCGAAGTCGCTCGAGGCGACGCGGCATTGCGCGTTCGGTCGCTTCAAGAGTGGGCACAAGGCTAGAGTCCTTCGCCGGCGAATGCTGTAGAGTGCACGGGGCCGATGCCGCGATCTTCAAAGCCGACGCTCACGCTCACGCACTTGCGGCGATACCGCCATCATCAAACCGATGAGGCGGCCGCCGCGCTCGTGACGGCCGACCGTACGCGGGCTGCCGCAGAGAAGGCTGACGAGCTGGCTCGGGCTCGCGCGCTCGAGGCTGCTGCTCACGTGGAACGGGTTCGGCGCGAAGAGGCAGAGCGCTTTGCGCGATCCGAATTGACCGCTGCGGATTTGGTTCAATCGGAGGCCTGGGAGCAGGTCGCCCAAGAGCAATTGGATGCGCACGCGCGCGCCGAAGCGCAAGCCCGCCAAGCGCTTGCGGCTGCCGCAGCCGCGGAGAAAAAAGCGCGCGACGAGCTCGGCCAAAAGTTCGCAAACGAGCAGGTGGTGCGTCGCTACGAGCGCGGCGTGAGCGAGCGCCTGGAGCGGGCGACCGAAGGCAAGCTCGAGGAAGAAGTTGCAGAGAACATGCATGCAAAAAGGCGCAGCCAATGAAAGCACACAGCCCGCTTTATCGATTTTTCGTCTGGGGTTTGGCGGTCGTTGTTGGGTGTAGTCTTCAAGCATGTCGCGGATGCGTTCGGAATGCGACGCAGCCCGCGGCGAACAAGAATGTCGATGATGCAACGACGATGGCGGATGCGCCGCGGCGAGCGTTGGTGAAGTACGCGTTGCCGCCGCTTAGCGTTGTCCTCGACGATCCTCGATTCGATAGCGCCAAGCGCCTGGAGCGTGCGCACAATTATTCCGAGGCGCTTGGTGCATTTCGGCAAAACCGCGGGCCTGACAGCTCTGCGACACAATCGCAACGATGCGCGTGGGATTACGTTGAAGGTCGATTGGCCGCGCTCGCGGGAACATCGGCGTCGCTCGGTGAGGCTGTGCTGGCGTTTGAGCGAGCGGCGCAGCCCGAGTGCCCGCTTTCGGGGTATGCGCGGCTTCGACAAAGTCAGGCTGCAGCGCGGGCGGGGCGTGCGGCGCAGGCCCTCACGTTGACCTCGCAGGTGCCGAGCGATCTCGCGCTCTTCGAAGAAACCTGGCTCGTCTCGGCCGAGGCACTCGCGGCAACTGGGGATCGTAAGCGCGCGCTGCCGCTTTGGCGTAAGTGGCTCGCGGCGAACAAGCACGGTCAACGATGGGTCGACACATCCGTGCGCATTGCAACTGCCTTGCTGGATGGCATCGACGGTCCGGCTGAAGACAAGGCGCGCGAGGCGTATGAGCTCACGACTCGCGTGGTGACCGAGGCGCCGAAACTCGCTGAGGCGGCGGGTGCGGTGAG
>Ga0164293_10002725_pt1 | contig 15008 bp, 23 predicted proteins | sample GEODES118metaG_FD_111487 | JGI IMG/M metagenome (GOLD analysis project Ga0164293, IMG submission 111487) | Eutrophic lake water microbial communities from Lake Mendota, Wisconsin, USA - GEODES118 metaG | ecosystem: Environmental > Aquatic > Freshwater > Lake | place: USA: Lake Mendota...
TAATATATTTCATGTTGAACTCCAGGTTGTAAGTATTTCCACGGTGATTTCCACGCCTAATAAATCACCCGTAACCAATGAAACGTTCACCGGTGCGGAAACATCTGAAATGTTTAATGCATAAGATGCATTGCCCAATTTGTCTATTGCTTGATACACAAAATTTTCAATGGTGTTTAAATTGCCTTTGTTGTCCAACATCGGAACAAATAATTGCACGATGAAACGCGCCAATGGGGCAATCGTGATGTGGTTGTTGTTGTTGGGCACAATGTACGGGTCGGCCGGCAAAATCACGCATGAATTGGCCAATGGCGTTTCCGGTGGAAATTCAAAAATGGACCATACGCCGTTGTTAGTCAATGTGGTGGCGAGGGTGGAACGTAGCGTGGTAATAGCAGGTGTTGGCATCATCCCACCATTGACGAGGGCGCTAAATACCCGGCGAGTAACCCACGGATTCTGGCCAAAAGTGTGTTGCCCATCCGAAATGGGCTTGGGGCGAATCCATCAATGCTTGCCGCTTGGCCCCCGGCGGCTTGTCGCGCTTGCCAAATGTCCACGGCCAACATCAATGCAGCTTCACGCACGGCCGGAACGGTTGCATAATCAATGTGCGTGGTTGCACTCACGGTTGCCGGTGGTTGAATGGCGTGTTTTGGTTCATCGGTTGCATTATTTACCGCGTATTGGATGTAATACGTTCCCAATGCGGTGATCGTTTTGCTTCCATTGTATTTCGCACCGGCGTTGGTAACCACTACGGTTTCGCCAATCCAAAAACTTACCGGATTATCAAAATATAACGTTGCCACATCATCTTCACATTCTTGATAGGTGGCGAAATATTTATCAAACCACAAAAATGATTTGATAATGTCCTCACTTGCTTGGCACACTTCCTCCACAACGGTGTTGGAATACAACGTGCCAATTCCTAATGTGTCGGTCAATTCTTGACGTGTTACATACGTTGCGGCCATTGCTTCCTCCTTTCCGTTAGGCCCTACCCCCTGGGACTAGGCAGGGGGCAGGGGTACTTTTTGCGTGTTATGGGGTAACGGTCAAACCACGGAACGCGGTTGGGTAACGATTGACCACCGCAACATAACCGTATAGGCCTATCTCGATGCGCCCATTCGCAACAATATTGGCACGCAATTCAATGGTTGGTGATTCATGGAATCGCATTGCGGCGGTTGGATACACCATGGCGTATTTAACGTTGGATGCATCGCCCGTGTAATTTGGGTCCACCACTAGGTTAAGGCCCGCTACGGTTCCATTTGTTGAACCTTGCGTTACTAAACCATTTGCGTTTTGTGGTGCGGCAGCTGCAAAAATTGGGCGGCCGGTTGTATCAACCGCACCCAATAGGCCCGCAAAATCAATGCCATCTTTACCACCGGATGGTGCAACCATAAGGTTGTTTGGTGTAAAGCGCATGACCCCGTAGGAATCGGCAATTGCTTCCGCGATTGTTTTATAAATGGTGGTGTTGTTTGTTGAACCGCAATTATCTACCGCAATTTTTGCGGCGTAAGCATCGGTCTTTTGCGCGTACGATGCGGCCAACTCACGTATGAGGAGGTCGGCAAAGCTGGGGTCTGACCGGTCGAACAACTCAACATCGACAACATTTGCCCCGGCGAATTTGACCACCGAATCTTCCTGGAAAGTAACGGCGGTGTCCGTGCTGGAAAATTCTGCACCTTCGGCGGTTAATGCCACGGTTGCTTGGGTACCTAATACCGGTGTGAAAATTTTCATTCCGGCGGCTGGTAGTGGTGCGCGTTCGATGGAATCAATGAATGGACGTGATGCATCAATAACGCCGATTACATCGCGCAAATAAGTTGGTGGAACCATTCCGGTGTTTTCCGCAACGGTTGCAATTTGTAATGCGGCAACTAGATCGCGGGCATCGGTATCACCTTGTGTGGCACGTACTTGTGCCATTGCATATTGGCCGGCCGTAATGTTGGTGTTCACACGCGGTTTGGTGTAAATCGGTGTGTTATTTACGGGGCGTGAGGCTTCTACCTTGTCGGCTTCTACCTCGGGTGTTGGGGTAGCGTTTTCCACGCTGGCCTCACTTTCGGTTGGTTGGTTTTCTTCGGTTGGTATTTCTTCTTGTTTTTCTTCTGGCTCGTTTTCACTTGCCAAAACTGATTCAACGGCGGCCGATGCAAACGCCGGGGTGTGGACCAAACTAACCTCGGACAATTCGGCGCTGGTTACATAAATTATGCCGTTGCGTTCCTCGGAACGGTTAAGTTTTACGCCTACGGATAATCCATCGCGCAAATCAGCAGCTTCAATGAGTGCATCATTTCCGGCCGTTGTTTCGGCCACTTTAAATTGGGCGTAAATTCCCGAATCGGTTTGTTGCACATTGACGGCTCGCCCTAAAGGTTTTTTGGGGTCATGCTCCAATAACAATTTGAAACGGCTATTGGGGATGTTTACACTTCCCTTTTCAAAAACCACATCACCAACATTGGTGTGGCCAATTTCGCCAAATGGCAAAATCTTTCCGGCAATAATGCGCCGTGTGGAATCGGTGGCCTCAATGATTCCCGAAAAAGTTAAATTAATCGTTTCCATTTGGGCTTAAATCCTCCATCTCCATTGCTTGTTCCTGCGTGATGAGATTAAGGGCCAGCATTTTTTCAATGACGGCCAAACGTGTTAATGCATCGGCCCTTAAAAATGTTTCATCAATTTCAAAACGCACCACATTGCCAATGGCCGTGATGTCGTTCATACTCAAACGGCCTTCAATTGCGGTGATAAAAGGTTGCAAGGTCATGGAAACAAATTGGCGGCGTTCATCCAAAATATTGGAATAGGTCATGGAATTGTTCATTTCGGAACTTAATAAATAGGCCGGCACATTACATAAGCGTGCAATTTGTGTGCTTAAAAATTGTGATGCCTCGTTATAGGCCATTTCTTTAGGTGAAAATGATGTTGTTTCATAACTGAGCGTGCTGGACAAATACGCGGTTGATCGTTGCGCGCGTGCGGCTTTCCATTGTGCTAACAATCCGGTGATTTGCTCCGGTGGTAAATCTGCACCGGTATTTTTAATGTAACCGGTGGGCATTGGTGTATTGGCGGCAACGGCGGCGGCCTTTTCTAAATCCAATGCAGCTTTAATGGTGCGGCCACCACGGGCCAATATTCCTTCACTATCTACGCCCTGAAATGTAATAAGACTTCCCACGCCATCATTAGGACGGCGCACACCATCCACCGAATAATACTCAACCAATGTTGAATTGCGATTAAGCGTTGGCGTTACACGATTATTTGCAACAAATGCAAAACTATTGGGTCTGCCGTCATCGGAATAGGTGCTGGTAACTTCCAGATAAGCGGTCCCGAAAAAAAATAAGGAATCCACTAAATACGCAATGGTAATTGCACGGGGTTGCCGTGGGTCTAATTGTTCCAACCACAATGGCGAACCCAACTCACGCCCGGTACTTTTTTTGTAAAGTGATAACGGCAGGGATGAAATCACGCCACAAATTAAGTTACGGGCACGGGCAACGGATGGAACCGCCATTGCTTCCTCGCGCGTAATAAATGTTGAGGGTTGGAATAAATAACCTAGTCCTGCAACACCCGTTTCCATAACCGGTGGTGCTAATTGGGCCTCAATGGTGGGTTGAGTAGTAGCCGTATCTCCCACGGCTTCAATAAGTCGCAAACCACTAAAAAGGCCCATTGGCAAATTGTTGCACATTTGCCCCAAAAAATTTTCGTGTCGCTACACAACTATTAATGCATTTGATTGCGGTTTGTTGGCAAACCATACAACCATTGCAGCTGCACAACACGCCGACACATCGCCGGCCGATTTACGGCGAACAATGCGCCAACCATTTTCGGTTGTTTTCATTGCGGCGTTGTTAATGCTCGCGTTTAATTCTTCTTGTTGGCGGTGCGCAATCCGTTTGTTACTCATGGCCGATAACATCTCGGAACACGCTTGGGCAAATGGTTGCCCGGAAATTTCTTGCAAAGGAACGCCCACATGGGCCAAACGGGATGCAATCGGGGTTGCGGTGTAACGATCGTATAACAACACCCGGGGTTTGAATTTGCTTATCCAATCGTTTATTTGCACCGCCAACGCTTTATCGTCCAATGCGGTTTCGCTGGTCCATCGGGCCAACAACATTAATTTGGTTTTATCGCCATCTAATTGGCCGGCTACCAATGATGCCTCCCGGGAGGATGGGGCAACGTCCACCGCGAAAAATGTTTGAGGTCCAGGTTCAAACACCATGTTTTCATCAAAACACGCATCCCACGCACCCACCGGCCACGGGCTAGCCAAATTGCCATCAATGAATTGGCACAACATTTCCGTGCGGACGGCGTTGGTGTCGGTGCTGGATTTAATGCGGTGGCGCAATGTTTCCACATCAATTAAATGACCCAATGCCGGGTTGGCTTCCTTCCACCCTTCCACATCGTCAATGGACCGGGTGGGCGATGCGCTCCACTCCAAATACAACAATGATGGGTTGTTGTTTTCAATCCCGCGTTGGCGCAAATTATTTAAAATGGTGGACCGATTATCGCCGGCATTGGAAACGGCCAAAATTACGGAATTGCCCCGGGCTTGGGTGGTGTATTCCACGGCGGCCCATACATCCTCCCCAATTGAGCGCAATTCATCAACAAAAAAGAAATCAATTGAAAGGCCACGTGGTGCATCACCGGTTGCGGCTACCACCCGATATTCTGCGGATTTGCCATTGATGCTAAATAAGATTCTTTCATTGCCATTGGTGGAATAAGTTTGCACCCAACCGGTTTTTAATCGCGGGGTTTCCCGAATCATGCGATCGAGTTGCCTAAATGTTGTTAAAGCCATGTTGCGTGTGCTGGACATTCCCGCCACGGCGGTTTTGCCGAATAAATAGATGTGGGCCAAAATCATCAATTTGGCCAACTCGGTTTTTCCATTTTGGCGGCTAATAGTCAAAATGTTGGTGCGCCGGCAAAATACCCCATTTTTATGGGTGAGCATTTCGCCCAATGCATTGATTTGCCACGGCAATAACTTCATCCCGATTTCCTCGGCAAACGTCAAAATTTCGGGTAATCGGTTGCCCACATTTTCTAACGGGGTTGTAAAAATTCGGGGTTTTTCACTTCCGAAAATCCGTCCCCTCAAATCCGGGGTTTTGGATTGGTCCACATTGGTTGCCGATTGGTTTAAAGCTTCAACGGATTGGTTTGAATCGGTCTCGGATTGGTCTGGACCGGTCGGGGATATATACGAAAAATGAGCAGGGGGGGTAGCCGTGTGGGCTAAAAAAATGGGTTGTTTGATTTTGTCGGATTTAGCCAAATTGCATCGCTTGCAGATTGCCGCGAGATTTTCTGGGTCATTGACCGAACCCCCGCGTGAGCGCGGGATTATGTGGTCCACCTCATTGGCTTCCGGGTCCCCACATACGTAACACGTGTGTTGGTCGCGGTTGAGGATTTCGGTCCGCAACTTTCGATACTCACGGGTTCGGATGGCATTTGCGTTGGTACTCATCTCACCACCAATTATGTTTCACGTGGTGGGCCTTTGCCAATTCGCAATCGCCGTTGTACCTATGCTCCATATATTTTTGCATAAATTTAATCTGAACTTCAGGGCTACTCGTGCCAATCTTTTTGTTGCGTACTTGCCATAGGCCGTAGTGGCTTCCGTTTTTCGCATCCGGCCTTCCGCTTGATTCTTTCATTATTATCCATAGATAACATTTATATTGATCGCCGGTAGTTTTTTTAAGGTGGGATTTCCAATCGGATTGTTTGGATTGTGCAGCTTCAACGGGACTTACTAGTAAAGCGAGGATGAGCAACCCCCCCCAAACCCCCCCCATTGCGCGTTGGCCAATCACACTTAACGCGCGGCGAACCTGCCCATCTAACGGGCGAAACACGAGGGTTAGCCGTGCCGGTTGTTTAACGCCAAACCGTTGGCGTGGGGAACGCATCCTAATCCTTTTTGGTTCCGGTGCAATAAGCGCACGTGGGTGTGTTTTGCGTGGCCATAATCCACACCCCACACCCCGTGCAACGGCAAATGTTTTTTTCACTTATCACGGCGAATTCCTTTGGTCGTGAACATCGGCGGCACCAATGTTGCATCGGTCATAATGATACGTGAGGAATTGCAATTGATGCAGGAACCCATTGCCAAACCCGGTGGCAATTCCACGTGGTCCACAATGAGATGGTCGGTTTCGGCCCTACACGGGCGGCACAACACTTTATTCATCGCGCACGGACCAATTCCGCGTACGGCACTTTGTAGGCGTTAGGGCGGCCATTCCACGGCCCTAACCAATCCGGGTGTTTGCAATAGGACACGGGCAACCATCCAATGATTTGAAAAATGGGCCACCCACGGACAAACACCACGCGGTCCCGGTCATTGTCGTTGGTCTGCACAAATCCATAATTGCGTTCCATGTTCATGGTGTGCTTAACCTCCCAATCAGGGTACACATCCGGTTCATTTTTAAAGGTGTCCACGTGAGGCACAAAATCTTTCACCCCTAACCAATGGGCAACCGCGATTTCAGCTCCCACGGCATACACGTTTTTCAACACAATTTCATTTTCGGTGTAATTAAACGTGCCATAACGGTGGGCGTGGCCCGCCTTTTTGGAACTTTTTTGGCGGGCCATTCCTACTTCGATTGCCAATGAATAATCCTCGCGTGCTAAAAGGATTTCAACGGCCATTAGCGCAATCCCTACAAAACCATGCAACGGTTTCGCCGGTTTGGCCCAAATCTTCACCGTAAATTTGAACGGTGCGGCCGCCTTCAATCCCTTTAAAACGATCGCACGCATCACAATGTTGCATGGAAGATTGTGCGGTTTCATCGCCAAAATGAATGGTTTGGCCATTAGGCAAATGCATTTCCATGAATCCCATTAAAAATCGTCCCCCTTCTCGCATTGTTTGCAAATCATCATGGACCGGCCATCGGTTAAATGGGTGTATTCATTAACCGTGGTGTCCTCCTCGCACAAATCGCAATTGTCGAAACCGCCAAATCCATCAAATGAATATTTCACCGGCGCTTCCATTCCTTGCCATCGGCACCAATGGTGGGGCACTTATCAGCTACATCATCGGATGGGCAAAAATAGGCTTCCCATTTTCCACCGGCTTTGTTTACACCGGATTTAAAAGTGCGCTCCCCATGCACACACGTTTTTTGAACTTCCACCACGGCGGTAAAACCTGCATCCGCTAACGCGGTGCGGGCAATGGCAATGGCTTCATCCTTAAACGCTTGGGCCGGGGTCGGATTTGCCCATGGGTCATTTCCCGGCATTTCGGCGGTGGAATTAAAGCGCTCCACGTGTTCCATGTTTTCGCGTGTGGGTCGGTGTTCACTTGGGATAACCAAACCCAATGCACGGCCAATGGCACTTGTTGAGGTGTCCTCGACATACCATCGCTTCATGTTGGGTCGGTAGTAACTCGTGTGGCCGTGCGCGTAATCGGTAGCCGTTGGGGCCAATTGGTCATTGGTGCAATAAATGGATGCCTCCATTAATACCCATTCACCATTGGCATCGGTTCCACGATCAATTATGGAAACGACAATGCGCCCATCCGGGAATTGTGTGCGGAATCGCTTGACCCTTGAATTTACATCCTCATAATCGTTTAAATTAATTGCCATAATTCACCAACGATTTATTAACGGGACCGTGTACGGCGCGGCCGGTTTTGTATCCACGGCGGAAACCTTCCGATTTGCCAATATTGTAACCACGGGACCATGCCAACACGGCCACCATGAACGTTACAAAACAATAAGAAACCGCAATCATCCAAAAACTGAGGTGAGCCATCATCGGCCCACCTCGGTTTCAAAATACGTTTGCACATCATCACGATGCAAACGGCCTTTAATGGCTTTGATATTGGTTTTGGTTTCCAACGGCGTGGTTTGAATCCATTGCCGGATGACCTTAGCGCGAACAAAAATCACGCCATCGGTCCAACAACCGGAAACCGGGTCATAATTTATTTGCATTTTTTCCTCCTAGTCAGGACCGGCCCCCAAAAGGGAAAGGGCCGGTGAATCCATTATGACCGGCAGGGCCGACAAATGCATTTATTTGCTCGGTGTGTCTTTGTCTTTCGGTTTTGATTTGAGGCCATTTCCGGCCAAAACGCCCCCCAATGACCCGGTTAAAAAGATGGCCAGGGTTTTAAGCAGGTCAATAAACGCCGCATCATTGGGGGCTTGCTTCATGGGTTGGGTTACAAAAACCAACGCCCACACCGCGCCCACTACTAATACAAAAAAAGTAGCTGCCAACGTTCCACCAATGATGAGAATTAATCGCGCGTGGATGTCCTCGGGCGTTAATCGCCGTTGGGGTTTGTGTTCCATGCGATCAATCCAATAATTGAAAAGTGCAGGTGCCGGTGGCTTCACATTCTCCGTTTGGTTGGCACTCGGGTGCCGTCCAGTTTTTGAACTCCTGGCAGGGGTATCTAATGGACCCGTCATAACCACACCCACTTAAAATTACGGCTAGTCCTCCGATGATTAGCCATTTGCCCAATTACCGCCCCAATGGGTCTTTCGGGTTGAGATAACGGTAGGCAACCGGCAACACGGCCGCCAATCCGGCGTTCATCACCAATTTCCAATCGGTAACGCCACCCATGTAACACGCGATGGCGGCGGCAGCAAATGACCGAAACCAGGAACCGGCTATTTGTTTTATCACTTTTTGTTGGTGTCTATTCATTGTGGAACCTCCAATTTCAACGCTTTAATGTGTGCGGTTGCTTCACTTGGGGAACACGCCATTTCAAAATGCATATCATCGGCACGTTTAATAAATGTGTAACCGCCTTTGATTTTGTATTTGGCACATAATTCATCTAAAACGTCCCGTTGGCTTGCGGTAAATGTGTTGCGCTTGCCCAATGGATGTTTGCTCGAATTCAAATCAATGGCGCTGGCCGAACTGTGATTGGAAAGGCCCGTGGTTTGGCCCCTTATCGGGCGGTAGTTAAATCCCCAATCATCTAATGAACCTTCATCAATGGGTTCCACACGATCGTGGAATTCAGCTGCAAACGCAATAAGCAATGGCGCGCATCTTTGTGCCACACGCAATTTAATTTTGGTGCCAGGTACTACATAGGAACCAACTTTGATGGCTTCCGGGTCTTTACTTGCCGGCCAACCATTTTGTGATTTCTCCATTATTCGGGACGTGTTGGCAATTCTGCATTGGCAAAATTGGAAACGGCCGGCAAATCTCGCAATTCTTGACGATAAATTGCCCACGATGTTGCATCACCAGGTGCATCCGGTAATTGTGTCCAATCAGAATTTTTTAATTCTTCCAATCGCCAATTGCGGAATCGTTCCAACCACCATTCATTTGGAACATTTTTTTTATCGACAACATCCAAAGAAGTATAAAATTTATCTTCAATTTTCATCTTATGCGCTCCTATATGAATACGTCAAATAAATAATGTCATTAATTGCTAATCCTGCGGCCATATTTGCCCCCGTTTGGCCAAACCACAAAGCACCGTTTGAATTTGTTGTGCCAATCATTGCCACGGTTGTAGTGGTATCTTGAATAACCCATGCCGGATAACTTGCACTCGCACTATTATCTAAACAATATGCCGAACCGCGCATTGCTCGCGCATTGCCATTTGTATCCGCAATTGTGGTGGGCGTGGAAATTTTAATATAATTATTAGCCGTGCCTGATGCCCCAGTTAAAAAACCAATGTAACATTCAACAAAAACAAAATCCCCACTTTTGAAATATTGAGCGGCGGTTGAAGTTTGAGTGATCGTTGAACCCTGAGTCACCGTAGGTGTAAATGATGTCCATGTTGGACTAGATGCCGCGGCCCATTTTAAACCGGTGGAGGTAGTGGAATCTGCTGTTAAAACTTGTCCATTTGTCCCAACCGCTAAACGATCAAATGCATCGGCACCGGTTCCGGCAATTAAATCGCCTTTAGCATCAATAGCCGTAGCCATTGAATTGGTAACGGTTACGGTTCCCGATGTACCACCACCGCTAATTCCTGTGCCCGCCGTAACGCCTGTTATATCTCCCGAACCATACGCAACCCATGATGCACCATCATAAATTTCAAATGAATTGGTGTCCTTTAAAAATGAAACGTTGCCTTCTTGCGGGCTAGTAACGGCGGCCGTTCTTGCAGCTGCATTGGCAAATGTCCAAACGCCCTGCATCAAATAACCGTTGGTGTCTGCGGCGGTTAATACATCGCCGGTAGCAAACGTTTTAAATCCTAATGGTGCGGCCATAGTTTCCTCCCCTAATATCCTAACTTAGAAACGTCTAATTCCCCGTAACCCAACGTGTTATTCAATATAAAACTATCAATTATAGGTTCCTGGGTGGTAAATGTGGTGCGCCAAGAATTAGGCGAAATCGAATGGGCAACGCCAAAAATCTGCAATGTCTTGGACAAATTGGTGCCGTTGGGTTGCGCTTGGGAAACCGTGATGGGGTCAAAGAAATCTAAATCCAATGCAGCTGCAATGCCGGTGGCGTAATTTGGGGTGTATAAATCTAATGTAATTGAATCGCACCGCACCGTGGTTTCCGCGCGGGAGGCCACATACGCTTGGGCGTAATTGAGCGCCTCGGTGGTGGTTTCCATTAAAAGGTTTTGTTGATTGTAGGAATGTAAAAAATATTGGTCAATGGAATCTTGATTTTCTGCCGTTTGTTTTGCCAATCCAATAGCGGTTATGTTGGCTTGATTAAAAATCAAATCATCATTAAGTACCCATTGAGCATTGGTGTATTTGATGGCCGTTCCGGTATCGTCAAACGCGGTAGGCGTTCCTCCCACGCTTGTTTGGGTAAATTGCCTATCCCTAAACACCGCGTTGCCCTGCACATCGGCATACATGGCACCGTATTCACTTAATTGGCACACGATCAATGCATTGAGTGCGCTTTGAATATCTGATGGGGTCAATTGCAGGGTCGTCAATCCCGTGCCAATTTCGCGCATGGAATTGGGCCAACCCACGGCATCTAATATTTTATTAACTCGGGCACCGGATAATTCACCGGCGGTTTGACCGGTAACGCCCGCAATTTGGCTTAGGTTCCACAAATTCATGGCATCCACGGCGGTAATGGTGGTGTAGGAAACCTCACCAGTTAAACGCGCTTGGGTGTATTGGTATCCCGTGGTGTAACCACTAAACAAATAACGCAAGGTGCCGGATGTGGCCATTACTTGAATTTTTCGCAATGGTTGCAATGGGTAGTACGGGCTGGCCGTGTTTTGGGGATTCCATAAACCCTGCTCGTCCCGCAACCGCACGGTTAGGGTGCCGGCTTGGAATTGGTCGGCCAATGGGTTGCGCCCACGCCGGATTTCCACGCCTTGTATTTGGTCCGAAATATCCACCACAACGGATTGGGCATCGCCCAACGCATCCACGCCAATAATGCCCGTGCCAATAACCAAAGTATTGGCAAAACTTGCCCCGGATGAAAAATTTACTTCAACCCGTAACGTGGGGACCGTCATGACCAAAACCCGGCGGGCACGGTGGTGTAGCCATTTCGGGTGGCCATAGTGATGTAATTATTAATTGTGCGAACTAAGAAATCTTGGTCCCCTACAATGCCGGCATTTACATTGACCGTTACCGGTGGCGCGGCGGGATTGCTTGCAGCTTGATTCCGCACCTGCGTTGCCGGGTCCTCAATTGCGCCAAATGATGATGAGGGCGGCGGCGGTGGTGTAATTGCTCCCATTGCTGGCGCTTGTAATCCCGATGATGGGACACCTAAATTTTCCAATAATGCACGTGGACCGGTAACGGTTGTTCCACCGATATTTGCCGATGCGTATTTGGCTTTCTCACGTGCATCGGTTAAATACTTTTCATAATCTGCCAATTGTCCGGCCAATGTTGTTTTGAGATTTTCTTGAACCTTTTTTTGATCGTCTATTTGCGCCAATGCAGATTTGGCCGATAAACCAATAATTTTGTTGTAATAGGCCTCATCATCATCCACATTTTCATTGCGTAAAGCTTCTAAACCTTGCACCAATGCCCGTTGCTCGGCCGTTAGGTTACGGGTTAATGCGGCGGCAATTTGGTTGCGTTGCGGGTCGAACAATTCTTGCAATTTGGAACGTTTTTGCAATTCGGTAATTTTTTTAACTACCGGGTCCACGGTTCCGGCCCATTTTTTAGCTGGGGCTATATCAAATAAACGGCCCCAACCAATGCCCCGCATTAAACGCATGTTGCGCCCGGTTTCCGATGCTTTATCGGCGGCGGTCGTAAATGCATCCCCAATTTTTTTAATGGCACTTAAAAAGAATCGGCCGATAAACGATTGTTTCATGTCGTTTTCCAATTGAGTAAAAAACGTTTTTAGCAGGACCGGCAAACCGCGCAAAATGTCGCCAATCTTCAAACCAATGTTTTCGATGGCATCGCCTAATTCTTGAATGGAATTTGTTTTGGTAAATCCTTTGAGGAAATCCAATAATCCTTCACCGATGTTTTCTAATGCTTTGGAAATGCTTATTTTGAAAACTTCCATTTTGCCGGCAAATGAATCCAAATTATTAATGGCCGCGCCGCCAAATTCCGCATTGAGTTGGCGCATAATCGCTTGCATGTCTTTAGCCTTAATGGCGGCCTGGTCCAATCCTGGAACCAATTTATTGATGGCGGTTAGGTTGCCGGCAAATCCTTTGGCAAGGGCATCGGCTACAACGGCAACATCATCACCGGTAATGGCCGAAATATCCAATGCCAATTTCAATGCATCTTGGGCATCGGTCAATTGTTTGGTTACGCGAACCAACGCATTAAATGATGGAATCAAAACATCATCGGCCACCGCCGCTTGGCGTTCCAACTCGTCAATGAAACGATTGACCGATGGAATGGCCGTTTTGTATCCCAAATTGTTCAGGGTGAAACTTAATTGTTTATTTAATTTATCTTGTTGGCGTGCGGCATCGGCGGCCTTTTTGGCCAACGCAACAACGCCGGCACCGATAGCGGCAAATGTTAATTTTTGGGCAAGGGTGGTTTTGCCAAAAGATTTGCGTAAACGGGCCAAACCTTTTTCGGCGGCGTTAATCCCTTTGGCGCTAAATGCCGTGATGATGGAATATTTGATGGCCGGTTGGCCTGACTTGACCGCCACGTTATCCCCTCAAATTCGGTAGTTTGGTGTAGGTAATTCTAGATGCATTTTCCAATGCGGTAATGATGCGGTCCCGTGTTTTCTTTTCTTTTCTCATACCGGCGGCAATCACCAAACGCCCTTGTTTAAATCGCACCACAATGCCCGATTGTCGCTCAATACGATCAATAAACCATTTACCGGCGTTTGGGTTGTCGCTTTGTGAATAGGCTTTGGAACGCGCGTTTTTTCTTTTTGCACCGGAATAATGGGGCCGGCCATTGGGATTTCGGGAACCGGCTACCTCATACACCATGCCGGGTGCGCTGGTGTTTAAAATGGAATACATCCCGACAAAATTGCGCCGGTTCATTTTCTGCCGGCCCAAACTAATGCGAATGCCTGATTTCATTTCGGATGGGTCAAATGCTAACCGGTACCACACCGTGTTGGGTTTTTCGCTAGCCCACCTGGACAATCCCGGGGGTGGGCTATTGGGCACCAATGTTTTGGCATCGTTTTGAATCTCGCGCAATGCATCTTTTATTTGGTCATTCATTTGGTCATACACGACACGGTGGACGTTTTTTAAAACGCTGAGGGTTTCGCTAAGGCCTTCGATGTCGTTTGGCATTGGCGGTTTCGGCCCTTCCCTTGTCGTTCAACACGCGAATGAATTGCGCCAATAGGATGGGGTCCATTTCGATAAATTCACGCGGTGAAATCCCCGTGTGAACCGCCAAATTGGCCGCCAAATAATGCATGGTGTTTTTGCCGGCCAATCCTATAAAGGGCTACCGTCCACCACCTCAACCGATTCCAATAAAGCTACAAACGCCTCACCAAATGGCGGAACGGTCTGCCCTGCACCGTGCAAGGCTATCCACGCCAAATAATAAATGTCCGATTGGGAATCAATTGCGGTAACGCTTTTTTTCTGCGCTTTTTCAAACTTATATTGCACCAATGGCGAAATATCATGGTGTGAAATTTCGCCATCGGCTTTCGTGATTTTTAATTGTGCAATTGCCATTGTCTAGCCCTCCAATGTTGTTGTTACGGTGTGGTGTCGCGGACGATCGCACCGGAAACGGGCCACGTGCAATCGGCCGTTCCTAACGCGCTTACATCGCCATTAATGTCGGTGAAATTATCCACCAAAACACTAAATTGAAATTCCGGGTTTGATGCGGACACCGCATCGCCGGTTTGCTTTAGGGTTACGGCGGCAACCGTGCCCACTAGCGGCCCAATCGTTTGGTTCACTTCACTTGTTGCATTATCTAGTAGAAATGAAACGGTTAGGCTTGATGCTTCCAACCCTGCCACGTAAGTGTGGCCGGCGCTGGACGCGGTAGTCATTGCGGTTGTTTCCAATTGGTCAAATGTTCGGTTGAGGCTAACGCTGGTAACGTGGTCGCTCAAATCCACACCGCCAATGGTGAAAACAACTTTATTGTTTAGAAATACGGCCATTTAGTCGTTATCCTCCATTTTCTTGCTTGTTGTTTTTTCAATGCCGATGAATCCACCGGCTAGCAGGAACTCAATGTTGAGGTCCTGCAAATCTTCCGCATCCACTTTAGAACCGTGCGGCAACACACGATCCTTTTTTAATCGAATGCCTTTATGACTTAAAATAATATATTTCATGTTGAACTCCAGGTTGTAAGTATTTCCACGGTGATTTCCACGCCTAATAAATCACCCGTAACCAATGAAACGTTCACCGGTGCGGAAACATCTGAAATGTTTAATGCATA
>Ga0164293_10002729_pt1 | contig 14997 bp, 16 predicted proteins | sample GEODES118metaG_FD_111487 | JGI IMG/M metagenome (GOLD analysis project Ga0164293, IMG submission 111487) | Eutrophic lake water microbial communities from Lake Mendota, Wisconsin, USA - GEODES118 metaG | ecosystem: Environmental > Aquatic > Freshwater > Lake | place: USA: Lake Mendota...
AGGAGTAGGGGAGTTGGTCCATCCGCTGGCCTTGGTACAGGTAATGGGTACACACCTGAAGCGACTCAAAGCCCGACAAAACGTCGGCTTTCATCATCATCAACTCGGTCACTCCATTGATTTCCACGGCGTATTTCAAAGCAGGCAGGTCCAACCAACCGCAGCGACGCGCTCTACCGGTGGTAGAGCCGAATTCCCGGCCCACTTGGCGCATGCGTTCTCCGGTTTCGTCCAGCAATTCGGTCGGGAAAGGGCCAGACCCCACGCGGGTGCAGTAGGCCTTGAAAATGCCCAAGACCCGCCCAATTTTGGTGGGAGCAATGCCCAACCCGGTGCAGGCACCGGCGCAGGTAGTGGTGGAGGAAGTGACAAACGGGTAGGTGCCAAAATCGACATCCAACAAGGTGCCTTGAGCCCCTTCGGCCAGTACTTTTTTGCCGGCTCGCAGTGCGTCGCTCATGTAGTGGTCGGAATCGACCAAGCGCAGCGAGCGCAAGCGCTCGATGGCTTCCATCCAGCGGGCTTCCTCGGCAGCTAAATCAAAGGGATGCTCAAAAGCTCCGAGCATTTCCAGGTGTTTGTGTTTCAAGGCGCAATACCGGTCCAAGAAATCGGGAAGTTCCAAATCGCCCACCCGGAGGCCGTTCCGGCCGGTTTTGTCCATATAGGTAGGACCAATGCCCTTCAATGTGGATCCGATTTTGTGCACGCCTTTGGCGGCCTCGGACGCCGCGTCAAGCAGCCGGTGAGAGGGGAGGATCAAGTGGGCCTTGCGCGAGAGGAGCAAGCGCTTGAACGCCGAGGGATCCACCGAAGCCAATTTGTCCAGCTCCAGCGCAAACACCAAGGGGTCAATCACCACGCCATTGCCAATCAAGTTTTCTACCCCTTCGTGGAATATTCCGGATGGAATGGTGTGCAACACGTGTTTAATCCCATTGAACTCCAACGTGTGGCCCGCATTGGGGCCGCCCTGAAACCGCGCAACTACGTCGTACTGCTGCGTGAGCACGTCCACAATTTTCCCTTTTCCTTCGTCGCCCCATTGGAGTCCAAGCAATACGTCTACGTTCATGGTGTTTTTGTTTTGGCGTAGAAGTACAGGGAATGGCCGGTAACTTCTACCCCGAAGACCTCTTCGATGGTCGATTTGATTTGTTGAATACGCGGATCACAAAATTCCTTCACTTCTCCCGTGTCTGTTAAAATCAGGTGGTCGTGTTGGCGGTTGAAATAACTCTTTTCATACAAGGCTTGCCCTTGCGAAAACTGGTGTTTGCGCACCAATCCACACAGCAAAAGCAGTTCCATGGTGTTGTACAGGGTGGCGCGGCTCACCCGGTAGTTCTTGGATTTCATGGTGAGGTACAAGGCCTCGATGCCAAAATGCTCGTCGCTGGCGTAAATTTCTTTGAGTATGGCGTAGCGTTCGGGCGTTTTTCGCTGCCCGTTGGCCTCCAAAAAGTCCGTAAAAACTTGGCTGACCTGCTGGTAGGCTTGGTCATTCATAGGCTCCGGAATCAAGGTGCAAAGGTATGAATTTCCCTTCCACAAGAACCCTTTTCCCGCACTAACTTGCAGGAATATGCAACGTTTGATTCGCTGGCCGCTGGTTCTGGTTCTGTTTGCCCTCTGGGCCCTTCCTTCGGCCGTTGGCCAAAACAAGAAGGCCGTCGTTTATTTTGAGAAGGCCCGCGCATCTGCCTATGCCAAAGAATACGGACAAGCCGTGGCTTGGACGCAAAAGGCGCTGGCCAAGGATCCTACTTACGGAGCCGCTGCCCTGCTGAAAGGGGATCTCTACTCGGTGAAAGGCCCCCTGGATTCCGCCTATTCGTCTTACCGCCAGGCCTTTGAAAAACACCGAGCCGGGAACATCGCCTTGTTGCGCTGGGGGCAACTCGCTCACAAGAACGAACGTTTTTCGGAGGCGGATTCGCTTTTTCAAGTGTGCATAAAGCTCGAAAAACCCGGAACGTCCATCCGAAAAATGGCCGAACGCATGCAGCCCACGGCCGCTTTTGCCGCCCGCGCCGTGGCCCATCCCTTGCCCTATACGGTCTTGGATTTAGGAGACACCATCAACCGCATGGAACTGAACTACTTCCCCGTTCCTGTGGCAGCTGACTCGCTTTTGCTCTTTACCGGCAAGAACGACACCCGCGCTCCCTACGACGAAAACCTCTTCTACAGCCGCATGAAAAAAGGAGGGGGGTGGACCGTGCCCCAACTTCTTCCCGGCAAAGTCAATACTTCTTTCAACGAAGGAGCGGTGGCCATTCGGGGCGACGGCGGTTACCTGGTCTTCGCCGGCTGCGACCGGCCGGAAGGAAAGGGTTCGTGCGACCTCTACGGCGCCGTTTGGACGTCCAAGGGCTGGTCCGAGGCCTTTTCCCTCGGGGATAGCTTGAACACCCCTCAGTGGGAGACCCAGCCCACCTTGTCTTCCGACGGCCGCCTTTTGCTCTTTGTTCGGGCTCCCGAGCGCGACAAAAACCAATCCACCCTCTTCTACAGCACCCTCCGGGACGACGGCACCTGGACCCGCGCCAAGCCCCTTCCCGGCAAGGTGAACACCCCTTACAACGACATTTGCCCCCGTCTCCATGCCGACGGCAACACCCTCTACTTTTCTTCCGACGGCCACCTGGGAATGGGGGGCTTGGATCTTTTTGTTTCCCGACGTTCTCCCGACGGGACCTGGGGCGAGCCCACCAACATGGGATACCCCATCAACAGCACCCAGGACGACTTCGGCTTGGCCGTATCTCCCGATGGCAAAACGGGCTACATGGGCCGCGGCGGATTGTACGAAAACCGGGGCATTCGGCTTTTTGGATACGGACTTCCGGTGGAAGTTCAGCCCGAGCCTATTCAGTGGTTTGAAGCCGTCGCCCTCGATGACCGCACAGGCAAACCGGTGCGCGCCTCGTGGCGAATGGAAGCCAACCGCCTCTTCCAAGGAACCGACTTCGAAGGGCCGCGCTACAGCACGGGGTTGCTCCCGCAGCGGTCGTATTCCCTTCAAGTGGCTGCCCCCGGATACAACTTGGTGTCGGACCGTTTTGAAGTGGGGGCTATCGGCGCGCGGATCGAAAAGACGTACCGGCTGGTACCCTTGGAAGACAACCAACGCGTGGTTTTGCAGAACATCCTGTTCCAGACCGACTCCACCCGGATTCAACCCGTGGCCAAGAGCGAATTGGATGCCGTAGCCCGGTGGTTGTCCGTCAATCCGAACGTGCACCTGGTTTTGGAGGGCCATACCGACAACCAGGGAGCGGCAAACTACAACCGGGCATTGAGCCAGGGCCGAGCGGAATCGGTCAAAAAAGCGTTGGTGGAGCGGGGAATTGATGCTACGCGTTTGGAGGCAAAAGGCTACGGTCCCGACCGACCGGTGGCTCCCAATACGACCCCGGAAGGAAGGGCGCTCAACCGGCGCACCGAAATGCTGATCAAATCAAAGTAAATTTTATTTAATCGTTGTAACGATCAGGCCAGCAATACTTTAAGTATCTTTTAAACTCCTGTTCTTTCGCGTTGTCCGCAGGCGTGTAGTACCGGGGCGTAGCGACTTGGTCGGGAAAGTAGTTCTGGGGCACAAAATGCCCGGTATGGTCGTGAGGATACACGTACTGCGCGCCGTACCCCAAATTTTTCATCGCTCGGGTGGGGGCGTTGCGCAAATGCAGCGGCACCGAAGCTTGGGCAGTGGCTTCCGCAGCCGCCATCGCCGCATCCATGGCCAAATACGATGCGTTGCTTTTGGGCGACGAGGCCAGGTATACAATGCACTGCCCCAAGGGAATGCGGGCCTCGGGCATGCCCAGTTTCTCGACGGCATCGAACGTGGCGTTGGCCAAAACCAGGGCATTGGGGTTGGCGTTTCCAATGTCTTCCGAAGCGGAAATAACCAGCCGCCGGGCGATAAACGCGGGCGGTTCACCGCCCACCAACATCCGTGCGGCCCAATACAGGGCGGCATCGGGATCCGATCCGCGGATACTTTTGATCAGGGCAGAAGCCATGTCGTAGTGGGCTTCGCCTCCCTTGTCGTACTGAACCACCAGCCGAGAACCGACGGACTCCACAAACGCATTGTCCACTTCGGATACCCCCCGTGCTTCGGCCTGTTCCAAGACCCATTCGGTCTGGTTGAGCATTTTCCGACCGTCGCCCCCGGCCAACGCCAAGAGCATGTCCCACTCCCGAATGGAAACAGAAAGGGATTTTAGGTAGTCGTCTTGGGCCACGGCGCGTTCCGTTAATTGGCGCAATTCGTCGTCGGACAAGGACTTAAGCACGTAGAGTTGGCACCGGGAAAGCAAGGCCGGAATCACTTCGAAGCTGGGATTTTCGGTGGTGGCTCCAATTAAGGTGACCACTCCTTTTTCCACCGCCGCCAGCAAGGCATCTTGCTGCGCCTTGGAGAATCGGTGAATCTCGTCGATGAACAGCAAATGCCCGTTGGTGGAGCGGAATAGGGAATTTTGCTCGGCTTGGTGCAGGACGTCGCGCACTTCTTTTACGCCCGACGAAATGGCGCTCAGCGCAGAAAAGGACATGCCCGTTTCACCGGCCATCAAAAGGGCCAAAGTCGTTTTACCGACGCCCGGAGGCCCCCAGAGCAGGAGGGAAGGCAGACGTTTTGCGGCAATGGAGGCGGTTAAGGCGCCTTGCGGCCCCACCAAATGCGCTTGGCCCACCATTTCAGCAAGAGACGTAGGGCGTCGGCGTTCGGCCAAAGGAGCACGGGATTCCATGCGTTAAAAGTACCGCTCAACGCCCAATCCAAAGAGGGCAAAGTCGTATTTCACCGGATCCATCGGATCCAGGGTTCGGAGCGCTCGGTCCAGTTCTTCTACCGCACGGGCGTCGCTGGCGGTTCGGGTTAAAAGTCCCAAGGAGCGGGCTACTCTCCCGGTATGCACATCCAGGGGGATGCTGAGTTTGCTTTTGGGCAAGTGGCTCCAGAGGCCCAAATCCACGCCTCCAGCAGCGGGACGAACCATCCACCGCAGGTACAAGTGCAAACGTTTGGCCGCTGAACCGGAAGCAGGCGAAGCCACGTGCTTGGCTACGCGAGGAGGTGCCTCAGCTGCCGCTAAAAAAGCCAACCGGAAGCGATCGATGGCCGCAAAACAATTGGACTCCGATTCCGTCGGTACAAAATAGGTAGACAACGACGGTGCTTGCGCGTAGAGCGTTCGAAGTGCTTTGAAAAAAGCCATTCCATCTTCCGGAAGAAAGGTCCGGTGTCCTCCCGACCAGGCCGACCATTCTTTCGTATTGGCCTCTGTTATAAAGGCATACGGGGCATGGTCCATGTGGGCAAAAAGCCGATCCAGGCTGGCCAAGATGGACTTTCGCTGCCCCCATGCCCACGTGGCGGCAAAAAAACCAGCGATTTCCGCGTCCATCGGAGAATCTGCATATTTCCTAGGAAAGGAGACCGGGTCTTCCGGGAGGAAGTTGGGATGTTCGTATTGAGCCGCTTTCTCGTTCAGGAAATCGCGCAACTCGTTGGTATTCAACACTGCATCAACGCATTAGTCCCTCTTCGAGGTAGACCTTTCGGTCCGCCAAAGCGGCCATGGACGCGCTGTGGGTAACCACCACCACGCCTACGTGCCATTCGGCCACGGCTTGTCGGAGCAAGTGGTGCAAGGCTTCTGCATTGCCCGCATCCAAATTTCCCGAGGGTTCGTCGGCCAAAAGGAGGGCCGGACGGTTGTGGAGCGCCCGCGCAACCGCCACCCGCTGCTGTTCTCCACCGGAAAGGGCATTGGGCTTGTGGTGCAACCGGTCTTGGAGGCCAAAAGCACGCAGCAATTCTTCGGCACGTTCCAAAGCCTCTGATTTTCCAACTCCTGCCAAAAATCCGGGCATGGCCGCATTTTCCAACGCCGTAAAATCGGGCAAAAGATTGTGAAACTGAAAAACAAAACCGACCGACCGAAGGCGAAACGCATCCTGGGTTTTGGCGGTGGTGGGGTAGGGCGAGCCTTGGAAAGTGAGGGAGCCTTCGTCGGGCTGATCCAAGCTACCCAAAAGATTGAGCAAGGTTGTTTTACCGGAGCCCGATGCTCCCAGTACGGCAACCAATTCCCGGGAGGCCACCTCCAAGTTGACTCCGCGCAGAACCTCCACGGTTCCGTAGCGTTTTTTTAGGCCCGTAGCGACCAGCAAGGGAACGTTCATTTGCCAAAGGTAACCTACCTTTGCAACCTGAAAAAGCAAGAACCATGAACCTGCACGAGTACCAAGGAAAATCGTTATTGAGTGGCTTCGGTGTACGCACCCAGCGCGGATTGGTAGCCCAAACCCCCGACGAAGCGGTTGACGCTGCCAAAAAATTGGCGGAAGAGACCGGAACCGGTTGGTTTGTTGTGAAAGCCCAAATCCATGCAGGGGGTCGCGGAAAAGGCGGAGGCGTGAAATTGGCCAAGAACCTGGACGAGGTTCGCGAGAAGGCACAGGCCATCTTGGGCATGCAGCTGATCACTCCCCAAACGCCTCCCGAGGGCAAGAAAGTACACCAAGTGTACATCGCGGAAGACGTGTATTACCCAGGGCCCAGCGAAACCAAAGAATTTTACATTTCTGTTCTGTTGGATCGCCAAAAAGGCGTGAACACGGTTGTATACAGCACCGAAGGTGGAATGGACATTGAAGAAGTGGCCGAGCACACGCCCGAGCGCATTTTTAAAGAGACGGTAGATCCTTCCGTGGGTCTTCAGCCGTTTCAAGCCCGCAAAATCGCAACGCACTTGGGTTGCACCGGCGGGGCATTCAAGGAAATGGTCGCTTTCGTTCAAAATTTGTACACGGCGTACGTTTCTATCGACGCCTCTTTGTTTGAAATCAACCCCGTTCTGAAAACCTCGGACGACAAAATCATTGCCGTAGATGCCAAGGTTTCCTTGGACGGCAACGCCTTGTTCCGCCACCCGGAAATTGCCGCCATGCGCGACCTACGCGAAGAAGACCCCACCGAAGTGGAGGCCGGCGAAGCAGGATTGAACTTTGTTAAACTCGACGGCAACGTGGGCTGCATGGTGAACGGAGCAGGTCTGGCCATGGCCACCATGGACATCATCAAAATGGCTGGTGGAAGCCCCGCAAACTTCTTGGACGTAGGCGGTACCGCCGATGCCAAGCGCGTGGAAACCGCTTTCCGTATCATCTTGCGCGACCAACATGTCAAAGCGATTTTGGTGAATATTTTTGGCGGAATTGTTCGGTGCGACCGCGTGGCACAAGGCATTGTGGATGCCTACCGTTCCATCGGCGAAATCCCCGTTCCCATCATTGTTCGCTTGCAAGGAACCAACGCGGAGGAGGCAAAGGCCTTGATCGACTCCAGCGGTCTGAAAGTGTATTCCGCCATTGCCTTGAAAGAGGCGGCGGACTTGGTGCAGTCCTTGGTTAAATAATTTTTGCGATATCGCTAAGCGGTGGGTACCCTGGAATTTATTTCTTCGGTACTCACCATTTTTTTTGTGGTCGCCCTTGCCTACCAAAAGGCGTATGCTTGGCCGGCAGGAATTGCAGGGACGTTGCTGGCTATCTGGCCGTACTACGAGGTTGGCTTGGTTGCCGAGGCATTGCTGCAGGCAGTTTACGCGGTAGTAGGCGCTGTGGGTTGGTGGCAATGGAACCGTGCTCGGGGGTATGCTACCGAATCCCTTCGACGTCCCTCGTGGTTGTCTGGCTCAGAGCGATTTCGTTATGCTGGACTTTTTCTGGCACTTTGGGCTGTGGTGGGAATCGTGCTGGCACCGTGGAGCAGCATGCCCTGGCTTGATACAGCGCTTTTTGCGGCCGGCACCTGGGCCACTTGGCTGGATGCAAACCGAAAAATGGATGCCTGGATAATTTGGATAGGAGCAAACGCGGTCAGTGTCTGGACGGCATGGGAAAGAGACTTGTATGCCTTCGTAGGGCTTTACGCGCTCTTGGCTCTTCTAAGTTTATATGGATTGATCAAATGGGCCAATCTAAATTATTCAACCACAGTCGAAAAGAATTAAAAGCGTCTGCATCTATTCCATGGCCCAGCCAGGGAAAGCGGTGGTATTCAAGGTCGACGGCTGTTGCCTTTTTCAATTGATCGTACGTGGCATCCGGCCAAGCAATGGGGATGACTTGGTCTTGTTCCCCGTGGGAGGCCCAGATTGGTGGACAGGAGACAGGCAATAGGGGCGCATTTAAATCCCGATTCCAGTACCCCGAAAATGCAGCAACTGCCTGAATAGAAAGTGGTTGTGTTAGAAGTGCGGACAGAGAAAGAATCGACCCTTGGGAAAATCCCACCAAGACCGGGCGATGCAGGTCCAAACCAACGTGTTCGCCCATCTTTGCAATAAACCGAAGTACCTGATCCCGAGAAGAATGGCCTTGTTCGGTGTTGGACCAACGCTCCCGGGGTTGGGTGAAATCGATGGAAAACCAGGCGTAACCGCCCTGATCCAAAGACAAAGGAGCCCGCAAGGAGAATACGGCACTGTTCGCTGGGAGCATCTTTTCAAAAGAAAATAGATCCTGCTCGTTGCTCCCGTAACCATGTAGTAAAACAAAACAAGGCACCTTTTGCTCAGAAACCGGTGTCTGAGGACCTCGATACAAAAAAGAAATTCCCTCTAATTCCATGGCACAATGTCCCACGTTGAATCGGGGAGAAGACGAACGGCGTGGACAAATTGACCCGGATTTCGGGTAGAACCGGTCCATTCTTCGGGGGATACCATGCGAAGAACGTATTCATCTTCGGTTTGATAAAGAAAGTATACCTGAAGCATAACCGGTTTGAATCCCATTCGGGCTTGATAGATCCAGGACGCCAGCTCTTTCCGACGTTGAATGGCAGTAGCCTGGCTGGCCAGGAGTTCCATTTGGCTCCGAATTTGTTCCATCTGGACATCGGTCTGCCACGACATGGCATTTTGGCCCTGCAGCGCTAAAGCTCCAGCATCCGTTGGAACGATGGGAGGGCTTCCGACGTGGTGAGCATAGGGGAGGAGTCCCGGATTTTCCGCGGTTTTATCCGCATCAATGGGGTTGACAAAGTCGGAGGAACTCACAAGGCAAAGGTAGAATTTCCGCCGTTCTCGGTTGACGGGAACACGCCAAAAAGGTCTTCTGCTGCGCGAAAGCGAAAGGCAAAAATCTCTTCCAATTTGGGCCGCACCAACCAGGGGTGCACCAAATCCCCGAGGGGACCAAAAGGAATGAGGTAGGATACGCGGTCCTTCATGGCGACGCCGCCGGGAATGGCTTCAAAGAAATGCTCGTGGTGCCAAATGGAATAAGGGCCAACCCGTTGTTCGTCTACAAAATACGAGAAGTCCCGTACATGGGTAATTTCGGTTGTCCAATTCATCGGAATCCCAAGAAGTGGCCGAACTTTATAATGAATAAACAGACCTGGGTACATCTTTTCAGGGATTTCTCCCATCACATCAAAACCCATGTAAGAAGGGGTTATCTTTTTCAAGTTCGCTGGACTGGAAAAAAAATCCCATGCCTCCTCCAGGGAAATGGGCAATTGCTGGGTTCGTTCTAAGGTGTATACCATGAAAATTTAACCCCGGAGCCCTGCGAAATGTTCATGCCGTCGTCCAGATTGCTAAAAAACGACCCCTTGAACTCATTGAAGTTGGCGTACTTCGCTCCATAGGACTTCGCCCTTCTTCCCCATATACTTTACTTCGAGGCGATTGTCCGAGGTTAACTCCAACCATCCAAATGAAAAAGCGGTAACGACACTTTCTGGATCCAGGCATTTGTTTTCCTGAACTTCTTTTGCTGTTGGAGCAAACAACTTGGAAGACAGTGCCGACGAAGTGTATTCTACAATTTCTTTCCCAGAAGGCATTACGAGACGGTTGGTTTCCGAATGGTGCCGGTCTCCGGTAAGAACTACCACATTCTTTTGTTTTGCAGCCTCCAAAACAGCGATGAAATCTGCTCTTTCCGGATAGCGAACATAATTCTCAAACACCGGTGCAGCATTCAATACCTGGGATCCAAGAGCTATCAGGACCAAGCGCGCGTCCGAATGCGCATTCAAGACATCCGCCAGCCAATTCAGTTGGCTGCGTCCAAGAATTTGGGTCCCTACTGGACCGCGGTGCGAACGATCGTCCAAGCCAACCACCAACACGGTACCAACTCGTTTTGACCAACGAAGATCTCCGTTGCGCTTGAGGTCAATGGGGGTGTCCTTCCAAAGTTGGGTAAATATCAGCTGGCTTTTCTCTTTAAAAAGAAAGCTGCTATCTGCGTCATTGGGACCGAAATCGTGATCGTCCCAAATGGCCCATTGGGGCAAGCTGGAGCGGAATTGAGCAACTTCCGGATGGGAAAATCGATCAAAGGCCGCCGACTTCATCTTCTTGGGGCTGATTAAGTCCGACTTCGTGTAATAAAAGTTATCTCCCAACCAGAGAAAGGCATCCATTGATGGTTGGCTTTGAATTGTTCTGAAAATGCTATCGGAACGCTCCCCCTGGTAGTCTGCACAGGATCCAAATCCCAGTCGAAATTCGGTTTGGGACCAACTGGTTGTTGCCAAACCCCAAAATACAAAGCAAAAGAGAATCCCTTTTTTCATGCGTGCAAATTAGGAAGGAGTGGTTAAGTTTGTACCCACCATGTCCATTCTTGACCATTTCTTAAACACCCCGCGTTATCAACCCTGGGAAAAGTGGCAAAAACATTTGGACGCTGTACCTATCGTCTGGAAGAGATCCCAAATTGGCACGAGTGTAGAGGGTCGACCGCTGTGGATCTATCGCCTGGGAGATGGACCGGTTACCCACCTGGCATGGGCGCAAATGCACGGCAACGAACCCACGGCTACTTGGTCGCTTTTGGAAATTATGTACCGTGTGAAGTCTTTGCCTTCTGACCAATGCTGGGCGCTTTTTCCTGTTGTTAATCCGGACGGAGCCCACCGATTTGAAAGGTTCAATGCACACGGAGTAGACTTGAATCGTGACGCTAAGGAACGGACCCAACCTGAGTCGAGAGCACTTTGGAATTGGATCCAATCCGAAAAACCGCAATCTGCTTTTAATCTCCACGACCAGCGTTCTTGGTTTGGAATCCCCGAATCTTCCCAACCCGCAACGTTTTCTGTATTGTCCGCTCGTGCAAATTCAGAAGGAGTCGACACTCCCGCAACCCAACAGGCACGCGGAATCGCGGGCGGATTGGCACTATGGTTTGATCAGAACACGAATCTGCCAACCACTACGTTTGACGACGCCTTTTATCCCGGTGCCTTTGGTGAAAACGTTCAGGCCTCTGGCATACCCGTGGTTTTGGTGGAATCAGGAAGCCATCCGAGTGGTTACAACCGAAGCCTACAAGCCCAGTGGTTAACGGATGCGCTTATTCACACTTGGAGTACCGGCCTAACCAACGAAGGCCATTACAAGAGTCTCAAGCAGGCCGAAACGGGGAGGTATGACTTGGTCGTTCGCAACTGGCCTGTTTCGGATTCTATGAATACAAATGTGGCATTTACCGCTCTAGAAATAGTGGAGGAGGGAGTGTCGCACCTGTTCTGGGAAGTCGCTGAGATAGGAGCGAGAACCGACCTTGTTGCACCGTTTGTTTTGGATTATTCCGGGAGTAGTATTCATCCGATCTCCCAAGGAGATCGGATGAAACATCTTCCTATTTCTCAATGAACCTCTGGCGTTGGTTTTTTAAATGTCTGTACCTCATCCGCTACAATTTCAGCGCTGTAGCGCTTGATATCCTGAGCATCGGTGTAGGTGCGGTGAATTAATTTTCCGCTGAGCGCAAGTGCATCTCCTTTTTTTACTTGCGCACCTACATAATCGCCTAGCTTTCCCCAAAAGAGGACTGTGTGAAACTGGGTTTCATCGGCCCATTCCCCTTCGGCGTTCTTGTAGCGGTCGTGCGTGGCCACCTTTAGTTTGGCGTTTGACCTTCCGGATTCAAAGGAACGAACCTCTGGATCATTAGCGGCATACCCAATTAGGGTTGCTCTGTTTTGCATGTTGCTCATGGCACATTTGTTTTAGTTAGGATGCAAAGATTTCCTGGTTTTTTGCCGGTACGCGGTTCAAAACGGATATACGTATTTGTGACACTGTTCACCTTGCAAGTATTTAATTAAATATTTAGTTTATAAAAACACTTTGAAATTTGTGAAATTTTCATTTGTTTTGAAGCCTTAACCAAAAAACATAAATCATGAATTTTCAAAAAAACCCCCATGCGGCACGTTGCATCTTTTGCCGCAAACCCATGACCGGAAGAGCAGATAAAAAATTCTGCGACGATGGCTGCAGAAACGCGTTCCACAATATGAAAAGTGGAGAATCGTACAATGCCACAAGAAAAATCAATCGTTTACTGCGAGGAAATTGGGTAATTCTCAACGATCTAATTGAGGTTGGGGAAGATCGAATCTCGCTGAATGAATTGGAGCGCTTCGGATTTGATTCTCGCTTTGTGACCTCTATGGAAGTCCGCGAAGATGGAACCATGGTCTATGGATTGTATGATTTTGAGTTCATAAAGGATGTCGAAGGAGTCATTCGTTTCCGGAGAGACCGTCGGTTTGATCCCAAAAACTATCGATAATTAATGGCCCTTTGTGCCCGTAAAGGGGCTGTCCGTTGATGGATAGCCCCTTTTTTGATTCCAACGTACCTTCGTCCTATGGAAACGCCTCGTACGGTAGCTGTCATTGGGGGAGGTGCAGCGGGTTATTTTGCCGCTATTGCAGCAGCGGAAGCACATCCTAATTGCCAAGTAGTTCTTTACGAGAAAAGCGGGGAAACTTTGGGAAAAGTCCGCATATCGGGAGGAGGAAGATGCAACGTGACGCATGCCTGTTTTTCGCCCCAAGAACTGGTAAGCTTTTACCCGCGCGGAGGGCAAGAGTTACTCGGACCCTTTCACCGTTTCATGACCGGAGATACCCTGGAATGGTTTGCCGATCGTGGAGTGGAATTAAAGATCGAATCTGACAATCGAATTTTCCCGGTTACCAACCAGTCCCAAACCATCATTGACTGCCTGGAAACTTTTGCCGAAAGGGCGGGAGTTTTGGTTAAAACAAGGCACGGAGTTCAGGCACTTGAGCCTTTGGATGGAGGTCGTTGGCGCATTGTTTTTGACGAAGGTGGAGACCGGGAATTTGATGCGGTCTTATTGGCACCTGGTAGTTCCCGTAAAATGTGGGATATGATTCGAAAACTAGGGCATACTATTGTTCCTCCGGTTCCGTCGCTATTTACGTTTGTTGTTAAAGATGTACGCATTTCGGGTTTGGAAGGCATTTCGCTGGACCGAGTCCGTCTATCCATTCCTCAGGCGGGCTGGGAGTCAGAAGGTCCGTTCTTAATTACCCATGTGGGAATGAGTGGTCCCGCCGTTTTGCGGCTTTCGGCTTTTGCGGCAAGGTGGATGGCAGAGGCCGGATACCGATTTTCGCTGGAAGTTAATTTTGTCCCGGATCACGAGGTGGATTCCTTAATGGACTACCTCAATGGACTCCGCAAGTCATTGGAATTTCAACGTCGGAAACTAACGACCAATCCAGTGTTGGGCATTCCCTTGCGCTTGTGGAAAAGTTTGTGCGCGGCAGCAAAAATTCCGGATTCGTTTACGTGGTCGGATGCGGGAAAGCCTCATTTAAAAAGACTTTCTGAACAGTTGACCCAGGCATCGTTTGCGGTAACGGGCAAGAACACATTCAAGGACGAGTTTGTTACAGCCGGGGGAGTCGAGTTGGCTGAAATTGACTTTAAGACGTTTGGAAGCAGGCTGTTGCCCAATCTTTATTTAGCAGGCGAGGTGCTGAATATCGACGCGGTTACAGGTGGATTCAACTTTCAAGCCGCCTGGACAGGGGGGTGGATTGCGGGGCACGCCATGGCGAATCGCCCTGTGGAATAAAAAAAATGACCCTTTGCTATTTTTATTGGAATTGCTATGTAATTTAGCATTCTAAAACAATAGCACCGTGTTTCACTTGCATTTAAAGACCCTGCGCAAACAGCGAGGCTGGACGCAGCAGCAGTTAGCCGACCGTATTGGCGTTAAGCGCTCCTTGATTGGTGCATACGAAGAGGGGAGGGCGGAGCCCAAATTGGACACCCTTCGCCACCTAGCGGTTGCCTTGGAAGTTCCTATGGACATTTTATTGAATGGACCGGAGGGGCAAGCGCTTCCCGATCCCGCGCGAAAAGTCCGCCTGTCCGGCTCCGCTCTTCGCGTGGTGACGGTGGCGGTATCCAGCAACGGAGAAGAGCAAGCCAGTTTGGTGCCCTTGAAAGCATCTGCAGGCTATCTAGGGGGCTACGGCGATGTAGACTTCATGGAGGCCTTGCCTGCATTTTCGCTGCCCTTCCCCGAGTTAAAAGGACAGGTTACCCGACGGGTGTTCCAGATCCAAGGAGACAGCATGCTTCCCATTCCATCGGGTTCGTATGCAGTAGGCCGTTATGTGCAAGATTGGTCCGGCATCGCTTCAGGGACTCCGTGTATTGTCATTACCCAAAACGACGGTATCGTGTTTAAGCGGGTGTACAACCGCTTGGCGGAAGGTGGTTTTCTGGAGCTGGTATCCGATAACCCGTTGTTTTCCCCCTTTGTGGTTGGACCCGACGAAGTGCTGGAAATTTGGCAAACCGAGGGGGTTTTTCGATTCGACTTGGATCCGCCCACGGATAGCCGTGTAGGCGTCGCGCAAAAGCTAGATGCCCTGCATAAAGAAGTAGAGGGTTTAAAGTCTTGGTGGAATCAGACCACAAGTAAAAACTAAAAATCCGAGATGGAGCGCTCCGTTTTGCACATGGACCTGGACACTTTTTTTGTGTCGGTAGAGCGCTTATTAGACACCCGTCTTAACGGCCGTCCCATCTTAATTGGCGGATCGGGAGACCGGGGAGTCGTTGCAGCATGCAGCTACGAAGCGCGTGCGTTTGGGGTCCATTCGGCCATGCC
>Ga0164293_10002732_pt1 | contig 14994 bp, 13 predicted proteins | sample GEODES118metaG_FD_111487 | JGI IMG/M metagenome (GOLD analysis project Ga0164293, IMG submission 111487) | Eutrophic lake water microbial communities from Lake Mendota, Wisconsin, USA - GEODES118 metaG | ecosystem: Environmental > Aquatic > Freshwater > Lake | place: USA: Lake Mendota...
ATTGTCGACCGTTACTGTCTCGGCGGCGATTGCGAGATTGGAAGCCAGAGCCAAGGCGCCGGCAAGAACGACCGAACGGAACAAGCGATTTGGCATGTTTTCCTACCTGTTTGTAGAAGTATGCCAGTGACTTTGCATCGCCAGCTAGAAATGGACAAAATCAGAGCTGCGTCTCCTGGCAGCTCTTGACGTTGCTGTTTGGCACATCGCGTCATTTCGCTGCGGTGCGGAACTTGGGCCGCGATCGGGGCGCCAAGAGGCCATTTGCGCATCTCGTGAGCATCCGACCGGCGGCCTTCAAGCTTCCAGCCAGCATGGGGGTGCTGGCCTGAGAAACCGGTCGGATTGAGCGCACATATGCCTGCGTTTGGCGGGCAATAATCAATCTCGGCCGGAAATGCGGCAAGAGAAGCCACGGAAACACCGACCGTTTGACTGAGAGTGGATGGTGGAGCCAAGCGGGATCGAACCGCTGACCTCCTGCATGCCATGCAGGCGCTCTCCCAGCTGAGCTATGGCCCCATCCGGACGGACGCATGGGAAGCATCCGTGGTCTTGAAACAATGTGCTGCACAGAATGTCGACGTGCAGGCGGCAAACCCTCTGGCGAGGCCAACCATGCGCAGCGGTCTCTACACGCCCTTCGCTGCGGCATCAAGTACCATGAGCGGTTAATCTGGAACGATCAGGTTTCCTCGTCGTCGACGATGTCGCCGTCGATGAGGTCGGACACGTCGTCATCGTCTTCCTCATCAGCTTCCAGGAAGGTGTCTTCCTCGTCATCGGCCACGATGTCCTCGTCGATGTCCTCGACGGCCACGACATCCTTGGCTCCGGCATCCGGAGCGTCGGCCTCTTCGAGGGCCACGAGTTCGACGGGAGCGACCTCGATCTCTTCCTCGTCGGCTTCCTCGCGCGCCGGGGCCTTGGCCTGCGGCTCAAAATAAGCGCGCGGATAGGCCTGCCCGGAATAGGGTGAGACAACGGGGTCACGGTTGAGATCGTAGAATTTGCGGCCCGTGACGGGGCAAACGCGCTTTATACCGAGTTCCGGCTTGGCCACGGTTCTGCTTCCTGGGTCTATAGGTTGTTTAAGGTTGCGTGGCGTTAGTCCCTGAAGGCAGGTTCTGTCAATTCTTTTCAACCCCGCGCGAGGTCCGGGCGGTTGGCGCGGCGGCGGCCAGCGTGTAAAGCGGACCTCTACCCAGCGCCCGGCCGGATCGGTTGGCAAGCTATGGTCCCGCCCCGTGCCGCACGCTCCTGCTCCGTCTGAATGCCCACTGCACCGTTCCTGCTTCCTCCCGGGGTCAGCCCCCGCCTGGCAGGCCATTCAGCGCGTGGCAGCTCTCGTGGCTGCTCACGTGGCAGCTCTCGGGCGAGGACGCCGCTGAGCATGGCCAGCGCCCCCCTCGTTCTGGCCATCGATGGCCCGGCAGCGTCCGGCAAGGGCACGCTGGCGCGGCGTCTGGCCGCCCATTACGGCTTGCCACATCTCGACACCGGGCTGCTGTATCGCGCCACAGCCCGCGCCATTCTGGATCAGGGGCATGTGCTCTCGGATGTGAACGCGGCAGTGGCGGCGGCCGAGGCGCTTGATGCAGCGAACCTGCCCGAAACGCGCCTGCGCGGCGCTGAGATGGGCGAGGCGGCGTCCGTGGTGGCCGCGATGCCGCCTGTGCGTGCAGCCCTCGTCGACCTGCAACAGCGCTTTGCGCGGGCACCAGCCGGCGCGGTACTGGATGGCAGGGACATCGGCACGGTGATCTGCCCTGATGCGACGGTGAAGCTGTTCGTCACGGCAAGCCCCACGGTGCGGGCAGCGCGCCGCCACAAGGAACTGGCCAGCCAGCCCGGTGCGCCGGATTTCGACACGGTGCTGGCCGATATCCGGCGCCGCGATGCGCGCGATTCCGGCCGCGCCGACGCGCCCCTGAAGGCGGCGGATGATGCAGTCGTGATCGACACCTCCGCCCTCGGCATCGACGAGGCGCTGGCAGCGGCCATGGCCGTGATCAACGCGCGCCGCCTGGCATCGGGCGCATGAGGAGCGCAGCAAAGCGGGCTGGCAAAGCCCGCACACGCAAGCGATCGTGAACAGGCCGCCCTCTCCAGTCCGGCGTCGAGGCTTGTCTTTCGTCGGCAATCAGCCATGCTTGTGACCTGCCGGAGGCGGGTCCGGCAGAGCGGAGGCGGGCCATGGGCAAGGATGTGCGGATCGCAGCAGGGCTTCTGGCGTTCCTGATCGTTGCCGCGCTCGCGCCACCCGTGGCGGCGCAAGGCCAGCCGCCATCCCAACGTCTCGCTCAAGCCCCTGCCCCGCGACTGCCGGCAATGCCGACCGAGGTCGATGTTGCGCTGGTGCTCGCGGTCGACATTTCCTTCTCGATGGATCTGGAGGAACTGGCCCTCCAGCGCGCCGGCTATGTCGAGGCCTTGCGTTCGCCGGAGGTTCACAAAGCCGTCGCCAATGGCGCGACCGGACGCATCGCGATCAGCTTCTTCGAGTGGGCCGGCGTCAACATCCAGCATCATCTGCTGCCATGGACCGTGATCGATTCGCCTGAATCGGCGCTGGCGGCGGCGGCGGAGATCGAAAAGCAGCCCACCCGCCGCGGGCAGCGCACGTCGATCTCGGGGGCCATCGATTTCTCCGTCCGGCAACTCGACGAGGCCCCGTTCAGGGCGCTGCGCAAGGTGATGGACATCTCCGGTGACGGGCCCAACAATTCAGGTCGCGTGGTCACGGTGGCGCGTGACGAGGCCTTGCGCAAGGGCATCTCGATCAATGGCCTGCCCATCGCCATCCGCAAGCCGGGCTATCTCGATATCAGCGAACTCGACATCTATTACGAGGATTGCGTGATCGGCGGGCAAGGGGCCTTTGTCATCCCCATCACCGAGAAAGCCCAGTTCATCCAGACCATCAAGACCAAGCTCATCATGGAGATCTCGGATGCGCCTTTAGAGCCAGCGCGGCTGATCATGCCGGCCCAGGTGCGTGTGCCGCGCGTGTCCTGCACGGTGGGCGAGGACATGTGGCGCAACCGCATGGGCAACTGACCCACCTCAGGTGCCGCGCGGCTTGGCGCGCGCCGTAGGCAGGGCACTGGCGGGGTCATCCGGCCAGACATGGCGCGGATAGCGCCCCTTCATCTCGGCTTTCACGCTCATCCATGAGCCGCGCCAGAACCCCGGCAGATTGCGTGTCACCTGGATCGGACGATGCGCCGGCGACAGCAATTCCAGAACCAGAGGCACCTTGCCTCCTGCCAGCGACGGATGCTGCGTCAGGCCAAACAGTTCCTGCACCCTGATGGCGATGGTCGGGCCGGCCGCAGCCTCGTAGTCGACGGGCACGCGCGTTCCGGTGGGCGCCTCGAAATGGCTGGGAGCCTCGGTCTCGATCCGGCGTCTCATGTCCCAAGGCACAAGGCTGTCCAGCGCCTGTGCGAGATCGTCGGGCTCGATCGCGGCGAGGTTGCTCCGGCCGATGATGTGCGGGGCCAGCCAGGTCCGGGCGTCGCGCGCCAGCGCCTCATCCGACAGATCCGGCCAGCTGCCATCATCGCCGCCGGCCTTTGCCAGAAAGCCGACCCGGCCCCGCATGGCAAGCTGGGAACGGGACCAGCCAAGCCGGTCGATGCCGAGCGCCGCAATGCCCTCGGCCAGCACCATCGCGCTGTCGAGGTCCGGCATGACCGGCATGACCCGCTCCTGGACGATGATGGCACCGAGCCGCTGTCCGGCCCGGCGCCGCAGCGCGCGGGCGGCCACATCAAACGCGGTATCGTCGAAGCTCTTCAGTGCGCTGCCCGCCGCGTGTGCCACATCTCCGGGGTCAAGCGCGGCAGCGGAGAGGATACGCGAGGCCGCCGCACTGCCGGTCAGTTCCGCCACGACCAGCCACTCGGAGGCGGCCAGCCTTTCGTGGGCGGGCAGCTCCCCTCCGCGACCGTTGGCCAGCAGGTAAGCGCCGGGTCGCCCTCGCGCCTTGGCGATCCGGTCCGGATAGGCCAATGCCAGCAAGGCGGCGAGGGTCACGGGGCCGCTGCGCCGGGCCGCTGCCGACCGGCTGCTCTCGGCCATCCGTGCCCACCCCGTGGCCAGACGTTTCATGTCCAGAGCCCGGGGGGATCTATCCCGGTTGAAGCGCTCGACCCGCTCGCTCAGATCGGGGCCGTCGCCGCCAAGCCCGCGTTCGACCAGAACGGCGGCAAGGTCGGCGGCAACCTGGCCTGCTCCGCGCTCCGCAGCCTCGATCAGCATGCGCCCCAGGCGCGGCGGCAGCGGCAGGCTTTGAAGCCGCCGGCCTGCGGCGGTGATGCGCCCGTCCGCGTCGATCGCGCCAAGCTCCCGCAGCATCCTGGCGGCTTCCTGCAAGGCCGGCAGCGGCGGCGGATCGAGAAACTTGAGGCTGCGCGGATCAGTGACGCCCCATGCGGCACAATCGAGCAACAGGGGAGCAAGGTCAGCCGCAAGGATTTCAGGCGTGGTGAAAGCCGCCAGAGCGCCCGTCGCAGCCTCGTCCCAGAGGCGCAGGCAGATGCCGGGCTCGGTGCGGCCCGCACGTCCACGGCGCTGGTCGACCGCCGCGCGCGAGGCCCGGATCGTCGCCAGCCGCGTCACGCCGATGTCAGGCTCGTAGAGCGGCACGCGGGCCAGTCCGGCGTCGATCACCACGCGAACCCCCTCGATCGTCAGCGAGGTCTCGGCGATGGACGTGGCGAGCACCACCTTCCGGCGTCCAGGTGCGGCAGGCTTCACGGCCTTGTCCTGTGCCGTCATGTCCATCGCCCCATAAAGCGGAACGATGTCGACGGGCAGGTGGACACAGCGCGGTGCCAGACGCTCTCCCGTGCGCAGGATCTCGCCTTGCCCCGGCAGGAACACGAGAATGGACCCGGTCTCCTCCGCCAGTGCTCCCAGGCAGGCAGACACAACCTCGTCCTCGATGCGCACCAGCGGATTGTGGCCCAGATGGCGCGTCTCGACCGGATGGGCCCTGCCCTCGCTCCGGATGACGGCAGCTTCGCCGAGAAGACCGGCAACCCGCGCGCCGTCCAATGTCGCGGACATCACCAAGATGCGCAGATCCTCGCGCAGCCCGGCCTGCGCATCGAGCGCCAGAGCAAGGCCGAGATCGGCGTCGAGCGAACGCTCGTGAAACTCATCGAACAGGATGCCTGCGATCCCATCCAGCATCGGATCGTCGAGGATCATGCGGGCGAAAACACCCTCGGTCACCACTTCGATCCGGGTTCTTGCGCTGATCTTCGAACCCAGCCTCACCCTGAGGCCAACCTGCTCGCCAACCGCTTCGCCCAGCGTTCTCGCCATGCGGTCGGCCGCGCCGCGCGCCGCCAGCCGCCTTGGCTCCAGCATGATCAGCTTGCGGCCTGCCACCCAGGGCTCGTCCAGCAGTGCCAAAGGCACGCGGGTCGTCTTGCCGGCACCGGGCGGCGCGACCAGCACGGCATTGGGGTTCTGGCGCAAGGCCGCGATCAGCCCCGGCAGGGCCTCATCGATCGGCAGGGGCGTGTCGAAGTCGCGCATTGGGCTTCATCTGCCGCGAGGCGGCGGCAGATGCAACCATCGCCGGGCGACGGGGCCACCCCCGCTTCAGGCCGCCAGCGGCAGCCCGATGGCGAGTTGACGGACTTCGACCGTGCCGCGCCGCACCACCACGCAGCCGTTGGCGGGGATGGCTTTCCAGCAGTCACGGCGTTCATCGACCGGCTCGGACGCGATCACGACGTGGGTGGCCTGCTCGCAATAATACAACGTCGGTGGTTTGGAATCGCTCGACCAGCGGAAGGCGTGGATGGTCTCGCCATCGGAGAGCCCTGCCGCAAACCGAAGCGGCTCGCTGACGCCGGCGTCCCGCATCAGCGCCACCGCGTCTGATAGGGCTTCTGACATGGCCGTGACCGGATCGGTTCCAGCCCTGATCCGGCCCAGTGCGATCAGGAAGAGGGCTTCCGAATCGGTCGTTCCGGTTCGGGCCGCATACAGCTCGTCCGGGATCAGCGCTTCGAGCCTGCGCTTGATTGCGGCATAGCCACCGATCTGGCCATTGTGCATGAACAGCCAGCGGCCATGCGAGAAGGGATGGCAATTGGCGCGTGTCGAGGCGGTTCCGGTCGCTGCCCTGACATGGGCGAAGAACAGCGGCGAGCGCACCTGCCGGGCAATCGACATCAGATTCTCGTCGGACCAGGCCGGCCGGATCTCGCGGTACAGGCCAGGTTCCGGCCTGTCGCCATACCAGCCAAGGCCGAAGCCGTCGCCGTTCGTGCCGGTCTTGGCCTCGGTCGCGTGGATCGACTGGTGCACCAGCGAATGGCACGGCGAGGACACGAACTCCTCAAGGAAAACAGGAATGCCCTGATAGGCGAGAAAGCGACACATCCGTTCGGCCCAGCTCCCTACCAGCGCAAGCTGGCACAGGTTCCAGCTTGCCACAAAGGCCATGAACAGCCGGTGAAGACTGGCACCGCGATCGGCAGCGCCGCTCAGTCATCGCAGGCGAAGTCGACCTTTGTGGTCTTGCGCGAACGCCCGAGCCTGACATTGACCTCAAGCGCACCGCACGTGGCGCTATCCAGCAGGAAGGCCTTGTGGCTCTTGCCGTCCTCGCCGAACTGGAAACCGCCATAGGCGCGCTTGAGCAGCACGCGCGGCCCGGTTTTGGCGACCTGCGTGACAGTCACCGAGGCCATGTCCCGTGCGATCTTGTCGGATGACCTGGCATTTTTCGGCCCGGTGAAGGCAAGGGTCACCAGCACAGCCTCGGCGGGCTCACCAATGTCGCCTTCACCCTTGGGGGTATTCATGAAGGTCTTCTTGGAGCCGGCAACGTTCTCGGACAGCGAACCGGAGCGCTCCTTGAACAATTGGATCCGAATATCGTCGATGGCAACCTGTGCCGATACGTCAGTGCTGCAGGCGATGATCAGGAACCCACCTGAAAGAAGGCTGCGATACATGCGATAGATGCTCCAGATTGCGCCGTGGCGAGTGTTTGGCCGGGTTTATATTGCCGCGCGCAGTCCCATGCACCAGCCCGGAAACAATTGCTAGACCTCGCGGGTAGGTTTAAGGCCCGCAAAGCATAAAAATTGCGCAGATCAGCAATCGCTGGCCGGCATTGCAGGGCAGGGCTCCGGGAGAATTCGATGTTGGCAAATCTGGTGACGGCGTTTCTGGCGGCGGCCTTCGTGGTGCTCCCCGAGCAGGCTCAGGCGGCAGCCGCGATCGATGGCAGCGGCATGTCCCTGCTCTGGGTGATCCCGTTTGCCGGGCTGCTCCTGTGCATCGCTACCGGCCCGTTGCTGTTCCACCACGTCTGGGAACACCACTACGGCAAGATCTCGGCCTTCTGGGCTGCGATGGTGATCATCCCGCTCTATCTGAGTTTCGATGCCTCTGCAGCCACCAAGGGCATCGCCTTCGCCATGCTGCTCGAATATGTGCCGTTCATCATCCTGCTGTTCGCCCTCTACACCGTGGCTGGCGGCATCTTCGTGCGCGGCAATATCCACGGCTCGCCGCTGACCAACACAGCTATCCTTGCCATTGGCACGGTTCTCGCCAGCTTCGTCGGCACCACAGGGGCCTCGATGGTGCTGATCCGTCCGATCATCCGCGCCAACGACAACCGCGCGCACAATGTGCACGTTGTCGTGTTCTTCATCTTCCTTGTCTCGAACGTGGGGGGCGCACTGACGCCGCTGGGCGATCCGCCGCTGTTCGTCGGCTTCCTGAAGGGCATCAGCTTCTTCTGGACGACGACCAACCTGTTCACGGAGACCGTGCTGGTGGCCGGCATCCTGCTGGCGCTGTTCTATGTCTATGACAGCTATCTCTACAAGAAAGAGGGCGTCATCGCCCCGGATCGCACGCCGGATTCGAAGGTGCGCATCATGGGTCTGGAAAGCCTCGTCTTTGTCGCCGTGATCATTGGCGCCGTGCTGCTCCGGGCCGAATGGAAGCCGGGCATCAGCTTCAAGGTGCTTGGTGTCGACCTGGCGCTTCAGGACATCGCGTCGAACCTGATCATGCTGGCCGCAGCGTTCGCCTCGCTCAAGTTCGCCCGCAAGGAATACCGCGAGGCCAACGGCTTCAACTGGGGCCCGATCCTGGAGGTGGCCAAGCTCTTCGCCGGCATCTTCGTCTGCATCGTGCCGGTCCTCGCCATTCTGGCTGCCGGCAAGGGCGGCGCTGCGGCTCCGCTGGTGGCGCTGGTGACCAACCCGGATGGCAGCCCCAACAACGTCATGTATTTCTGGCTGACGGGTGCACTGTCGTCGTTCCTCGATAATGCGCCGACCTATCTGGTATTCTTCGAACTGGCTGGCGGCAACCCGCAGGAGCTGATGGGCAAGCTCGCCATCACGCTGGCGGCGATCTCGACGGGCGCGGTCTACATGGGCGCCAACACCTACATCGGCAATGCGCCCAATTTCATGGTCTATGCCATTGCCAAGGACATGGGCGTGAAGATGCCGAGCTTCTTCGGCTACATGCTCTGGAGCGGCGCAATCCTGATCCCGATCTTCGTGCTGGTAACCTTCATGTTCTTCCGCTGAGGGGCTTCTGACGCACCGGCATCTGCGTTCGGGCGGAACTCATGGCAGGTGGTTCATGGCAGGACTCATGGCAGGACTCATGGCAGGTGGCTCATCTGCCCTCCGGTCGGTCTGCACACCCTTGCCGCGGCGCGCGCTTCGGTGTCAGCGCCGTCTCAGGCTGGCGAGATAGGCGATGATGTCATCGAGTTCGGTCCGGGTGAACTGAAGGCGCGGCATCTGCCCGTGTGGCGTTTGCAGGAATACCCGCATGGACAGCTCGGTGAATGACGGCATGTTGGCGACGGCGCCGAAGTCGGGCGGCGTCCGGTTCGGGTCATTGTCCCGTTCCAAGATACGATGGCATTGCGCGCACTCCGCCGCCGCGATGACGCGCCCCGCTGCCGGATCTCCGAAGCCTTGCGCCGGGGCCTGAACTGAACTGGCAGCCATGACGCATGCCGCGAAGAGCATCGATCGAAGCAGAGCGTTCATGGGCAGACCTTCTGTGGACAGGTGGACGCGCCGGTTCGGCGAATTGGCGGCTGAAGCAACAGGGATCATGGTCGCCATTGGCGTGATATCCTGCGGATGTAGGCCACAAGTCCGTCGGTTTCGTACTCCAGAAGCCTGAACTCCGGCATTCCGGGATGTCGAACGACAGTCCCGTCGATGAGGACGGGAGCCGGGTTGTTGTCGGGATAGCGCTCGGCAATCCGCGGAAAGCGCGGCGCCTTCGGATTGGGGCTCCGGCCCCGGCGGCCGATGGCACGGCACCGTGCGCAATGCTCTTGCGCCACAAGCCGGCCGACGCGCGCGCTCTGGCTGTTTTCCGGGCGTTGCGCATCGGCCGGCATCGCCACCAGAGCCACGGAAAAGCACGCAAACACCAGTGACGAAAGGACAACGGTCCCTGTCGCGATCGTGAATGATTTTAATCCCATACCGCCGCTTTTACGCAGAACAGAAGCAGCGATCCTTGATCTAGCTCATATTTGCCATCCGGAGAGCTGCGAGGTTGCTGCCTGGCGGTGCGACCGGAGAAATCCTTGGAGCTTCCGCCAGACAGCTTCTGGATGTCGCACGGTGTTCAAGATTGGCCGATACGTGGATTTCAAATGAGCACATATCGGCTGGACAAGCTTTTTGATCCTCTCAGTGTTGCCGTCGTCGGTGCAAGCCCGCGCGCCGGGTCACTCGGCGGCATCGTGCTGAGCAGCTTGCAGCAAGGCGGCTACAAGGGCGTGCTGCAGGCCATCAACCCGAAACACGACGCGGTCTTCGGCATTCCTTGCCATGCGTCGCTGGGCGCGCTGGCGACCGCACCGGATCTGGTCATCGTCACAACGCCGGCGCATGCCGTGCCGGATGTGATCGACGATGCCATCAGGATTGGCGCCCAGACGGCGATTGTGCTGACGGCCGGTCTCGGCCATGGCCCGGCCTCGCTGGCCGGAACCATCGAGCTTCGGGCACGCGCCGCTGGCCTGAGGCTTGTTGGTCCCAATTGCCTGGGCGTGCTCGCCCCGCGCGCCAGCCTCAACGCCAGCTTCGCAAGGCAGTTGCCGCGGCAAGGGCCCGTTGCCCTCATCTCCCAATCGGGAGCCATTGCAGCGGGCGTGGTTGAGTGGGCCATCCAGCGCCAGATCGGGTTTTCAGGTGTTGTATCGCTTGGCGATGCCATCGATGTCGATTTCGGCGATTTTCTGGACCATTTTGCCGAAGATGCCGCCACCAGTGTGATCGTCCTCTATGTGGAGGCGATCACAAATGCCCGCAAGTTTCTGTCGGCTGCCCGCAAGGCTGCCCGCATCAAGCCTGTCATCGTGATCAAGGCCGGACGGCATGAACAAGGAGCAAGGGCCGCTGCGACGCATACAGGCGCGCTGGCCGGCTCTGATCTGGTCTACGACGCCGCGTTCAGGCGTGCCGGGTGCCTGCGTGTGTTCGATCTCGAAGATCTGTTCACGGCCATCAGCACACTTGCAGTGCGCAAGCCCTTCGCTGGTGACCGGCTGGCGATCCTGACCAATGGTGGCGGGCTCGGCGTCCTGGCTGTCGACAGGCTGGAAGATGTCGGCGGCAAGCTTGCCGCAATCTCCGAAGGCACCCTGGCCCAGCTTGATGCGGCCCTCCCGGCCACATGGTCGCGCGCCAACCCGGTTGACGTCATCGGCGATGCACCGGCCCGGCGTTATGCCGATGCCATGAATTTGCTTCTGGCAGATGACGGCAACGATGCCGTCCTGGTGATGAACTGCCCGACCGCGCTGACCTCTGCGCACGATGCAGCCGACGCGGTGATCGCAGCAGCGAAGGCCACGGGCGGGAACGGGGCGGGCACCAAGCCCATCTTCAGTGTCTGGCTTGGCTCCGCGCCGGATCGAAAGCAGCAGTTCGAGGAGGCGGGCATCCCGAGCTACGATACCGAAGCTGCAGCCATTGCCGGCATCACCCAACTGATGACGCTGCACCGGACCGGCGCCGCGCTGCTGGAGATTCCGCCACCGCTCACCGGGAGCATCGCGCCTGAGCGCGACAAGGCCCGAAGCGCCATCCAGAGGGCCGCGGCCGAGGCACGCGCGTGGCTGAACCCGGTCGAGGTCAGCGATCTGCTCGACGCCTATGGCATCACCGCCACCCCCGTCAGGCTTGCCACCGATGGCCGGCAAGCTGCCAGTGTCGCAGGCGAATTCCTCGCCAGGGGCGAATCCTGCGTGGTCAAGATCCAGTCACGCGACATCGTCCACAAGTCCGATGTCGACGGGGTGCGGCTTGGCCTGGCTTCGGCGGAAGCGGTGCAGCAGGCGGCTGACGGCATTCTCGCCCGGGCCCGCGTCTCCAGGCCCGATGCGCGCATCGATGGCGTGACCGTCCAGCCCATGATCCTGAGGCCCCATGCCCGCGAGCTGATCATCGGCGTTGCTGTCGATCCGACCTTCGGTCCGGTGATCCTGTTCGGCCATGGCGGCACGGCGGTCGAAGTGATCGACGACAAGGCCATGGCTCTGCTGCCTCTCGATCTGGCAAAGGCACGTGACCTGATCGCCGGCACGCGCGTTTCGCGCCTGCTCCGTGGGTATCGCAATGTGGCGGCGGCGAATGCCGGGATCATTGCGGACATCCTGGTGCGCGTCTCGCGGCTGATCGAGGATCAGCAGGAGATCATCGGCATCGACCTCAATCCGGTCCTGTGTGACGAAATGGGCGCCGTGGCGCTTGATGCGCGGGTCCAGATTGCGCCTGGCAGCAGCGACCTTCAGGGTCGGCGGGATTTCGCCATCCGGCCCTATCCGCGGGAACTTGAGGTCATGACCACGTTGCCGGACGGCTCGCGGATCGCCATTCGGCCCCTGAGGCCAACCGATGCCCATGCCATCTCAGACATGCTCGGACAATGCTCGGCGGATGATCTTCATATGCGCTTCTTCGCAGCCATGCGCTCGGGCGACATGGTTCTGATCGCCCGCCTGACCCAACTCGACTACGCCAGGGAAATGGCCTTCGTCGCCATTGATCCGGCATCGCATGACATTCTGGGCGTGGCACGTCTGCATGGTGACGCCAACCATGATCAGGCCGAGTATGCGATCATCATCCGCTCCGACCAGCAAGGCAGGGGGATCGGTCATGAGCTGATGACACGGCTGGTCGCCTTTGCACGGGCCGAGTCCTATCATGCCATCACCGGGCAGGTCCTGGCCGAGAATGGCCGCATGCTCGACATGTGCCGAAAGCTTGGCTTTGAGGTCATGCACAGCGAAGCGGGCGACAGCACGCTGATGGTGCAATATCGGCTCTGACCAATGGCATCGCGGCAACCTTTGCTCATTATCGTGTGGCAGCGCTTCGACACCTTGATGCAGATCAGCGTTTGCTGGCGATAGGAAGCCTAGAGTCCCCGGCAACGGATTGAAAAAGGGGACCTGTCATGATCACCAACGTTGGGACCATCGATCGCATCTTGCGTGTCATTGCGGGCGTTGCACTCCTCGCCTTCGCACTTGGATACATTGTCCCGGCAACCGGATGGAACTGGGTCGGCTGGATCGGCGCTGTGCCTATCCTGACAGCTGTGTTCGGCACCTGCCCTGCCTACACGGTCCTGGGCCTGTCCACATGTCCGGCAAGGCCGGCCTGATATCCCTTCCCGGGACCGATCGGGTGATTGCGTCCTTGATGCCGCCACGTTTCGGCATGAGCTTGCCGGCCCTGCCTTAGTGAGTTGTTGGGAGCGGCACGTTCCAGGATGCAATCCAACCCGGCGACACCTGAGGTGAAAATGGCGCTCGTCCGCAAAGAGTTCGACGGCAGGGCATTGCCGCCGTGTCTTGCCGCGGTACGCATCAGCAGTCTTGGGGTCCCGGATCTCGGGATGCCGCAGACCTTCGCCCGGCGGCAGGTCGTATGCCACCATGGCGACCCGGCCACGCATCTGTTCTGGGTCGAACAGGGCGCGGTGATGGTTCAGCAGTACCTGGAGGATGGTCGCCGCCAGTTGGTCGACATCGTGCTGCCCGGCGGCATCTGCGGCCTGGCGCACGATCATGTGTATTCCGCAACCTGCGAGACCTTGCAGCCATCGGTGCTGCGCGCCTGCCGCAAGAGCGAACTCGAACGCCACGCCGAACTTGGCTGGGTGGTCGAGCATCAGATCGAGCGCCAGCTTTGCGCGGCGCAGGAACATGCCCTGGGCCTTGGTCGCATGACGGCCCATGAGAGGGTCTGCGCGCTGCTTTCGCGATTTGCCGGGCAACGCGCGAAGTCGCGCATCGAGCGGCCATCCGACGATTTCTGCGTATCCATCCAGCTGCCGCTGACGCGAGGCGAGATCGGCGACTATCTCGGCCTTTCGCTGGAGACGGTTTGCCGCACGATGACCGACCTTCAGCGCAAGGGCGTGATCACGATTGGCCGCCATCACGGTGAGCTGGTGATTCGCAATGCCCGGCAACTGAAGCGCCTCGGCGGTTCCTGCGATCGAGCCTGAGCAATCCGCCAAACCGGACACGGTGACGCTTCACGAAAGCATGTCAGCGCTCCGGCTCCTGGCACGTTGCGACGCAATCGCCGCGGGGCCGGCTGCAGGTTCGGCCATCAGCCGCGTCCCGCCAGGGCAATGCCAGGTCCCGCCAGGGCAATGCCATAGCGGCTGGTCTCGCCTTCGGCCTTCATCGTCGTGGTTGCAGGCGCGTGATCATTCTGCCGTGTTGCCAACCTGGGTCGTCCAGCTGGCCCGGATCGGCCGAAATGATGGTTCCGGCGGCGTCCCCGATGATGGCGCTGGCGTCCCTGAGCGCTCCGATGCCGGCCCGCTTGCCGGTCTTGTTGACAAATCCGCAGGCCGCAAGAACCTTCGGGCGCATCGATCCGGGTGCGAACTCCCGGGTCGCGCGCGCTGTCACATGCCTGACAGCCCGGGCCATTTCCGTACCCCAGTCGAGATAGAGCGCATCGACGTCGGTGAGCATCACCAGCCAGTCGGCGCGGAGCTGACAGGCGAGAAGGGCACTGGCGCCATCCTTGTCGATCACGGCCTCGATCCCGGCAGGCTGCCATCCTCCAGCTCGATCACGGGAATGCCGCCCCCGCCCGTGCAGATCACGATCACATTCCGCTCGACCAGAAGTTCGATGAGGCGCGCTTCAAGGATTTCGAGCGGGGCAGGCGATGCCACAACGCGCTGCCAGCCATCGGCATTTGCGGCGACCCGCCAGCCGCGTTCGGCTGCCAGGGCGCGTGCTTCGCTCTCGGCATAGATGGCACCGATCGGCTTTCCCGGCTTGCGAAAGGCAGGATCATGGCGATCAACCCGGACTTGCGTCAGAAGGGCAGCGACCAGGGCCCCCCGGGCAGCACGTTCATCAGTTGCCGTTCGATCAGATAGCCAATCATGCCGTCGCTCTCTGCATCCAGCACATCAAGCGGATAGGGGATGTCCGGCGTGGCCGCCGCCTGAAGCGCCAGCAACCCGACTTGTGGGCCGTTGCCGTGTGTCATCACGACTTGATGGCCGGCGGCGCAGACCGGTGCCAGGGCCGCAGCCGCGTCCCGGATGCCACGCGCCTGATGGTCCCCCGCCAGCGTTTCGCCATGCGGAAAAAGGGCGCTGTCACCAAGGGCAAAGACAATGCGCATGTTCTGGCTTCCTGTTCGCCCGGACACATCAAGCGCATGACCCTTGCGTCGCTGGCCTGCCGTGGCCGAATGGCCTGGCAGCAGCGACACGGATACGGCAAACGCTCACTGGTCGAAACCGCCATCTCCCGCATCAACGGCGGACGTCTCACCTCCCGAACCTTCAGCGCCCAGCAGAACGTAGCTGCCATTCACGTCAAGATCGCCAACCGCAACATGATCCTCGCCAGGCCGCAGTCAGAGCGCGTCCGCTCAAAACCTTCCAAAGACAGCGGCGCGCCGATAGGCC
>Ga0164293_10002733_pt1 | contig 14992 bp, 24 predicted proteins | sample GEODES118metaG_FD_111487 | JGI IMG/M metagenome (GOLD analysis project Ga0164293, IMG submission 111487) | Eutrophic lake water microbial communities from Lake Mendota, Wisconsin, USA - GEODES118 metaG | ecosystem: Environmental > Aquatic > Freshwater > Lake | place: USA: Lake Mendota...
ATTATCTACACAGCCGATAGTGGCAGTTCAGTTTGGCAACGAAACTCTAATCCATCAACAATCACACTTCTGGAAATTGGTGCGTAATGACTAATCAAGAAATAACCGCTGCAATTTTTCATATTGCCCCTGGCGCTCAATTTTCTTTTACTGATGCCGATCTATCTACCTTGGTTTGGGATTCAGAAGATATCGAACGCCCAGCAGACAAAGACATAATCGCTGCTATTCCGTTGGTTAAGAAGGCGCAAGAGGCTGAAGCAAAAGCCAAGTTAGCCGCTCGATCAGCAATCTTAGATCGCTTAGGAATTACAGAAGAAGAAGCAAGACTCCTACTTGGATGAAGCCTAAACTATGCAAGGCAGGGCAACAACTTCGAGAACAGTTCGATGATTGTTTCGGCGATCGTGATCGCACCTCGGATGGCTGGATCGGCGATAGTCGCCATTCAGCTCGTAAGTCTGACCATAATCCAGATGCACAGGGCTGGGTTCGTGCCATTGACATTGACCGGGATTTATCAGGAAAGCCGAAGCCAGACATCATGCCTGATGTGGCGGATCAACTTCGTCAGTTGGCAAAGTCTGATAAGCGCATCTCTTACATCATCTTCGATGGCAAGATTGCCTCAGCCAAAAGCGCGTGGCGTTGGAGAACTTATACAGGCATCAATAAGCACCGCCATCATTGCCATATATCTTTCAGTATCAAGGGCGATCAAGATGGTTCGTTCTTTCAAATCCCACTACTAGGAGCAAGCAAATGAATATGAAGCACCCAGCAATCGTATCTATCGGAGCCTTCTTGGCTGTTTGGGGTACAACTTCTAACTTCGCACTCGATTACCGAGCGATCCTTGGTTCAATCGTTGCTGGCATCTTCGGTTATGCGACACCTAAAAAATGAGCCAGACAGATCTATTGAATCTTTATATTGCCACACTTGCGATAGTGGGTGGATTGGCTGGCTATGTAATCACGCACTTGCTGTCGGAGATTAAGCGACTCAATTCGCGTGTCGATGAGATCTATAACATACTACTAGAGCGATAATTTTATTATGGCACGAAAGAAGGCTATCGATCTAGAGGCTTACTCTATTCTCGACCAGTACACAATCGGGCTAAATGAATACTATAAATCTCTTCGCAGAGCAGGCTTTACAGTTGAATTAGCACTAGCCATACTTCTAGAACCTGCAACTTATCCCGCAACCATTCTTCCTGCACCTAACTGGCTGCCACTAACACCCGACCGCATCCCCTATGACGATGATGACGATGAGGATTAATGAAGCGAACCGTAGTCATTCCAGACTTGCAATGTCCCTACGAAGATTCACATGTTGTACGCAATCTTAGTTTATTTATTAAAGCGTTTCGGCCCGATGCTGTACTTACTATCGGAGATGAAATCGACTTACCACAAATCAGCCGATGGACAGAAAACACACCGGGCTGGTACGAGCAGACTTTAGCTGAGGATCGCGATCGAACAGTTGATGTTCTCTGGTCGCTTTTTGAGTATTCCAAGGAAGCCCATATGGTGCGCAGCAATCATACGGATCGATTGTATAAAGTAATTATGAAGAAGATTCCAGCATTCTTATCTTTGCCAGAATTGAAGTTTGAGAAGTTCTTAAAACTTGATGAAATGGGAGTCAAGTATTGGTCAACTCCAATGCCTATCGCTAAGGGTTGGATTGCCATTCATGGGGATCTTGGCAGCCTAAACCCTAATCCTGGACTTTCGGCGCTAAATCAGGCGAAACGCCATGGCCAGAGCGTAATCATGGGGCATACCCATAGAGCGGGCAGAAGTGCCTCTTCTGAGGCTTCTAACGGGGTTTTAAGGCGTGTTCTCCATGGAGTTGAAGTAGGACATGCAATGGATCTAAAAGCCGCTAAATATGTCTCCACGCCTAATTGGCAGCAGGCCTTCGCAATCGTCACCGAAAATGGCAAGAATGTTCAAGTAGACCTGATCTACATCGAAAAGGATGGCACTTTCCAAGTGCATGGCCGCCGTTATGGACGATCTAGATAACGATATAAAGCGAACCATCGATGATGCGATGGACGAAGGTGAATTGTTACCGTTTCGTTATCAAAAGATCCCAAATAAAGTCATAAGCGAATGAGACGATTATCCCAAGAAGCCAGAAACTCTGGCGGATCGGGAGCAATATGAATATCTATGAAATCGGAATGATGCTCACTTTATGGGCATTGACGATTGTTTTCTTTTACTCAATGGGCGTTGATACTGGCTACAAAGAAGGCCGCCGGGCAATGCGTAAGTTTTACGATCAGCAAGATAAGGTAAGAGTATGAAAGCAAATGATTACCTTACAGAAGCTAGAGCCATCATCCAGGATCGTGGTCTTGACTACGGCCATCCATCGGACAATATGTCCCGAACCGCATCCCTATGGGCTGCATACCTTGAAATGCCAGTTGAGCCTCACCAAGTTGCAATGTGTTTGGCGCTGGTCAAAGTCGCAAGATCAATGGAAACTGGAAAAGTCGATAACTACATCGATGGAGCGGCTTACATGGCGATCTCTGGTCAACTCAAATTAGAGGAGAATCAACTCTATGTTTAATCTTGAAGATTATGAAACAGTAGAAGAACGCCTAGCCAAGTTTTGGAAGGAACATCCAGATGGTCGAATTTATACTACGCTCGTTGAGCATACCTTGCAGCGCTTTATTGTTCAGGCTGCTATCTATCGAACTGAAGTGGATGCACAGCCTTGGACAACTGGCTATGCAGAGGAAACCGTCAGCACGCGAGGAGTTAATTCTACTTCGGCGCTTGAGAATTGCGAGACGAGTGCGATTGGTCGTGCATTGGCTAACGCAAATTATGCTTCGAAAGGCAAACGCCCTAGTCGTGAAGAAATGGCAAAAGTCAATCAGGGACAACCAAAGCCATTCGCTGAAAAGTTAGCGGATAAAATAACAATGCCGGTCGAGGATGATCCTTGGTCAGTTAAAGCGGTCGCACCTACACCAAGCGCTGCTGAAGCAGTTGCTTTAATTGCCGAAACTCTGGGCGGATCTAAGATCGATGATGACATTCCAACCTGCCAACATGGAGTAATGGCTTTTAGCGAAGGCGTGTCCAAGAAGAATAACAAGCCTTGGGCGCAGTTTAGATGCCAGAACCCAGCAGGCGGATTCTTAGAGAAGTGCGAACCTATTTGGTTGGAAATCAACAAAGACGGTAAATGGGTTAAGCAGAAGGCGAGAGGTTAATGAGCAGCCTACAATTTATGAACCAAGATGGTGAATGGGAATCATTCCCTGATGTCGATGTTATTGAGCACTATAAGAAGATCCGAGAGAGCGTTAAAGCTTCAGGAATTACTACTCGATGTTGTCTCTGTAATCGTGAATTCGATGTATCAGAGATCGTCATAACTGGTGGATCTTTATCGGCTGGCTTTACCTGGTCATGTCCAGATTGCCATGCAGTAACTCTGGAGTCTAATGTCTCAAAGTCGTAAGCATCGAGGTTTTCGAACCGAGAGAGTGGTAGCAGAGTTTCTGAGGCGCACATGGGAAGGCGCTTCAGTTGGTCGAGGTAATGGCCGCGATATCCTCAATGTTCCGTTCGATTGCGAGGTTAAAGCGCGTACAGGACTCGATGTGTCAGGGACACTCCGCCAGATCGAAACTAGGACAGCCAAGAGCGGCTTATTGGGGTTTGCTTGCTTTAGGCTTAATGGACAAGGTGAACATGCTGAGGACTATGTTGCCATGCTCCGCCTGGGCGATCTGGTGGAGTTACTGAAATCCGCCGGGTTTAAAGGTCGCAAGGATCTATATACCGATGTTGATATATCTAAATGCAAGGGTTGCGGTGCTTATGTTTTATCGCGATCTCATTGCTTAAGTTGTGAGGATGATGATGAGTAATGATCCGAATGTGCTACCTAAGGCTATGCACACCTGCTATTGCGGCTATTCATTGATAGGCGCTTATGATTACTTAGGTGGTCAACAAGGCGTTAGTAGACTATTACTGGATCATATTCAGAGCGTTCATGGAGTGGCCAAGTAATGCCAATCTATGAGTTCGAATGCACTAACGATCGATGCGAGGCCAATCTTCGCTACGAGAAGGAGTTATCAATAAATGAACCACACGATGTTGAATGCGGTTTCTGTCATGAACCGATGCGCAAGATTTATAGCAGTTTCGGTATTCAGTTCAAAGGTTCTGGGTTCTATTCTACGGATAAGTAAGATGCGACTCACCGCTCTGAGCAGGACTTATGTTAATGTGCTTGGAGCGTTCGGTACACTATCGGCTAGAAGCCATCAAGGCTTCAACTCGCGCCTGAAAGGCGTAGCGCGTGTGTTAGCCGTTGTTATTGGGCTATCTCTATCTATTGCAAGCATTGATAGATCAGAGGCTTCAATAGTGCCAAATAAGAAGCTGAGAGAATTGGCTAACTATCAATTACCAGACAATCAATACAAATGCCATAACGAGATAGTTCAAAGAGAATCATCCTGGAATATAAATGCAATTGGCAATAAGTCAGGTACTAAACAGACTCATGGTTATTACCAAATCAAAAGCGATCATGTTAAAGGCAAACCATACGATTACCAGTTCTTTACTTATTGGTATTATGTCTCTTCAAGATATTCATTCGATAAGAACAATCCAGAGATCCCGGACTATTGCTCTGCACTTCATCACCTAAGAACTAAGGGCTGGCAATGAGTAAGTTAAGTGATAAGGGATCTACTAATGCTTGGCGTAAGTTAAGGCAATCGATTATCCAAAGAGATGGATGTTGCCAGCGATGTGGGACAGAAGAGCGCCTAAGCGTTGACCATATAGTGCCACGCAGACTAGGTGGCGATGATAATCCTTCTAATTTGGAAGTATTATGTTCTAGTTGTAATTCATCTAAGGGGAGTAGGTTTTTTGATAGGGCAAAGACACCCCCGACCCTTCCTGTTTCTTTTTACCCCAAAAACGACTCAAACAGCCACTATCGGCTTGAATCGGATCAGGAATAGTCATGACGGCTGAAATAGGCTTAGAAGGGCTGCAATCGGTTGAGGTAGGGGTAACAGAAGTCAGATATGGCTCTCAAGTGCCTAGAATCCGCTCAAAGCCGCTGGATTTACCTACTCGGGGCGATGAAATGATCCAGTTCTGCAAAGATATTGGATTCCCGTTGCTCCCATGGCAAGAACAACTAGCTAAAGATTGCTTGAGATATAAGGCCGATGGGCGCTGGGCGCATCCACTAATCGGCATCATGTTGCCGCGCCAACAGGGTAAATCTACATTCATGGCGCTTCGAATCCTGTTCGGGATCTATGTTCTGGGCGAGAAGATGCATCTTGCAACCGCTCATAAGTTAACTACATCGAGCGAAATCTTCTTCAAGGTCAGCGAGATCATCGACAATTCCCAGATGCTCATGGATAACTTCGCCAAGAAGTACGAATCCAAAGGATCGCAAGAGATTCGTTTTAAGAACAAAGCCCGGTATTTAATCAGAGCAGGAAACTCAGCCGCTCGCGGTATTGCTGCTCCAGATGTAATTCATATCGATGAACTTCGAGAGTTCGACACAGAGGATGTCTGGAGTTCGATGCGATTTACTCAGATGTCGAATCCAAATCCGCAAGCCTATGTCTATTCAAATGCTGGCCATGCTAATTCAGTTCTGCTGCATAAATTTAGGGAGCGAGGTTTAGCAGCTAGTGAAGGAGCCGATGATTCGATTGGTTGGTTCGAATGGTCTGCCGAGCCAGGAGCCGAGATCACCGATAAAGAAGCCTGGTATCAAAGCAATCCATCTTTAGGCCATACAGTTCATGAAGATAACATCAAAGACAGCCTGTCAGACCGAGAAGATATATTCCGTACCGAGATATTGTGCCAATTCGTTTCGATGATTAACCCAGTTATTTCAGAAGCCGAATGGAAAAAGTGCAAGGCTGAAGATCTGCCTCAACTCGATGTCGAGAAAGACACTTGGATGGCTATCGATCTCAGCCCAGACAGAAAACATGCTTCGCTAGTTGCAGGTCAGAGAATCGAAGGCAACCGCTTTATGGTTAGCCTTCTTCACACTTGGTTCAACCCGGTTAACCTTGATGATCTAGAAATGGCCAACGATATTGCTTACTGGGTTCGCAAGTTCCCAGTTAATGCAGTTGCTTACTCAAAGTCGACAGCCTCAGCAGTTGCGGCCAGATTGGCTCCAGCAGGAATCCCGATTCATGAAGTTAACTCACAGGAATATCAGCAGAGTTGCGATGAATTCGTTTCGGCGGTTTCATCGATGCGGCTTGCCCATGCGGATCAAGAAGAATTAACCAAGCAAGTGCTATCGGCAGTTAAATTAACTCGAGGCGATGGCGGCTGGGTAATGGGTCGCAAGCAAAGCGGAATAGTTTGCGGAGCAGTTGCTTCAGCAATGGTTACTCACTTCGCAACACGCGGAGAATCCGAAGTGGACATTCAGATAGGATAATGTCTACCCAATAGCGTATAATATGTCCAATGGGAATCAGGGACTTATTTACAACGCCAAAGCCAACAACCGAAATCACAGTTGATGCGGCTTCGACACCTGCACCGTTTAACAACACAGCATCTTTTAATCCTTTCGTATTTACTCAATCCGTAGCAAGCCGCCAGCAAGCAATGGCAGTTCCAACTATTGCCAGAGCGCGTAATATCATCTGCTCAACACTTGCCGCGTTGCCTCTCGAGCAGTATTCGAAGCTCGATGGTTCTCACATGGGAACTCCAGCAGTAATTAACCAACCAGATCCACGCGTTCCAGGTTCTGCTATTTACGCCTGGCTTGCAGAAGATCTTTTATTTCATGGCGTTGGCTATGGACAGGTTTTAGAGCAGTACGGAGATACAGGCCGCGTTCGCGCTTGGACTCGCATTGCACCAGATCGCGTAACACCTAAACTTAATAACAATCAAACCGAAATCGTTGGCTACCAAGTCGATGGTTCAGTAGTTCCAACTCAAGGCGTGGGATCGCTCGTTGTATTTTACGGACTTGATGAAGGCGTGTTAAATCGCGCAGGGCGCACTATTCGTGCAGCACACGCGCTCGAGCAAGCCGCCGAAACTTTCGCTAAAGAACCAGTACCACTCCAGGTTCTAAAGTCTAACGGTACAAATCTTCCAGCAGAACGCATCTCTAAACTTTTAGAATCATGGCGCACCGCTCGTCTTACTAAATCAACCGCGTTCCTAAATGCGGATGTTGAATTGCAAGCGCTGGGCATCGATCCTGCCAAGTTACAACTAAATGAGGCTCGCCAATATGTCGCGCTGGAATTGGCTCGCGCTTGCAACCTACCTGCTTATTTCGTTAGCGCAGAAACTACGAGCATGACCTACAGCAACAGCGTTTCAGAGCGCCGTTCGCTTATCGACTTTTCAATGAAACCAATTTTGGCTGCTATTGAACAGCGCCTATCAATGCCGGACTTCTGCCCTTCAACTGGATCTATTCGCTTCTCGCTCGATGAGTTCTTGCGTTCAGATGCACTTGCTCGCGCTCAAGTATATGAAATCTTAAACCGAATCGGCGCTATGAGCGTTGAACAAATCCGCGAAGAAGAAGATCTGATCGACAATAAGGAGAACTCATGAAGATAACCATGCCATACGCGATTACGGCGGCAGATACAGAATCTCGCATCATCGCAGGTCGCATCGTTTCATGGAATGCTGAAGGCAGTACATCTGCTGGCCGCACTATGTTTAAAGAAGATTCAATCACTATGGCTAAGAACATCAAGCTAGTGCTACAGCACGATGTAACTCGCCCACTAGGCAAGATGGTTTCATTCGAGGCAGATGCAGAAGGCATCACAGCAGAATTTAAGATCGCTAAGACAACAGCAGGCAATGACGCACTCGAAGAAGCAGCAACAGGACTTCGCTCAGATTTTAGCGTTGGCGTAGATGTTGCAGAGTGGGATAACGAAGATGGCGTTATGGCTATTAGCGCATCTAATTTGATCGAGGTCAGCCTTGTTACCGATGGCGCAATACCGGGCGCAGAAGTCGCGAAAGTAGCGGCAGAAGATTCCAAAGCATCAACAGATGTTGAGGATGCAACACCACAACCAACCACAAAAGGAGAACAAGTGTCAGACACTACCGTTCCAGAAGTTGCTCCTGCCGCAGAAACGGTAGAGGCTGCAAAGGTTGAAGTAAAGGCTGCAACAGCACCTTATATTTCAACTGTTGTTCGTAACCCAATCGTTGATAAGGCTTCTTATCTCGAGCATTCAGTTCGCGCAAAGTTAGGTTCAGAAGAATCTCGTATGTATGTCGCAGCAGCGGCAGATGTTACAGATAACGCAGGCCTAGTCCCTACGCGCCAACTCACAGAGGTCATTAACGGCATCTCAAACGCAGATCGCCCATTCATTGACTCAATTTCTCGCGGAACTCTACCTGATGCAGGTATGACTTTCGAGATCCCAAAGATCACAGTTGCTCCAACAGTTGCAGTTGCATCTGAAGGCGGAACACCATCAGAAACAGATCAGAACTCAGCGTTCGTTACTGTAAATGTTCAGAAGTTTATCGGGCAGCAAACATTCTCACTAGAACTTCTAGATCGTTCTTCACCAGCATTCTTTGCTGAACTCGTTCGTCAAATGGAGTTTGCCTACGCAAAGGCCACAGATAACGCAGTTGCAACAGCAATGGTTAACGGTGGAACAGATGGTGGAAACCGCGCAGCACTTACAACAGGCGCTCTTGTTGCTGATTTCGTTTCAGATGCAGCAGTTTCTATCTACAAGAACACTCTTGGCTTCGCACAAAACATCGTAGTTTCTCCAGAACAATGGGGCGCTCTAATGGGCTTGGTCGATGGTTCAAATCGCCCAATCTTCCAACAGACAATCAATCCTCAGAATGCTGGCGGAACTCTAACTGCAACAGCAATCCGCGGAAACCTTCTCGGACTTAACCTTCGAGTATCACGCGCACTAACAGATGGTTCAGGCGTTGGCGATAACACTCTTATTGTTATCAACCCAGATGCTTACACCTGGTACGAATCACCACGCCTATCACTCCAGACAAACCTCATCTCAACAGGTCAGGTTCAAGTTGGATACTACGGCTATGGCGCAACTGCTACAAAGCTTGGCGCAGGCGCTTACCGTTTCATGGTTGCGTAGTCAATAACTAATCATGGGGGGGCTGCTGCTCCCGGTGGCTCCCCCAGCCGTTTAATAGAGAGGATGTAGAGATGGCTTCAATCGTTACAGTTGCAGAACTAAGGTCTATCCTTGGCGTTTCTACATCCCTTTATAACGATGCTTATTTAACAGATGTAATCGACACAGCAGAGGCAGTTATCTTGCCTATGTTAGTCAAGTACTCAAGCCCGATCGATGTCGTGGCGCTTCAAGATAATGTCGCGACATATTATGTCCTTGGCGATAATAACTTTTCAGCGGGTCAGAGCGTAGTCGTAACAGGCGTAGGCTCCCCATTTAACGGAACTTTTACAATCCTAGAATCAAGCAATTTAGATTATGATTCATTCGTTTTGCGTTCTAACTCACGCGTATTTCTAGACGGTTCATACAGAGAATTTAATGGCTTTTTTACTGTAGCCCTAACCAATGCCGATATTACGGAGCGCAAGGTTATTCCTTCAGGACTTGCAACACTTTCAGGCGCGGCAACTTATGTAGGCGTAAGCGCAGTTGAATCAGCAGTTCTTGCAGTATCAGTAGAAGTATTCCAATCTCGCATCGCTCCAGGTGGGCAGATCGAAGGAATCGACTTCACAAATGTCTCGCCTTATCGTTTAGGCCGCAGCCTTTTTAACCGCGTATCAGGACTTCTAGGGGCGTACATCGACACCGATTCAATGGTGCAATAAATGCCAGCCTCAACAATCCTGGACACAGTTCGTCAACCTTTAGCAACAGCCTTCGCCAATGTCGCAGGCAATGTTTATGCTTATGTTCCAGAAGCGCCAATGGTTCCCTTCGTAGTATGCGTTCCAGATTCTCCTTATCTTGAATTAGAGACAATCGGTAAGACCACGCTTCATACTAAAATTAATCTCGTAATCTCGGTCGCAGTTGCCTATAACAGCAACCCGGCATCGCTCGACAATCTCGAGCAGCTTGTAATAAGTGTTCTGAAAGTGATCCCAGTTGGGTACACGATCGGATCGGTTGAAAAACCAACGGTAACTCAAGTCGGGCCTTCTAATGTGTTGGTCGCAGATATCCGAGTTTCTACCTACTACACACAAACAAACTAAGGATAAATAATGGCAACCACAGTAATCACAGGTCGCGATATTTCTCTATCTTTCACAGGTGGAACAGATATCGAAGCCCAAGCAACTTCAGCAGTTCTAACTAAGACCAACATTCGCGAGACTTATCAGACTCTCGATGGCGAGGCTTATAAGACCACTAACATCGAAGGCACTTTTGCTCTTTCAATGCTTGCTGATTGGGGCAAGGCTAACTCAGTATGCGAAGCACTATGGACAGCAGCAGAGACAGCACCAGATACAGACATCAGCGTAACTCTTACAGCCGCTACAGGCGCTCAGTTCGTGTTTCCAATTATGCCTGAATTTCCAACAGCAGGTGGCGCTGGAACAGATGCTCAGACAGTAGACTTTACTTTCAAAGTATCTAAGGGCGCAGTAGTCGAAACCTTTAGCTAAACAATAGAAACGGGAGCAAACAATGCAACAGCAAATAACAATTAAATATGTTGATGGATCGGAAACCACTTACCTGGTTCGCCCGCCTGATTACGCCAAGTGGGAGATGACAACTAAAAAGGTTATCTCCCAGTTCGGTGGCATGTGGGACATCCTTTATGTAACGCACTCAGCAATGAAGCGCGATGCAGGCGGCAAGCCAACCAAGACACTCGATGTCTGGATGGAATCGGTCGCAGATGTTGAAGTAGGTGAAGGAAACCCAAAAGTCATACAAGAGGAAGCGTCAGCCGACTCTTAGTAGAACTGGCAATAGCCACTCAGATCCCTATGGATCATTGGCAAAGCGCCGAGGATATTCTTACAGCGATTGAAATACTAGAGGAGCGGAATCGTGGCAGATGAAGTAGTTGCCTTCGATAAGACCGAACTTCGCATGGTATTCAAAGCCTTGAAGAATATGGGTGAAGAAGCCAACGAAGAGGCCAAGCGCCAATCAGGCGCTCTGGCTGAATTCGCCCGGGCTGAGGTAATTCAGACAGCAGGCCGAGGTAATAACACTAAAGTCTCTGGGCGCATTGCTCAGGGTTCTAGAGTTAAGAAGTCAAGCCGCATCGGTGAAATTACTTATGGCTTCGCTTCCCAGAAGTTTTCAGGTGGGGCAACCACTAGAGACATCTGGGGCGGTACTGAATTCGGATCTAACAAATATAGGCAGTTCCCTGTCTGGTCAGGCCGCGAAGGTCGAGGCTCTAAGGGCTGGTTTATTTATCCAACTCTGAGAAAGATCCAACCTCAGATCGTGGCTAAGTGGACAGAATCATTTACTAAGATTTTGAAGGAGTGGGGCTAATGGCAACAGGTACAAGAGCGTTAACGCTCAAGCTTCTTGCTGATGTCGATAACTTCACTAAGAATCTTGATAAAGCAGATAAAGATGTTGCCACCTTTGGCGATAAAGTTTCAGACTTCGGAAAGAAGGCTGGACTAGCCTTCGCAGCAGCAGGCGCAGCAGCCGTTGCCTATGCTGGCAAGTTGGCCATCGATGGCGTTAAGTCAGCCATTGCAGATGCAGCCGCGCAAGAAAAGTTAGCCCTTACTCTCAAGAATGTAACTGGCGCAACTGAAGATCAGATTGCTGCTACTGAAGATTACATAACCCAGACTTCTCTAGCCTTCGGCGTTACCGATGATGATCTTCGGCCATCGTTAGAGCGTTTAGCCCGAGCAACTGGAGATGTTGAAAAGGCTCAGAAGTTACAGACAGTTGCCATCGATGTTGCAGCAGGTTCAGGCAAATCTCTAGAAGCCGTTACTAATGCAATGGCCAAGGCAGCCGAAGGCAATACAGCCGCACTTGGCAAGTTAGGCATAGGACTTACATCCGCTCAACTCAAGACCATGAGCATGGATCAGATCACAGCCAAACTTGCAGATACTTTCGAAAACCAGGCATCGGCTAAGGCAGATACATTCCAAGGCAAGTTAACTCGGCTCCAGATTGCATTTGATGAAGGCAAGGAAACTGTAGGCGCTTACATCCTCGATGCCATAACTCCAATGGTCGATATCATTGTTAAGAAGGTAATCCCAGCGATCGCAGACTTCACTAGCAACCTTGGCGATAAACTTCGCCCGGTCATGGAGTTCCTAAGCCCAATCATCAATGGACTTCGATCAGCGTTTAACTCAGTTAAGAATTCACTCAACGATAACAGCGAAGAACTAAAGCCGCTTATCAGCCTATTTAAGAATATCGCTGAGTTCTCTCGCGATGTATTGGCACCAATCCTAGGTAAGACTTTAGGCAAAGCGTTCGAGATCGTAGGCGCAGCAGTAAGCGGCCTGATCGATGGAGTAGCCAAGGTAGTTTCATTCTTCGATGATCTTTACAATAAAATCAAACGAGTAATCGAGTTATCAAAGCAAATCGGATCGTCTTTAAATCCTTTCAGCAGCGCATCCTTCGAAACTGGGGCATCTTCTCCAGCGGCTCCAATGGCTGCACCAACGCCACCGATGCCTAACGAGCCTATTGCTGCTTATCGCTATGTAAGCGGTGGAAACACAAATATCACCGTTAATGGCGCAATCGATAGTGAGTCAACCGCTCGTCAGATCGTAAGCATTCTTAATGATTCCTCAGCTCGAGGAACCCTAGGAAGCGCAGCCTTCTTTTAATGACCGTTTATACCCCATCCTATAAAGTCATAATTGATGGCCTTGAAGCAACAGATGTAACCATTGCCAACCTGGTTATAACATCTGGCCGCACCGATATTAATACTCAGCCACTTGCAGGCTATTGCCAGTTGCAGTTAATGAACTTGGATAACTCAAGTTATGACTTTACGGTAGGCACCGGGTTAGCAGTAGAAGTAACCAACTCGGTTGGTGCTTATGTCCCAATCTTTGGCGGCTATATTTCAGATTTTACTATTGGGGTCAATCGAGCAGGCAATATCGGTTACACAACCGTTGCCACTATTACCGCTCTAGGAGCCTTGTCTAAACTGCCACGAATCATCGATGAAGGAATCTTGAGTCAAGATTTCGATGGCGATCAGATTTACACACTTCTTTCAGGATATCTCCTAGGCCAATGGAATGAAGTTCCAGCCGCTCAGACTTGGGCAACTTATGACCCTACTGAAACTTGGCTTAATGCAGTTAATATCGGCTTAGGCGAAATCGATCAGCCAGGCGATTATCTACTTATTGGCAGAAGTTCTAGCAATACAGATCTTTATTCTCTATGTGCAGAAATTGCTAACTCGGCCTTCGGCGTTATCTATGAGGATGCAAACGGCAATATCGGATATGCAGACCAAACTCACCGCCAAGACTATTTAGCGGCTAATGGCTATACAACCCTAGATGCTAACCATGCCAACGGCTTCGGTCTATCGGCTACTACTCGAGCAGGCGATCTTCGTAACAGTTTTACTATCAATTACGATAACAACGCTAACCAGACTTACACCGCTACTGATCCAATTAGCCAAAGTCTCTATGGCGTTTATGCTGAAGAATTTACTTCTCGGATTAAAAATACCTCTGATGCAGAGGCTCTAGCCGATCGATACATCGAGCTTCGAGCCAATCCTTACCCAAAGTTCGAGAGTATTACTTTCGTTTTAGGCAATCCTGAAATCGATGATTCCGATCGAGATGCTTTAATCAATATCTTTTTAGGTCAGCCAGTATGGATTCAGAACTTGCCCGGCAATATCACAAATGGTGAATTCCAAGGCTATATCGAAGGCTGGACATTCCGAGCGAGCCTAAACAACCTAAGCGTTACTTTCAACGCTTCTCCAATAAACTTCTCCCAAGTTGCGGTAAAATGGGAGCAGGTAAATGCAGCAGAGACTTGGAACACTCTAAGTCCAACCCTTACATGGATCAACGCGATAGGAGTCGTAGCCTAATGGCAACAACAACAACCAACTTCGGCTGGGATATCCCCCAATCGACAGACTTAGTAAAGGATGGCGCTACTGCCATCGCTGCACTTGGGCAAGATATTGACACAGCCTTTATCGACCTTAAAGGCGGAACAACTGGTCAGGTACTAGCCAAGGCTTCTGGGACAGATTTAGACTTTTCATGGGTCGCTCAGGATGATTCCAACGCTATTCAGAATGCGATTGTGGATGCCAAGGGCGATCTGATCGCTGCAACTGCTGCTGATACTCCAGCGCGTTTAGCGGTAGGCACTAATGGCCATGTTTTAACTGCTGATTCAACAGCAGCGACAGGTATCAAGTGGGCTGCTCCAGCAGGTGGCGGCAAAGTCTTGCAGGTTGTAAGTGCAGCGATCACAACAGCGACGACTATCGCTACGACTTCGTATACAGACACAGCAATTACAGCCTCAATTACCCCGACATCAAGCACTTCTAAAATCCTAGTAATTGTAAGCGCAAATGTTTTTGTTTCTCGTTCGGCAAATAATGAGTTTGTTGGGGCTAAATTAGTTAGAGGCGCAACAGACATCGTTACTTATTCTAACTCTGGTTTTGTCGGATTTTTTGGCGGTGGAGTTACAAACCAAGATAATCAACACACCGCTTCGATTGTCTATCTCGATTCGCCTGCAACTACAAGCTCGACCACCTACAAAGTCCAAGGTCAGATTATCTACACAGCCGATAGTGGCAGTTCAGTTTGGCAACGAAACTCTAATCCATCAACAATCACACTTCTGGAAATTGGTGCGTAATGACTAATCAAGAAATAACCGCTGCAATTTTTCATA
>Ga0164293_10002736_pt1 | contig 14976 bp, 17 predicted proteins | sample GEODES118metaG_FD_111487 | JGI IMG/M metagenome (GOLD analysis project Ga0164293, IMG submission 111487) | Eutrophic lake water microbial communities from Lake Mendota, Wisconsin, USA - GEODES118 metaG | ecosystem: Environmental > Aquatic > Freshwater > Lake | place: USA: Lake Mendota...
AGTTCAACTACAATACAAGATGTAAACTTTATACCATTTAGTGAATCACTAAATAGTAGAATACTAGCAGCAACGGGTAGTTCAATCAACACCGGTAGTTTTGCTACAACTGGTAGTAATACATTTAGAGGCACTCAAATAATAGAGACGGGTTCTGGTGGAGGTAATTTATCAGTTGGTAGTGGTGATAGGTATGTAAAGACAGAGTTTAATGCCATTACATTAAAAAACCCAGACGGCGTATATACAAACTTTGATTCACCTGATACATATTTCCAAACTACTGGTAATTTTAATTTACAAAATACAATTGCAAGTGTTGGTAGTGGTAGTATGAATTTTACCATATTAAATGGAGGTAATTACAATACTAACGTAAATGGTGGTGGTAATCTTTCGTTTAACGCTAATGGCGGTAATGCAAGTTTACGTGCAGGAACTACAATAACTATTTCAGGTAGTTCAACTACAATACAAGATGTAGATTTCATACCATTTAGTAGTTCATTAAATAGTAGAATACTAGCAGTAACGGGTAGTTCAATCAACACAGGTAGTTTTGCTACAACGGGTTCAAATGATTTTTTAGGAACACAAAACTTTTCGGCATCTGCTGCACCTAGTAATGTTCTTAATATAATAGGTAATCATAAAATGACCTTCGGTGGAAATACAATACTAGATAATTCAACTGCAACTGTTGGCATCATCCCAGGTGATGGTACATTTACAGGAGGTGCATTACGATTTGCAACAGAAAATGGAGGAGCATCATTTGTTTGTAATGATTCAGCAACACCAGGAACCGGTAGTACCGGAATCAATTTTGAAAATAATACAAGAAGTGGTAGTATAGGGTTTACCAATAGTGGTAATGCGGGTGACATCCGTTTTAGAAATTATACAGGTAGTATAAGCATACAAGCTGGTAGTACAATATCCATCTCAGGTAGTTTAACACGAATACAAGATTTTACATATCCAACCGTTGATGGAACTAATGGACAAGTCCTAACTACAAATGGTAGTAAGGTATTAACATTTACGACAGTTAGTGTCAATACAGGTAGTTTCGCAACAACAGGTAGTAATAACTTTAAAGGCGTAGAATCGATAGGTGATATAGCAGGAACATCCACAGGTGAAGTTTATTTATTAGGTAGGAGTGGTAGTTTGGTAATAGGAAACTCAACTGCAACACCAACCTATGCTGCACTCGCACATTTGAGTTCATCTCAAATAAATGGTAATACCAATTTAATATTCAAAACAAATAATAGCACAGGTGATACAATCATCTCAGGTAGTAGTAATATATTTACCAACCCATCAACACCAACAACTGGATATAAAAGATACATAGGTGGTAGTAATAACTTTTACTTAAATAATAGTAATGGTATAAACTCACAAATAACTGCTTCTGCAGCAAGTGTGAGTGGTGCAAGACCGACAATGCAGAATAATATATTTGCCGGAACTGCTAACTTTGCTTTGAATTACGCATCAAACGCTGCAGCAACTCAAAACATTAGTTCAAATATAACGGCCGTGCCAGCAGGTAATTCATTTACTATAAATGCATTAGCTCATACCGGCTCTATGGATATATTGGGTAATTTAACAATGGGTAGTAATGGTGGAATTACAAACCTTAACCCATCATCAGCATCCATTGCTGAAATAGCATTAGGATTAAGTGGTAGTGGTCAATTTAATTATTACAATAATTTCAATAATAATTCCACTATTACCATTACTAGTAATAGAAATATCCCTTCAGCTACAGTTACGAACACGCTAGGTAATATAGTGACAGGAGGAACACTTACCGTCACTAATATATCCTCCTCTGCACAGGTTAACGCAAATAGTAACGTTGCTAATTCATCTATGGTATATTCAAATGCTGGTGCAGCGGGATTAGCATTACATAGGACAGCGGGCACTATGAACAATAACTATGGTGCTATGAGTTTAATAGCATCTGCATCTGCAATTCAAGCTAGTAATAATATCTCACCTGCATCAATGACGGTAACTAATCGTATGTTTAGTGGCTCATTAGGTAGTGGTAGTTTAACATTTGCTAATAATCAAACACAAGGTGGTAGTAATACCTACACTATAACTGGTAGTTTTGGAGGAACTGGTAGTCCTGCAATGCAAGCAAATGGTGTATTCGGTGCGAATAATACCATATTCACAAATGTGGAAGGTAGAGGAATGTATGTTGATTTCCGTAGTAATTTAGTAGGTGGACAACACTTAATATTAACAGGCTCAAACAATTTCGCTATTACTGGAAGTGGTGGTGGATACTTCGGACGTTTTAATGCTAATGATGGTATAAGAAACGGAACAGGTGAAAACATCTTCGTAGTAGGAACAGGTGGAAGTGAAGCAACTAGAAAGACTGGATTCCTAATAGATTCAGGAAGTAATACCTTTGTAGAAGGTTCACTTAACGTAAGTGGTAGCACTCAATTCACAGGTAGTATCTCAATTGCACCTACTTTCCAAGCAAAGTTTGCAACGGGTTCTAACCAACAAGCGGGAACTGCAGTATTAGATGGTGCAAACCCTGGCACAGTGACCGTAAGTAACTCCCTTGTAACTGCAGATAGTATTATAATGGTAAGTAAACAAACTTTGGCACATTCTAATGGATATGTTGCAGTTAGTGCAAAAGGTAGTGGTACATTTACAATTACCTCTAACCATAATGGTGATACAGACACAGTTGGTTGGTTTATTATAAATAATTCGTAATGGCAAGTTTAAAAGATATATCTAAAAATACACCAACATTAGCAGGAATTGCTAATACAATTAAAAAGACTGCAGTTAAACTTGCACCAAAGGATACAGGTAATCTAAAAAGACAATTAGATACCTACAATAGACCTTCTGGTATGGTTAAGACGAGTATAAATGGGGGTGTGATGTCTTATTCTTTTGAATTAGATGTTTCACCTCCAGGAGCAGATTATGGTAAGTGGTGGAATGACCCGACCGTAAGTAGAACTGTCAAAGGTAAACCTGAAGTAAACTTTGCTAGTAGAGCAATAAATTCACCTGAAGTTAAACAACTGATTGATAAATTAGTCAACGAAACTGCTAATAATCTAGCAGATATGGTTAGTAAGGAATTGAAATCACTTTAGGCATCCAATACTTTTAATAAAAATTGGGTTATTATTACTATAACATTAAGATATTATGTCATTATCCTTATTACAAGTCCCTGCAACAGCATCTTTAGCACAATCACCAATCATCTTTTCCGTATTAGAAAGTGGTGGTGTAACTGAATCATCTTCATTTCAATATGTAGGTGAATTATACTTTTGGACAGGGTCTACAACAAATTCAGGAAGTACTCCTCAATATACAATAGCAAAATTTCCCAATACACAAAATGTTGGTATATTTGATTTGAATAGAATAATTAATTCTACTCTAACACAACAAGCAACAGCATTTACATCTTCAGTAGTCTATTATGCAACTGATTTTTATTTTCAATACTATAATGGTACTGCATATGTTACCGGTTCACATTTAAAAACTGCAACATATAAAGCATTAGATGGTTATGGTATATTTCAAGAACCAATTGGTCAAGAGATATATTCTAAATCACCACACTGGCCTTTGATGACAGATGGACCGGCAACTCAAAGTTGTTTCATAGATAATTACGGATTAGCATCAGTTTATGTTGGTAACGTAGGGTCAACTACTCCAACAAAGATATTATATAGTTCAAGTCTTCAATCTGCTGATTACCTTGTTAGTGGAACGACAGCAACAACCGGTCAGATAGTTGGATATCCAATTGGGCCAGGGGAGAGTGGATTTCCTTTAAGTGGAAGCATCACATCTTTTACTACTCAAGCATATTCATCAGGAACACCGCTAGGAACTCCAATACAGTACGATGTCGTTTGTACACAAAAGTATCCCAATGTAAGAATTAAATGGAAAAACAGATACGGACAATTCGACTGGATGAACTTTAATATGATTAATAGAAAATCATTCTCAACTGAAAAGAAAACTTACCAACCACAATTGGGAAGTTGGGAATCTACAACTCTAACTTATCAAAACTATGATTCAGCAACACTTAATTATATCGTAGATTCTAAACAAGCGATTTCAGTAAATACCAATTGGTTAAGTGATTCATATAATGATATTCTAAAACAATTGTTAGTGAGTGATGAAATCTATTGGATTACAAATGAGTCAACAAATGCTTTGATGCCATTAACAATAACAACACAAAATATACAATTCAAAACGGGTGTGAATGATAAACTCATTCAATACCAATTTGATTTCCAATTAGGTCAGCCTTATAAATTAATATTATAATGGGAATTATTAGTACTCAAGGTTTTACATTTCGTCTTATGGCGAGTGGTAGTAATGGGTTTCAACAATTAGATACATTCGATGATGAAGATATAAGATTATCAAATAATGTAACTGGTTTGTTTGATATCGGTGTCCTTCCTTCAGACTTTACTCGTCAAATTACCCTTCCAGGTTCAAAAGTAAATAACGCGTTCTTTGAACACGTTTATGATATATCAATAACAGACCCGTATCTATTTGCTACCAATGTTAAGGTGGCAGCATACTTTGATTTTGATTCGATATACCTTTCAAATGGATATATTCAATTAAACAAGATAAATATTAAGGCTAATAAATTTATTGAATCCTATGATATTACAGTTTATGGTACTCTATCATCATTTGGTAGGGATATTAACAAATTCTTTCTTACTGATTTAACTTCTCTTTCTCAATATAATCATACAGCATCTTATAATAGTATTACATCAAGCTGGAGTGGTAATCTATTTGGTGGAGATATAGTATATCCCCTTGCGGAATATGGTGGTGGATATCGATTCACTTCTGGTCAATACGAATTATTTGGTATGGATGACCAAAATGGTGCACTATCGGTACAAAACTTTAAACCAGCAATTAGAGTAAAACCAGTATTAGATGCAATCTTTTCAGAGGCAGGTTATACCTACTCATCATCATTTATGAATCAAGCATTTGTAGATGATGTCTATATGGTATGTAATAATTCGTTAAGTTATCCTAAGTTTTCAGATGTTAATTTAGAAACTTATGGTAAAATTAAGATAGCTGCAATATCAGGTAGTGGAATGACAGATTTGAATTTACCTTCTGGTAGTTGGACTACATTGCCGTGGTTTAACGTTCTATCAGACCCACAAGGGTTTTATAATAATGGTGCATATAGGGTTGAAAAAAGAACCAATTTAACCGGCGTGTTAAATCTAAATTTAAATGTAAGTTGTTCGGTAAATAATATGCCAGGTACTTTATCTGCAAATGGAACGTGGCAGACAAGGTTAATAGAGACTGGTAGTTCAACACCCGTTTCAACACAAGCAATACAATCCTTTATATTTTTCTTTGACCAATTACAACAAAGTAGAGGTACAGATGCTATAAATCAAAACTATGAATTGGCTACAGAATTTATTTATGAAGATGTACCAGTTGGAAATTATTATTTTCAAATACGTCAATCACCAAACTTTCCATCATCAGTCGCAGCCCTACCCATTGTAACAATAGACCCACAATCAACAACTAAATCTTATTTACAAATTAAGGAAGTAAATCAAGCTGCAGATGGTAAGGTAATAGATATTCCTTCTAATATGCCGTTTGGGACTGTTGGTATAAAACAAATTGATTTTGTCTTAGGATTACAAAAGAAATTCAATTTAGTAATCTATGCAGATAAAACGAAACGAAATAATTTTATTATTGAAACGTTTAACGATTGGTATAAAAAAGGACAAGTTAGAGATTTTAACAAATACATAAATTTAGATGAAAGTATTGAAGTTATCCCAGCTAATAATCTTGCAGTTAATAAATTAACTTTTGGAGATACATTAGACCAGGATTATATTTCACAACAATTTGCTAAAGAAGCAAATAGAGAATTTGCTAAACAATATTATATTGATACTACCAATTATTTCTCACAAGGAAGTTTTGATGTTAAAACAACATTTGCATCAGACCCTCTAATTAGAATAGCAGGTACTGGTTTATCAGGCAGTGTTGCTGGATTAAATCCTGCTATAACACAATTTTCAATTGGAACATATAAAGTTTCATATGTAAATTCTGCAAGCGAGGTATGTGATAATTATAGTGAAGTTGGATTCTATCAATTATATACTAGCACGGGAACATTCCAAACTGGTTTAATTGCATATACTGACCCTTATGGAGCAAATCCGGTGATTGGATTTAGTTGGATGGTATATGGAACGGGTGGTGGTGGACAAGAAGTATATTCATTAAATTCAACAACAGGAGAAATTGGATATGGAACTGGATACTTCTGTTAAAAAATAAAATATTATGGCAACACAAAGAATACCAATATTCATACCAACCTATATCAGCAGTGTCACTTATGAACCTGCTAGAGTCCTACCTCGATTATTTTTCTTTAACGGATTAATAGATTGTGAAAGATATTATATACAAAGTGGTAGTCTTACTACTGCAGGTATTCCAAAGGAACAAACCGCATTTCCTTATTTTGATAACTATAATATAGTATCAGGCAGTTTTCCAACAACCGATTCTAAATCTTTACTTTTTACAAATGAAACAGCAGTTTATGGTGAAACACCTACTACAAGTTTATATACTGAATATTGGGAGAAATATATCGAATTATTATACAATCCTAGAACTCGCCTACTTAATTGCTCAGCAATAATTCCTCTTGCTGATTATTTCGATATAGAATTAAACGATATCGTTAATTTTAGAGGAAATTATTATCACCTAAGAGCAATAAATGATTATTCCCTAAGAGATGGTACTTGCAATTTACAATTATTAGGACCGATTATACGAGATTCGATAAACTCATAGGCTAACTTATTTATTACAAAATTAATGTTATTACAATATGATTAAGAATTTAATTGATTTATTACAGGTGAATGATTTTATCGGTTATTCAGAAAGATTAGATATCGCAAAGGGAAAATATGCTATTCCAACAACATTTGGTGGAGTATTTAAAAATATCAAACGAAGAATATGGCCGACAAGACAGTCAAAATAAAAGTAGATATTGATACTGCTAATTCAATTGCAGGTTTAAAAGCACTTAAACTTGAATTAAGAAAGACTGCAGCCGGTTCGGATGAGTTTAAGAGATTATCAGCTGCTATTAGAGATACCGAAGATGCTATTGAAAATGCAAAAGTAGGTGCTGAAGATTTCGCAGGTGCTTTAGAAAAAGCAGATGGACCAATTGGACAATTAGGTAGAGGTATTCGTCAATTAGAAATAGCTACATCATCATTTGGTGCTGCATTTAAAGCAGTTGGTATTGGATTATTAGTTTCTTTAGTTGCAGGATTAGCAGCAGCATTCTCTCAATCAGAAGAGGCAGCAAAGAAGTTTGAACCACTCCTAATTGCAATGCAAAAGATTTTAGGGGGTATTTTAGAGGCTTTAACACCACTAATAGATGGATTTATAGAATTCGCCACAAAAGCTCTTCCTTATGTATCTAAAGCGGTTTCAGTTGCATACTCTGCAGTCACCGCCCTTTTCCAATCATTGGGTAAATTAGGTGAAGCAATTGGTAAATTAGTTAAAGGTGATTTTGCTGGTGCATGGCAATCTGCAAAGGAATCGGTAACCTCATTCTCTACAAACTTTGATGCAGCACAGGAAAGATACATTGCAGGAACTAAGAAACTAACTAAGATTGAAAAAGAAAATCTTAAAGAAAGAAACGAAGCACAGAAGGCTGCAGCAGAAGAAGCAAAAAGAATTAAGGCGGAGGAATTAAAAGAATTATCTGAAGGACAGAAGGAAGCAATGTTAGAATTACTTTCTGAAAGAGAAGCAGAAGAATATAAAGTAAGAGAACATTATGCAAATTTATTATATCTTGCAACAAAATATGGTGATGATACAACTCAATTAAAACTTGCACAGGCAGATGCCCTAAAAGAGATTGATGATAAGTACCTAAAAGAGGCACAAGATAAGTTAGATAAAGAGAACGAAGAAAAGAAAAAGAAGTACGATGAGTTTATGAAGTTCCAAATGGAACAATATGAGAAGATTAAAGAGTTAGAACAAAGTAGAGAAGATTTAACCTTTAAGACAAATCAAATCATAGGTCAAAGTTGGGTAGATTTAGGAAGTAATATATCAGGTATCTTACAAAATTTAACCACAGTATTTGAACAAGGTTCTACTGCACAAAAAGTATTTGCAGTAGCAGCAGTTCTTATTAACGCAGCATCTTCAATTGGTCAAATCCTTTTGAATGGTGCAGCAGCACAAGCAGAATATAATAAGGCAATTGCAACAGGTAATGCTGCAATCCTTTCAGGTATACCAAAATTAGTAAACCCAATCACTGCCGGTATTGGTATCGCAGAGATAGCAGCAGGTAAAGCAGCAGTAACAGGTGCGATAGCAGGTAAGGCTGCAACCAAAGTAAATACAACTCTACAAGTTGCTGCAGTAGGAGCATCATCTGCAATTCAGGTAGCAGCAATCCTATCCGCTAAGAAAGCAGGTGGTGGTGGAGGTGGAGGAGCAAGTGGAGGTGGAGGAGGAGCAGTAAATATTGCACCACCAACAGTAGCAGCAGTAGGTGCACCACAAATACAAAGTGGTCAAGGAATTAACGCAGGACAACAATTAGGTGAAACCATTGGTGGTCAAATCAAAGGAGTTAGGGCGTATGTAGTTTCTCAAGATATACAAAATCAATCTGCATTAGATAGAAGAACAAATAGAGCAGCAACCTTTTCAGGCGGGTAATTATATTTCTTATTTTTAATGTTATTACATTATGGAATTATTTGAATTAACAATAGAGGAGAAGATGGATGAGGTTTTTGCAATTTCACTTGTAGAAAATCCTGCCATTGAATCTGATTTTATCTATTTCGGTAAAGAAGAAATTCAATTTGCAAAGGTTGATGAAGAACAACGTATGTTAATCGGACCAGTTCTTATTCCAGATAAAAAAATTTTAAGAGTAGATGGTGAGGGTAAACCTTATCAAGTCTACCTGTCTAAAGATACGATTAAATTAGTTGCACAGAATTACTTAATGAAAAAGTATACTGATAAAGCAACCTTAGAACACGATAAAACGATTAAGGGAGTTCATTTAGTTGAATCCTGGATTAAAGAAGGTAGGTTAGACAAATCAAATTCTTACGGATTAGCTGGATTACCAGAGGGAACGTGGATGGGGATGTTTAAGATTACTGATGATAGGCTTTGGAATGATTATATTAAGACAGGAATTGTAAAAGGATTCAGTATTGAGGGTTTATTCTCTCATAAGTTAATTCACGCATCAATGATTAATGATAATATATTCGAAAAAGAAATTAGTGAATTGACTGAAGAAGAAGCATTCGTAGTTTTAAAGAAATTAAAATATAGTATTAAGAATGATAATAGATTTAAAAGTGGAAAAACACTTTTAGAAGAAACTCATTCTGACTATCCGGAAGGTGTTAGAAATAATGCAAAAAGAGCATTAGAATGGGCAAATACAAATGGTTGGGGAAGTTGTGGAACTCCTGTTGGTAAAGTAAGAGCAAATCAATTGGCAAAAGGAGAACCAATTTCAGTAGATACAATAAAGAGAATGTATAGTTTCCTAAGTAGACACGAAGGAGATTTAGTATCATCAACTGCATACGGAGACGGATGTGGTAAATTAATGTATGATGCATGGGGTGGAAAGGCTGCATTGGGTTGGAGTAGAAACAAATTAAGAGAATTAGGATTACTAAATGAAAATGAAGGAAATCCATCTATACCAAATTCATCTTATGCAGGTGAACCAGCAAAAGGTAAAAAGAAATTCGTATCACCAGCAATGTTTGCAGAAGAGGATGTTTGTCCTCCAGCAACTCAAAATATTCCACTTAACTTAGCGAATAGACAGAGATGTATTGATGAAGCTAATTATGGCCCTTTAAATCCAAATGAACCAAATGAAGATTATTGGAAAGCTAAAGCAGACCAATTCAAAGGTGATGTAGAATCAGCAAAGAAAGCACTATGTGGTAATTGTTCATTCTTTGTTCAAACTAAAAAAATATTAGATTGTATTGCAAGTGGTATAAATGATACTAATGAGTGGGATACAATCAAAGCAGGAGATTTGGGTTATTGTGAAGCATTCGATTTTAAATGTGCTGCTAATAGAACATGTGGAGCATGGGTTGGCGGTGGACCAATTGTAGATTAATATGAATACTAATATCGTACATAGTAAAATACAGGAGTTTGTTAGTAGGGAAATATCCGTAACTGAATTTTTATCTCTATTAAAAACATCTAGTAAGAGTGATAAAATGAATGTTAGATGGAGAACGGAAGGTTCTGCAGATGGAAGTGGAAGACCACCACACACTGCACAATACTTAATGTGGTGGGATGAGAATGAATATGTGGGCGGTAACGCCGGAGGTAGTGATACCAAAGAATCACAAAACCAATTGAATCTGCGAGTAACAGATAATAGTGGTACATGGAGAACACTAAGTTATGATAACATAGATAGTGTAACCTTCAAAAGAAAAAAATATATTATAAAATAAAAAAATAGAAATTATGGGAACGATTTTAAATCAACAACATTACGCTGAAAATGGACAATTCTCTGGAGGAGCAAACGTATTTCCATCAAGTGGTTCGGTATTCTTTTCTGAGACAGGTTCATTTGGATTTGTTGCAGGAGGATTATATGTAGGTACTACTGGAACATTAGTTTTAAGAACAGTAGATGGTTCAGTATTAACATTTGCATCTGCATCAGGATTTATTCCGGGTGTAATAACTGCAGTATCTTCTTCATCAACTTGTGGAAGTATCATTGCATTAAAATAAAAAATAAATATGCAGTATTTAAGAAACACTAATCAGGTACAAACACTTGATAGAGGTATCGTAAGGGGTCCTAAAGGAGTCGAAGCAACAATCGGTTATAAATTTACCAAAAGTGGAGCTGATGCTAATTTTTTGTTGTTTAATAATGGTGTACCATCATATCCAACAATTGATTTAAATAGTACTGAATCTGGTTCAACGGAAGTATTTCCAAATTCTACTGTAACAACAAGAATGACAGGAAGTTCATGGCCAGTAGATGGTCCAACCTTAATGACTTTACATGTGACTGGTAGTGGTTTATTTTTTACGGCATCTTCTTATATATCAACATCGGTATTAACAACTAACTTTATAGCATCTGAAAGTTTTTCTTATGGAGTAACTGGTTCAGTATATTATCAAACAGCAAGTTATGAACCAGGTGATTGTATGGAAATGTTTTGGAAATTAAGAGGATTTTCTTATAATTATGAGTATACTCAATGTGATGGAACTCTAGTTTCAGGTAGTAATAATCTTCCTACTTTATTCGGGTCATTTGGTCCTATTCTTTGGAATACTCTTGGTTTTGGTGGTGATGGCACCAATACAAATCAAATTTTTTGTGCACCATATTCATCATCATTCCGTTCAGCAGCAATAGGTAATGGAACAACCGTTACTTTTACTAATCCAAATCAAGACCTTTTATTTGGTAATACAACTTATCTTGCTAGTTGGATTCCATTGAATTCATCGACCTATGCTCATGAATTTGTACAAGCAGTTAGAGTAACAGACCCTCTTAATAGTTTGACAGTTTGTACAAGATTTCCAGAACAAGCATTTTTTACTGTCGGTCAGGGACCTGGTGCTTCATTACAAGGTGAAATTGCTTATAATAATAGATTATCTAGATTATACATAACATCAGGTTCTCCTTGTACAATATAAAAATAAAATACAATGCCAATACCTAAACCAGAGAGTGGAGAATTAGAAGATAAATACATCGGTAGATGTATATCTGAAATCAGTAGTGAATACGATTCCGAAGGTCAAGCCTATGCAGTATGTAAGGGAACTTACGATAAAGATAAGATGTCTAAAATAACTGATACAATGAGTAAGGTAATGGCGAGAGTTTCATTTGATACAAAATATAGAGGAATCAGTTTTGCAGAAGGTGGTGACCCTTGTTGGGATGGATACGAACAAATCGGTACAAAGGATATGGATGGAAGAGAAGTTCCAAATTGTGTACCTATAAAAGAAGAATAGATAATGGATAATTTAGAAAGTAGATTACTACAATTAGAATTAGATTCAGAACATACTAAGAGAGAGATAGATGAATTGAGAGAAATTCTTATTGCTCTTTCGTGGACAATAAACGAATTCAATAAAAAATTAGAGAGTGACAAAGGTTAAGAATGCTAGTAGCAATAGTAGAGTTCCCAAAAATAAAAAGAGAGGCTCGTATGCGAAGAGTTTTAACAAACATTCGCCAAGGCCAAAACCAACAAGAGGACAAGGTGGTTAAAATCAAATTAGTCCCCTCTAGCATCTCCAAGAGGAGAAGATAATATAAAAAACAATAAAGTATATGGGAATCGTATTAGTATCGGTAGAAGTGAGGAATAACGATATAAATAAAAGTTTAAAGTTATTCAAAAAGAAAGTAGAACAAAGTAATCATTTACAAGAACTGAGGGATAGGAAGGAATACAAAAAACCTTCAACAAGAAAACGAGAACAAATGAATGAGGTTTTATATAGAGAAAAAAAATTAAGAGGATTAGAGAAAGAAAGAGAGAATAAAAGGACTAAGTAGTCCTTTTTTTATGTCCTATTTGTATTTGAATTTATATCCACCTGTTGATTTTAATTTTCCTTTACAACATGCACTTATACTTGATGCATCCAAATTTAATGTATTTGCTGTTATTTTTCCTGATTCAAACTCTTGTATTACATTACCCAATTTATCCATTTGAATAATCGGTGTTTGTCTGGCCTTACGGATTCTTTCTAAATGACCTGATTGTAATGCTATATTACCAGTTTTAATACAAGTTTCTTTTGTTGTCATTTTAATACTTCGCCAATAAGGTAGTGTATCAACTTGATAACCCCATTCTTTTTGTAGTTCCATTTCTCTATCTGATGCAATATATATATCAGTATGTTCCTCTAGTATTTCGTAGTTATCAAATCCTTGTGTTTTAGTTCTTCTTTTAGGTTGAATAGTACAACCAATCTTTTTACCTTTGATATGGTAGATATAATATTTTTTCATACTACAAAGATACGAAATAATTTCCATATATCCAAATCTTTCGTTTTAGCCCAAAACCGCATATTTATAAGCAGATTACATATTAAAGCCATTATATGTATCTTCTTTGGTTTATGTATTGAGTCTCAATACAATTGCTTTTACCCCCTTTATCTTTGGATTTAGGGGGTTTTTTTGTACCTTTGGAAATCTCAGAATCCTACCAGATATATCTAATATCGTTAGTTTTCATAACTAATTGATACTCAATCTCATGCGAAATACTTTAAAAATAAATGAAAAAAATATACCAAATTGTTTGGAAATGTGGAATATTATTCGTAGTTTAGCTTTATAAGATTGAGAGATACTCAATCAAACTTAAAACTTAAAAAAATAAAACATGAAAAATTTAAAAGAAAACGGAATCTTATTTGAAAACGCAATGGTTCTTGCAATGGCCGATAACATTAAAGTTGCTAATTATGACCCAAATAAATTATGGGAAATGATGTGTGATATGTTTAACATAGATTGTAATAATGAAGATTTAGGTAGTATGTTTGATGGAATATGGGAAAACCTTTACATTAAGACAGATATACTTTCATTAGGTGCGGAAGGGGTTACTAAAATGGCCGTTCAATTAATTAAAAATAAATAAGTTATGACAAACGAACAAAGTTTATCGCAGTGGTTAAAAAACTCAATCACACATGAAACAAAAAACCTTAATACATTACTTTCAGTATTGAATGACCCACACACTTCAATTTCTTTAGAGAAATTTGAAACATTTAACGAATTAGCAGAACAAACTGAATTTCGTATTAAATGGTTGGAAACACAAGTTAAAAATTTTAATAAATAAGTTATGAACGCAGAAGAGCAAAAACAATTTGATGAACTACAATTAAGATGTAGTAAAACTAAATACCGAATAGATTTTATCCCACAAAAAGATGGAGATGATGGAGGTAGTAGGTATTGGGATTTTTATTCCGTAGATGAAAAAGGTTATGAGTATGGTAGAGAGAATTTCTTTTCTATTAGACAACTAACTGAAACAGTAAATGATTATTTAAACATATAAGTTATGAGTATTTTACAAGGAGCATTAATATTTTTAGTATCATATATTCTATTTCCATCATTTAGAAAGTTTATCAATTGGATAATTTTTGGAAAATAAATCCCTAAAACTTCGTGTTTGGGGATTTACGATGATACTTATATATAATATACATAAACTAAAAAGGATATAAATGGCAAAAAGATTTACGGATTCTGAGAAATGGAAAGACCCATTTTTTGAAGAACTAACAAAAGAATTTAAACTCGCATGGATTTATCTACTCGATGATTGTGACCATGCTGGTATTTGGAGAAAAAGTATTAAACGATTAAACTTTTCATTAGATACAAATTTTACTGAAATAGAATTACTGAAAGAATTTAAGGAAAGAATTGTTGTATTGAATAATGAAAAATGGTTTATACCTAAATTTGTTACCTTTCAGTATGGTAATGAATTTATCAATTCAAAACAAAAAGCAGTACTATCAGCAATAAAATTATTAAATGAAAACAATTTAATTAAAGAGTTAGATAATGGTTTACTAACTCTATCTATACCCTTAACTAACCCTATTGATACTCTTATGGATAAAGATATGGATATGGATATGGATAAATTTAAAGATAAAGATAAAGATAAAGATAAAGATATGGAT
>Ga0164293_10002737_pt1 | contig 14976 bp, 11 predicted proteins | sample GEODES118metaG_FD_111487 | JGI IMG/M metagenome (GOLD analysis project Ga0164293, IMG submission 111487) | Eutrophic lake water microbial communities from Lake Mendota, Wisconsin, USA - GEODES118 metaG | ecosystem: Environmental > Aquatic > Freshwater > Lake | place: USA: Lake Mendota...
CAGGGCGCCCATCATCGTTTTCATCCGCCATAAAAATGGACAACACATTGCCGCTGGAACGCAGTATCTGATCAGGCTGTTCCAGATTCATGGTGCTGGTCTGCGCGGCGCCGGACTGGCCCAGATGCAGTGCCACCCGGCCCCCTTCGCGCAGGATAAAGTCATCAATGCCGTCGCCGTTGACATCTTCCAGCACTTCTTCATGCGTTAATGCCAGCACACCGGTGAGGTTGGAGAAATCCAGTTGGTCCAGATCAAACTCGCCCAAACGTTCCCGGATTACCTCCCGGTCAATGGAATAGTTGGGCAGTGCCGGAAAATAGTCGCCGGTGCTGCTGGCCAGAAATACATCCAGGCGTGCCTCGGTATCAGAGATCAGATCCGGCAGGCCATCGCTGTTGACATCACGCAGCGCAATTTGCGGAATGACCAGTGACTGGCCTATCTCGCGGTCGAGTTCGCCCTCGGCTTCCAGCACCACGCGTTGTTGCACATCAGACTGCACACTGAGTGGCGGTTGAAAACTGCCATCGGCATTCTGAATAAAAAGACTCATGACACCGGCGCCAGGTACCACCAGATCGGGCTGGCCATCGTTATTGATGTCTTGGTAGAAGTTCAGCGGATAAGCGCCTTTGCCCAGAAAGCCGCCCAGTTCACTGATCAGTTCCTGTGGCGCCGAGAATGCACGATTTTCTATTTGCCACTGCAATACGCGCTGGCCATCAATTAAGGCAATCAGCGCTGGCAATGGGCGGTTGCCCGACATCTCCACTATTGTCCAGCCGGCGGCCTGACCGGGCAGATCCAGTTGCGTATCCGGCTGCGCAAAATCGAAAGCCGGCGCGGCGCTGCGCTGAAAATACACACTCAGCGTATGTTCGCGAATGGCCAGCAGATCCTGCAGTCCGTCTGCGTCCATATCCATCACCCGCAGATTGCTGGTGTCAGGATGCAGGGTGAACGGAATCTGCGCATAGTTGGCGGCCTGGGGTGTTTGTGCTGCAACATCACCCGCGGTCAGTGTCAGCAGCACCGGCATGCACGCCAGCGCAGTTGTGCGGATAACACTCGCAGTTGACCGGATAACAAGAGCAGTTGACCTGATAACTCTCGCAGTTGACCTGATAACAAGTGCAGTTGACCTGATAAAAAATTGCCTGACAGTGTTCATAAGGTAGTCACCGGGAGAGCGGACACCAGCACAGTCACAGTATTGGAATGATCCAGAATCAGATCAGGGCGTCCGTCGTTGTTCATGTCCATTACCCGAAAGCGGGCAATACCGCGTGTGGGCACGTATTGCCAGAACGGCTGGTCTTCAAACTGCAGACTGCTATTGATACGTTTGGCGACAAGTGCGCCTTCCGGGGTGACCTGAATGGCATCGATACGGCCGTCACTGTCAAGGTCAGCGTCCAGCACAATAGGGCTTGATAAACCGCGCACTGTGGTGGCTGAGAAGGTTTCCTCAAGCAGGAAGTCTGGCCGGTTGTTGAACAGCGCCGGCCCCGATGCGCTGTGATTAAACAACAGCAGGCTGCGCACAATACTGGCATCGCGGATCGCGGCAACCACCGGGATGGTGTAGTAACTGATGCTCAGTTGCGGTTTGCCGCCGGTAATCGGGGTGACGGCCACCCGCAGGTCATAGCCGGAAAAACGCATCACCTGATCGGCTTGCGCAAAATTGAAAGACCCGCCGGCATTGGTGAAAAACGATACCGTCCAGCTGTTTCCATCCTCAACCAGACGCACCACGTCGCTGAGTCCGTCACCATTAACGTCCATCAGCAGAAAGTCGCCCAGCATCTCCACCGGCGCCTGCCAGTCGGGTTGCCCTGAAAAGCTACCGCTCGCATTCATGTTAAGGATATTGATCTGCCCCTGAATATCGTTGCCGATGTTCAGATAAATCAGATCATGGCTGTCGGCGCTGCTCATTGGCGCCATCACTGCGGGAGGCATCCAATTACGGATATCCAGAATGGCATCAGCCTCGGCGTTACCGGTTTGCAGGAAGTCTTCAAACAGTGAACCCGAGCGCAGCTGCACGTCAACCAGCAGCCCATCTTGCGCGTTAAAGGAGATACTGGTGGAAAAACGCCCGCTGGGTGGAGGCAGGTCACTTTCATCAATATCGGTGTTGAGGGTGCTGAACTGATGGCTCAAGGTGAACTGCTCATCCGCTGCGCCGGTAAACCAGCCGTAGTCTTCAACACCCGGTAACAAAAGATCAACAAAGCCGTCACCGGTGGCATCTACCGGAGTACTCAGAAAACGCGTCACTTGCGGGTCAGGAACCGCCGACGATAACGGCCAGTCAAACAGCCGGCGCAGGTTGCCACTGTAGCCGGCCACGGCGCTGCTCAGACTAAACACAGTGGCGCCAGTGAACAACAACAGCTCTGACCCCGGCTCAGGGCGCACATCCGCCATGGCTACCGCCACAATTTCCGAGCGGATATCCACCAGACGTGAAGGCTGCGCCGGGAAACGATGATCGGCTTGTTGCAGATAAATATGTAATTGTCGTCCGGCATCCGCCGACCAGAATGGCGCCACCACATCCAGCAAACCGTCACCGTCCATGTCAGCAATCTGCACGTCCTGCGGCCATTCCGGGCGCGGCAGTTCAGTGGCCACATAGTTGATGCCGGCGACCTGCGCATGACTGTCAATGGCCAGCATCAACGCACCGGCTGCGAACAAACGCTGATTATAAGAGCCCACTGAACGCATGTTATTCCTCTGCCAGTTCGCCCAGACCGCTGCTGGAGCGGATCAGGCCCAGGACACTGAAAGAACGCTCAGGTCCATTGCGTTCATAGCTAAACAATGAAAACAGAATCAGATCCCCAATAGTCAGGCGGCTACCGGGTGGCACTTGTGTCGCCTCATAACTGAACAAGGGCCAGGCGCGCAGTGCGCTGATACGGCGACCCGGATCCCACAAGGTCACTGGCATCGTGCTCACAACATTATTGCGGCTGACACTCAGCGTCACGCGCTCGCCAGGCTGGTATTGGTTATTCAACAGGCTGATCAGGCCCTGCGCAGAAGAGACCGCCTGGCCATCCACAGCAAAAATGATGTCATCAACCCGAAGACCCGCGCCCGGCAGCGGGCTTTGTGCAAACAAACGAACCAGACGTGCACCGGAAACCCGCTCGCCACCCGCGGTCTGCAGCCATTCCGAGCTATAACCTGCGCGTGATAACAGGGGGTCTGCCCGGTATAACTCAACCGGCGCTGACTGGTTCTCCACGGCCGGACGCACCGTGACATTGGCCTGGAACACTGTGGTGTTGCGGCGTACTTCAAAACTAAAGGTGGTTTCTGCCTGGGTTTGCAAGGCCAGCGCATCCAGCATGTCCGGGTGGTTGGTCTCAGTGCCATCCACAGCAAGAATAACGTCGCCAGCGCGGATGCCGGCTTGTTCGGCAGCACCGGCCGGTGTCACCGCCCGCACGCGCACGCCGGGCAGCACACTGATATTGGTCAGTGAGTCGCTCTCGTTAACCCCGCCAGTCAGACCAAAACTCACGCCGCCGCTTTGGGCGCCGCCATCATTACCAGCCAGCAATTCATTGTCGGCAGACAAGGTGATGGTCGGCAGCAAGCTTTGTGGTTCAGTGCTGAGACACGCCGACAGCAGGCCTGCACTGCCCAGCACCAGTAGCGGTTTTGGCAAATGTTTTAAGCAGAGCCACAATACTTGCATCAGCGTCTCCTATTTACAGTTTTTTGCGGCGCACCAGGACTAGCGCCAGAATAATAAACAGCACCATTTGCGGCCACGGCACCCACTGATTCAGTTGCAGCACGGCCGGGTCAATCATCACATCTGAATAACCACGCACCAGACGCGCCACATCATCCAGATAGGATTCATCCAGCAAAGACACCAGGTAAGAGGCATACAGGTAATCGGCCGCGCCTCCGAGCACGGACTTTAACAGGTCGAGCCCCAGTGTCAGCCCTAATGCCATACTTAATGCCTGTGTGGTGCTGTTGCTCAGCACCGATACCAGCACACCCACCGCGATGGCGGCCGGCAGGGGAATCAACGCCAGGCTGAGCCCCAGACGCAGTTCGGCGTGAATGTCCGCCGTGCCAATCAATTCATAACCATCTTCAATGACCGGGCCAAAGTCCCATAACAGGGCAGCGCTGCCAAAGGTCACCAGCAACATCAGCACGATAGAGACCAGCGCCAGCAGGTGTGCCTGAATCAATTTACTGAGCACCAGCGCGGGGCGACTGACGCGGCGGATCAGCAAGTGGCGCAGCACGCCCTGGTCGCGGTCGCTGGCAAAACTCCAGGCGGCATAAGCAACCAGAATCAGGCTGATCAGTGTCAGGCCAGTGCCTAGAGCGTCGACCAGCGCGCCCCAGGCATCGGCGCCTTCGACGTTGCCAAAACCGCCGCCTCCAAAATCATCAGTGGTCTGCGTCCCCATCAGTGCCGCACGGGCCTCATTGGACGCCGCCAATGATCTGACCAGCACCAATTGCACGGCCGCCACCAAGGCGGGGATGACACATAACAACTGAATGGAGCGACTGTGAGTAAACACAAAAATTTCTGCGCGGATGGCGGTCATCAGGCCTTGCATCATGCCACCCCCTGGCTGACAATTTTCTGAAACAGCGCACTCAGATCCCGCTTCTCCGGCTGTAATTCTGAGACGGTCACGCCGGACATCACCAGTTTGCGGTTTACATCACCGGGGCCGATGCCGTCCAGCGTCAGCATAAAGGCCGAACCCTCTTTCTCGATGTTGATGACACCCAGGGTTTGTTTTAACAATTCACGTGCAGCATCCGCTTGGTCACACACCAGCTTCAGTCGCGACTCGCTCGGGCTGATCAGTTCATCAGTGGATGCACTCAGCGCGATCTTGCCCTGGTGCAGAATAGACAGGTGGGTACAGATTGATTCCAGATAAGCCAGTTGATGACTGGACAACAAAAAGCTGGTGCCTTCCTGACGATTCAGACGCTGAATCAACGCCAGCACATCATCCACACCACCCGCATCCAATCCGTTAAACGGTTCGTCCAGCACAACAAACGCCGGCTGGCCGATCAGCGCATGCGCAATCGACGCGCGGCGCCGGTTACCCAGTGACAGCTGTCGGATTTTGTAGTTGGAGTATTTGGTGATACCGAGCAGTGCTTCCACCTCGGCAGGCTTGCGCACCGGTTTGCCACACAGCAGATGGGCATGCTCCAAGCACTGCCGCACGCTTAAACCCGGATGCAGTCCGGGTGTATCAAAAATGCCTACCACATCGCCGGCGCCTTGCCACAGATCGCGCGGGTGGCGGCCAAGCACCTTGACCTCGCCGCTGTCAAACCCCTGCATGCCCAGCACACATTCCATGGTGGTGGTTTTGCCGGAGCCGTTTAATCCCACCAGACCATGAATAGCGCCGCGTGTCACTTCAAGGTTGAGGTGATGCAATACCTCAACGTCACCATAACGTTTGATCAAATCATTGATGTGCAGCACGGCATCAGTCATCGGGCGATTTTCCTTACAAAAAGGCTCCTGACAGTCAGTTTATTCTACAAACACATCTTCAACAGACAGTTCGCGGATGGTCCCCAGGGCTGACAATGCGCTCATGTCCATACGGCTGGTGTCACCGACAATGGAAATCAGTTTGGGTTTGCCGGCAATGTGCTCACGCTGGAACTGCATTAAATCTTCCAGCGAGGCGTTCTGCAATTGGGCAAAGCGCTGCGGGCGCGGATCACCTTCCAGGCCCAGTAACTGCCAGCCGCGCACGGTGCCAGGTATCGCACGAAAGCCGACCGTGCCGGAGCGGTAGCGGTTGACCAGAGAACCGTAGGCATCCGCAAAGCGATCGGCCGAGGCGGGCATGTTGTCGAACAGTTCGATAAATGCTGCAGTAGCCTCAATCGCTTTGTCGTTCTGTGAACCAATGGCGCCCAGTGCCATATTTTCTGCACCCAAGCGGCCGCCCTGTGTGTACTGCGCGGCTGCGGAGTACGCCAAGGCGCGGGCTTCGCGCAACTCTTGGAACACCACACTGGACATACTGTTGCCAAAATAGTTGTTGTACAGCGATGACGGCACCACCAGCGATTCGTCATAGTCGCCGTCAGGGAACTCAAGGCGCACCTGCGCCTGCGCGGTCTCGCGGTTAATCACAAATATCTCACTGCTGTTGACCTGCCGCGTATGACGGAAGCGGTAAGGTGGCGGGTCCAGCAAGTCATCGGCGACCTGATGCTGACGCTGCAAAATGGCGGTCAGCTCTTCTGGTGTCATTGACCCGGTGTAGCTCAACGTATGTTTATAGTTCTGCAGGTTGCTGATCAGTGCCAACACTTGGTCAAGCTCGACCGCAAGGAGGGCATCACTGCTCAACGCGCGCAGCATTGGCGACTCATCACCATAACGGTTGTAGAGGTACAAGGCCTGGCTGATGGCGGCAGGATCTTCACGTTGATCTCGACGCGCCTGCAGAATTGAGTTTTTCAGTTCGTCAAAAGTGGCGGTGTCAGTTTGCGGATTACGTGTCAGTTCCAGCATCAGTGCCAGAGACTCTTCAAACTGCGGATCCATGCCGGAAATACTGATGACTGTTTCATTTGGCCCGGAGCTGAAATTGAATTCACTGCCAAGGCGGTACCATTGCTTCTGCAACTCTTCCAGCGGCAGAGCAACCGTACCCGCTTTGCCCATCACCGCGCCGCCCAGGCTCAGCAGATCATTCTCCTCCGTCCCCACCTCGATGCTCATGCTGAAACTGAAAATATCGTTCAGCGGGTTGGGGGCGTAATACAGCGGCACACCGGCGTAATCCAGAATCTGATAATCCTCGCCTTCCTGCAGGTAAACCGGTTCGATTTCCTCGTAAGGCATGGACAGGATGACCGATGCAAATTCTGACTGACGGCTGGGGTCAATGGTGACCGGGTCAATGGCAGGTTTGTCGACGGCGGGGATGTCGGCCGGGCCGTTCAGACGGTGCACAGCCACATAGTTACTGTTGGTGAAGTACTTGTTGGCGACGTCTACGATATCGGCCTTGCTCACCTGTTCCAGGCGCTGAATCTGCGCCACTGTGTAATCCCACTCAGCTTTCTGAAGATACGACTGACGCATCATGCCCACGCGTGCGGTGTTGGATTCCAGACCACGCTTTTCCATGTTTTTGAAGTCGTTAATGATGGCCGGCAGAATCCAGTCTTCAAATTCACCGCGGCGGATCAGGTCAATCTGTTCCAGCAATAACTGTTCAACTTCCAGCAGCGTCTGGCCTTCACGCGGCACGCCCCACAGGGTTTGTGCACCAAAGTCATTCTGGAACTGAGGCGAAGAGCCCGATGCTTGCACACGCTGGCGTTGATTCAGGTTGAGGTTGATCAGCCCGGCGGTGCGGTTGTCCAGAATCATGTCCAGCAGCATCAGCGCTTCCTGGTCCTCGTGACCATTGGGCACGGTGTGGAAGGCCATCTGCACTTCTTCTTCACCCGGGTAGCTGACAGTGACGCGCTCAACGGCGGTGACCGGCGCTTCCGTCCACGTAGGCTCTGCCGGCAGCGGTTTGGCTTGCCAGGCGGAGAATTTGTCAGCGATCAGCGCAATGGTCTCATTGATATCAATGTCACCACTGATAAAAATCGCCATGTTGTTGGGCACGTAATAGGTGTCAAAGTAATTCTGTATGTAAACCAGCGACGGGTTCTTCAGGTGCTCGGCATCACCAATGGTGGACTGCTGGCCATACGGGTGATTTTTGTACAGCAGGTCTGCCAGTGCGTAGTAGGACAGGCTATCGCGGTTATCCAACGTGCGGTTTTTCTCTTCGTAGACAATCTCCAGTTCGGTGTGGAACAGGCGGAACACCGGGTTCACAAACCGTGTGGACTCAATCTCCGCCCAGTGCTGCAGACGGTTGGAGGGCAGCCCGACCTTGTACACGGTTTCTTCGTTGGAGGTGTGTGCGTTCAGACCGCTCGCACCCATGCTGTTGTAAACCTTGTCGATCTCATTGGGGATGGCGTACTGCGATGCCAGCTGTGACACGCGATTGATCTCGGCGTAGATTTCTGCGCGGCGGGTATCATCGGTTTCGTTAAAGTGTTGCTCGTACAGCCCATGGATCTGCTCGAGGAAGGGGCGCTCGGCCTCGTAATCGAGCGTGCCCATGCTCTGATTGCCTTTAAACAGCAGGTGCTCAAGGTAATGCGCCAGACCGGTGGCATCCGCCGGATCGTGTTTGCTGCCGGCGCGTACTGCAATTTCGGCGTAGAAGCGCGGCTCTTCGCGGTTCTCAGTCAGGTACACCTGCAAGCCGTTGTCCAGTTCAAAAATATGCGCATCCAGCGGATCAGCCGCGTTGGCCGCATAGATGCGCGTGTAACCGGGTGACGCCTGTGCCGCAGGCGCATTGTCAGCAGTGGCGGCGCCCGTATCTGTGCCGGTCTGCTCTGCCGGGCTGCAGGCCATCAGCAGCGGCGTCAGCAACAGAATGCAGCCGATGCGGCGCCATATCGGGGGCAGTGTCATCACTGAGCGCAGGCTGCGGCTCAGGCTTAGCGAGAAACCAGAAGGGCTGTGATCAGACATGGCAAATCTCCGTGTTCGACTAAAACAACTAAAAAAAATGACTACCAATACGCTTCGTAGGTCAGTTGACCGCTCAAAGCCGGTTTGTTATCCGCAAAGCCGCGCTGCTGCAGCACCGCCACCGCATCTTTGACCATGCCGGGGTTGCCGCACAACATAAATTGTGTGCTCCGAGGGCTGAAATCGATGTCCAGAACCGTCTCTAGGGTACCGTTCTGCAGACTTTCCGGAATATGTCCGTGAATGGCAAACGGCATCAGCTGAGCCGACGGAGTTTCGCGGCTCACAAAGGCAATCAACTTAAAACGTCCAGGGTAGCGTGTGGCGAGTTCGCTAAACAGTTCCTGATAACGCAGATCCTGATTGTGGCGCACCGCATACACCAGAATCACCTTGTCAAAGCGCTTGAAGGGTTCCGCTGTTTTTAACATCGACAGGAAAGGAGACACACCGGTCCCAGTGGCCAGCAGACACAAAGTATCACTGTCTTGCACCTGCGACAGCGTCAGCGAACCGGCCGCCGCACGCTTGACCCACAGCTGATCGCCGGCGTTCACATTGGACAATTGATTAGATAAGTCGCCGCCAGTGCGCGCGTAGAAGAAAAATTCCAGCGCCTGATCATCCGGCGCGCTGAGAATGGAATAGGGCTGCGCGCTGCCCGCTGCGGCGGTTTCGTCGAGGCTGCCCGGCGCCAGCCAAGTGTATTGGCCAGCCTCAAAAGGGGAGACATCGGCCTCTATCCGCAGTGAAAAAAGATTATTGGTCCAGTGTGAACAACTTGCTACAACACCCTTCACCCAGTCTGTCATCTACTACTGCCTGCTGTGGTTTTGCGGAGGGCGCCATTCTCGCACAAACGGAAAATGATTGGCACTTGGCGCCAAGTTTCTATAGTCTCTGGCCTATGATTGACGGCTGTTTATGACCTAGCCGTGCTTATACGCAGTCAGACAGAAAACTAGTCAGTTTCAATTTCTAAAACACAACAGGCTCAGAATGCCCAATAACAAGAGGTGAACAATGTCGTCAAATGTGTCCCCATCCCTGATTTCCCGTTGGTTCAATACACCCCTGTGGAAACGAATTCTGCTCGCCCTGGTCCTGGGTGCGATTGTGGGTGTCATCTGGGGAGAAGGCGCTCAATCCATCCGCTGGATCGGTGACCTGTTTATTCGCGCTATTCAGATGGTGGTGGTGCCACTGGTGTTTATCACCATTGTCGCCGGCGTGGTATCCATGGGTGATCCCAAGCGGCTGGGCTCTCTGGGTATCAAGACGCTGTCGCTGTATATGGTGACCACACTCATTGCCATCACCATTGGTTTGACGCTGGCAGCGCTGATTCAACCGGGTGTTGGTGTTGATATGTCGGCAGCGGTTCCCGGCACCTTGCAGCAGCCTATTTCGTTTCGTGATCAGCTGATGCGTATTGTGCCCACCAACCCGATTGCCGCGCTGGCCAGCGGCGATTTTCTCGCCATTATCTTTTTTGCCATTCTGTTTGGTGCCGGCATCATCAGTGTCGGTGCGAGCGGCAAACCCATGGCTGACCTGATGGATTCAGGCGCGGCCATCATGCTGAAACTGACCGGCTGGGTCATGGAAGTTGCCCCGTTTGGCGTGTTTGCGCTGATCGCCTGGGTGTCAGGCACACAGGGTGTTGCGGCGTTGATGGATGTGATTCCGCTGGCTGGTACCGCTACGCTGGCGTTTATTCTGCACTTTGTCCTCATCTACGGCGCTATGATGAAATTCCTTGTGGGATTGTCGCCTTACAAGTTTTTCCGAAACATTAAAAATGCGTTTCTGGTGGCGTTTTCCACCTCCTCCAGTTCAGCAACACTGCCCGTCACCATCTCGGTCGCTGAAAAAAATCTGGGCATCAAGCCGGTGATTGCGTCAACCGTTCTGCCTTTGGGCGCAACAATTAACATGGACGGCTCGGCGATTTACGTGGGTGTGGTCTCGGTATTTGCCGCACAGGCATTTGGTGTGGATTTAACCTTGGTGGATTATTTCATCATGGCCGGTGCGACCACACTGGTCTCTATTGGCACCGCAGCGGTCCCGGGAGCCTCCGTATTCTTGATGGCAGGTGTGATGGCCACCATCGGGCTGACCCCTGAGCAGATTGCTTTGGTTGTTGGTTTTGTATTGCCGTTTGATCGCCCGCTGGACATGATGCGCACCACGTTGAATGTGACGGGTGATCTCACCTGCGCCACCGTAGTGGCCAAATGGGAAGGCGAGTTTGATGAGGAAATTTTTAATCGTAACAACGAAGAAATGAATGCAGATAGATAACGCTGGCGCCGGCAGGTAATCAGGTCAGCAAACAGCATCAGAAGTTCCTGATTACCGTGATGCCGGCACGCGTGTTTAGCAGCGGAATGCCCCAAACGTTTGTCGCCCATTCTCGATGGTTGATTCAGGGACAACGCGGTTACCGCCCAGACGGCCGCCTTCATTGCGGGCCAGACTGATCAGTTCTTCCTGCAGGCGCGCCGCGCCACGCTGGACAAACCCGATATTGTCCATGGCATTAACATTGGCAGTACCCACGCGGGTGCAGCTGGCAATATCCTGCGTGGTGGCCACGCGCACGCCCTGACCTTCCGGAGTAACCTGTACCCAACTGCTGCTGCAGGCGCCGAGTGCCAGTGCGCCGACCATCAGCACCTGTGCCAGGCGTTTGTGGTGAGTTGTTTGTTGAGAGGTGGTTGGGTGCAATGCTGTGTGCAGTGTCAACATAATAATTTCTCGTTTAAGACGGGTCAGATTGACCGGGACAGTTGAATAATGAGTCTGGACGGACCTGCCAGGTATTATGCGTAATCGCGCTCGGTAATCAACCATCAAAGCAGGCAGCGCTCAGGACAGATATCGCGATGGTGCGCAAGTTCACGTTACTACACTTTGACCCGCGTACAGTACTTGTCTTTGCAAACCATTCAGTCAATGGCATGTAAAGGCCGTGTCAAAGGCATGTTGGTAACTGTGCTACCATCGCCTTCATTCAGTCAGCAGCGCGTCCCCGCCGTGCTGAAAAATCAGCAGTTAATCGTTAAAAATTAAAAGAAGGAGCAATTCTCATGCAGGCAAACAACACGGCATTGTCCGGCAAAAACGTGGTGGTTATCGGCGGAACATCCGGTATTGGTCTGGCAACCGCCATTGCGGCCAGCCAGCTTGGCGCAAACGTCTGGGCGGCCGGCCGCTCGGCAGCACATATGGACAAGGCGGCAGCGGCCATCGCTGCGGCTGGTGTGCAGGTCACCCTGGTGACACTGGATACCCATGATGAAGTCGGCATGAACGCATTGTTTACATCCATTGGCACTATTGATCACCTGGTCTCCGCGGCAACAGGCGGCACGCGCACGCTGAAGCCGTTTATTGAGCAGACCCAGGCACAGTTTGAGGCCGCATTCGGCAAGTTGTGGGGTTATGCCAAAGTGGCGCGCACCGGTGCGCCGTTTGTAGCCAAAAACGGTTCCATTACCTTTGTCAGCGGCGCACCGGCGCGGCGCTTTAAGCCCAACATGTCCGCACTGAGCGCGGTTGGCGGCGCGGTTGAAAACATGGTGCGCAGCCTGGCGGTTGAGCTCAGTCCTGTCCGCGTCAACGTGGTTGCCCCCGGCATCATTGATACCGCGTTGTTTGACTGGATGGGCGCCGAGAAAAATGACCGGGTTGCCGCCATGACTCAAGGCCAACTGGTGCGCCGTATTGGCCGCCCGGAAGAAGTGGCCAGCGCGCTGATTTACCTGATGCTCAATGGCTACGCAACCGGCACCACGGTAGACGTCGACGGAGGCCAGTTACTGTCATGAGCGCTGCCGAAATCAGTCTTGAACACGCCATCCGCCAGCGCCGTTCGGTACGCGGATACTTGCCCGATCGGGTGCCAGAGGCGGTGCTGCAGAATATTTTTGAGCTGGCACAACTGGCACCTTCCAACTGCAACGTGCAGCCCTGGAAGGTTTATGTTGCCAGCGGCGCGCTGCGCGATCGGCTGAGCACAGAGATGCAGCGCCGCATCCGTGAAGGCGTGGCACCGAATCCTGACTATGACTACCGCGGCGATTTTCTGGGTGAGTACCGCAACCGCCAAGTCGAGTGTGCGGTGGCTCTGTACAACGAGATGGGCATCGAGCGTCACGACAAACCCGGCCGCGAACGCGCCATTTTGCGTAACTTTGAATTTTTTGACGCGCCGTACATGGCGTTTATTGGCATGGACAAAGCGTTTGGCACCACGGTCGCTATTGATGTTGGCATGTACGCACAGAATCTGATGTTGTTACTCGTGGCACATGGACTGCACAGTTGCCCCATGGGTACCATGCGGAACTATCCGGATCTGGTGCGCGAAGCGTTTGACCTGGGAGAAGAAAATCGTATCCTCTTTGGTCTCGCCTTCGGTTACGAAGACACTGCCGTCCCGGCCAACAAAACCCGCACCACCCGCGATCCGGTATCGGCCAGCGTTATGTTCAGGTGACGTATGAAAGCCAGAAAACCAGTAGTCCTTGTTTATGACATCAACAACAAACTTGTTGATGACGTGGCTCACGCATTAAGTGGCAGCGGACTTCTGACCACCATCAACACCTACAACGAAGGCAATGCCACCGATGTGCTGGAGCAATACAATCGCGGGTTTGGTCTGCTCACCAACAAGCTCAGCTGCGTGATTACCGGCTGGAACAGCCACAAAAAACCCCGCGATCAATTTCTCTACCTGATGCGCGATAGGGAGAGCAAAAGCCCGTTACGCGGCGCCACACCGGTGATCCTGATTACCGAAGATCACCGCCCGGATCTGAAAGAGCGCGCGCTGGAAGCCGGCGTGGTGGCCTACCTGCATATCGACACCTTCAAACAATACCTGCTGCCGCTGATGGTGGAGTTGCTGGAGAAAAATAATCCGGTTGAGCTCAATCAGCGCGCGCGCTTGTTGTTTGCCAAGGAACAATACGCCAACGAGAGTGAAGACGTCTGATCCACGTGTCCAGGTTGGTCGTTCCCCGCCAGCAAGCTGACTGAGTACACAATCGGCAATGGTCTCAGTCAGCAATTCTGCCAACCAGCAATTCTGCCGGCCAGCAACCCTGGTTAATTCGGCAATGCCAGCGCAATAATCTCCGCCGGGCCACTACCACTCACCGCCATCACAACGTACTGCTTGCCGTTTTGGGTATAGGTCATCGGCAAGCCGGTTTGTGACGCGGGCAGGGCAATCTCTGCCAGAATTTCACCCGTGGTTTTGTCGTGCGCGCGGAACACCGGGTTGCCACCCTGACCCTCGCCGGCAAACAGCAGCGACTTGGTCACCAGCAGCCCCGCTCGTGTCGGGATGCCAGTACGCGGAATCTGCACACCTTGCAGCAAGGGATGATTAGCCACGCGCTCCGGGGTATCGGCATTGGCCATGGTCCAGTCAATGTCACCGGTGTTTAGGTTCATGGCAGTGATGCGACCCCACGGCGGCATAATGATAGGAATGCCATCCACGGTCGGTGTACGCGCTGGGCCCTGAATCCAGTCCACACTGGAAAACTCCGCGCCCGGCACCAGCGACAACACCGCGACTTCCGTGCGCGACGGAATGTACAACATGCCCGTATCCGGATCGTAAGCACCACCTTCCCAGTTAGAGCCACCCAGCGTGCCCGGCAGACTCAAGGTGCCGGAGGTGCCGTCAGCGGCGGTGGCCAATGATGGCGGTGCAAACATGTCACCCATGCGGAACGGCTGCACCGCTTCACGCGCCTTGGCCAGAATCTCCGGGGTAAAGTTCACCAGATCGGCGTCACTCACGCCCTGACGGTCATACGCGGGCGGCTTGGTGGGATGTGGCTGCGTCGGGGATGTCCACTCACCGGGCACATCGGTTTGTGGTACATCGCGCTCTTTGATTTCCCAGATCGGCTCACCGGTGGCACGATCCAGCACAAACGCAAACGCCTGCTTGGTCAGCTGCACCAGCACTTTTTTACCATCCGGCAGATCGGCCAGAATCGGCGTAGACGGCGTGTCGTAGTCCCAGATGTCATGGTGAATGTGCTGAAAGTGCCACTGGTACTCACCTGTGCGGTAATCCAGCGCCACAATGGAGGTCGTGAACAGATTGTTGCCGGGCCGGTCGCCGCCGTAACGGTCACCGGTACCGGCTTCCACCGGCAGATAAATCAGCCCCAGCTCCGGGTCAGCCGACATGGCTGTCCACACACCGCCGTTGCCACTGGTCAGCGCCGAGTCATTCAGCCAGGTGTCGTACCCCTTGTCGCCGGGGCCGGGAATGTTGCGGTGAGTCCACAGCAGCTCACCGGTACGCGCGTCGAAGGCACGCACATCAC
>Ga0164293_10002744_pt1 | contig 14966 bp, 13 predicted proteins | sample GEODES118metaG_FD_111487 | JGI IMG/M metagenome (GOLD analysis project Ga0164293, IMG submission 111487) | Eutrophic lake water microbial communities from Lake Mendota, Wisconsin, USA - GEODES118 metaG | ecosystem: Environmental > Aquatic > Freshwater > Lake | place: USA: Lake Mendota...
CTCATACCTGCCTGTTTAATTCCGGTAAAAGTACAACATCTTGCCTAAACTGTTTTATAGGAAAATACCGGCTTTTTTTAGCAGCTTCTGCACATTATTTCGCAGGATTACTACGTATAAAAATATTTTTTTATTTTTCTCAATTCATATAACGAACAAGCATTGGCGAGGTGGTGGCAATAGAATTCCATCCGCTGAATTTGTTAGAAATGCTCAACAGAATTACCTCCGTTGAGCATTTGACTGTCAGCCACCATATTGCCGATGCAATGTTGGTGGAAGTGGTGTGTCCTGAATATAGTTACCCAACCTGATAACAAAAAGTGTTGGTTTCAAGATGATAGGGTTTTGAATTTCTGCAATTGCTATGCAGCATTTAAAAATGGTCTATCTGTAAGTGGCTGCTTTTTTCAACACTTTGTGAATATAGTTAAGTGTTTCGATTTTTGCTATTGAATCGAAGCGGAAGTGAGCTCTGCTGAGGAGCAACTCACCAGGAATAGATTATCCAGGCTTATGCCCTTTGTTCTGCTTATTTTTGTACAGATGTATACGCTGAAAAAGTCGCTGGGCCAGCATTTTCTTAAAGATGATGCCATCATTGCCAAAATCATGGATGCCTTACAGCACTATCCGGTAGAAAGGCTTTTGGAAGTTGGTCCTGGTGCAGGTGCGCTAACCTCCTCTCTGATAAAGTTGCCAGGGGTATCCTTTTTAGCCGTTGAACTTGATAAGGAAAAAGTGGAATATCTCGAAAAAAAATACCCTGAACTTAACGGAAAAATCATCACTGCAAGTATCCTAGATATTCAGCCGCCGTTTACAGAAAATTTCACCCTGATTGGAAATTTTCCTTATAATATTTCTTCTCAGATCCTTTTCAAAGTGCTGGATTGGAAAGAACAGGTACCTGTTGTGATTGGCATGTTTCAGAAAGAAGTGGCGGAAAGGGCTGCTTCAGCTCCCGGATCTAAAGCTTATGGAGTGCTCAGTGCGTTGGTGCAGGCTTATTACGATGTTACCTATTTATTTGAAGTGCCGCCGGAAGCATTCAACCCTCCCCCAAAAGTAATGAGCGCTGTAATCCGGTTAACCAGGCGTAACACCCCTTTAGCGGTTAAATCGGAACGGGCATATTGGGTATTGGTAAAAACGGCATTCAATCAACGGAGGAAAACATTGCGCAATGCATTAAAGGCACAGTTTGAACCGGCAGTACTCGAAGAAGCCATGTTCAGTAAAAGAGCAGAACAACTCAGTATTGACGAATTTGCCGCACTCACTTACCGGATGAAGTAAACAGCTCTTTAAGCAGACAGTTTTAATCCCTATATCGTAATTTTGCAAAACGGCTGTATGGTAAACAGCAGCATGTTTGTTACCGTTGGTATCTCACCGATTAAATTTTGAGTAAAATGAGTTTTTCGCCAAAACAAAAAGTTAGGATCGTAACAGCAGCAGCATTATTCGACGGACATGATGCAGCTATCAATATCATGCGCAGGATCTTGCAGAGCAAAGGTGCAGAAATCATCCATCTTGGGCACAACAGGAGTGTGGCGGAAATTGTGGAATGCGCTATTGAGGAAGATGTACAGGGTATTGCCATCACCAGTTATCAGGGAGGGCATGTGGAATTTTTCAAGTACATGAAAGATCTTTTAGAAGAAAATGGTTGCGGGCATATCCGGATTTTTGGCGGCGGAGGTGGAACCATCCTTCCATCTGAAATTGAAGAACTGCATGCTTATGGCATTACCAGGATCTACTCACCTGATGATGGCCGTAAGATGGGGCTGGAAGGAATGATTGAAGATGTAATCAAACAATGCGATTTCAATCTTAATGGCAACGGCGATTATCCGTACCCGATGACGCTTGGTGAAGCAAAAGATATCCGTAAAATTGCCCGTCTCATCACTAACGCAGAAAATGGAATTCAAATCACTGCCCATATTGATGATAATATCACTACAACTCCAGTTATTGGCATTACCGGAACAGGTGGCGCAGGAAAATCTTCGGTAACCGATGAATTGGTACGGCGTTTTCTGAATACCTATACTGATAAAACCATCGCTGTTATTTCAGTAGATCCATCCAAAAAGAAAACCGGTGGAGCGTTGCTTGGAGATAGGATCCGCATGAATGCCATTTCATCAAACAGGGCTTACATGCGTAGCCTGGCAACCCGTGAAAGTGATAAAGCCCTCAGCCGCTATGTGAAAGAGGCACTTGAAATATGTTGCCATGCAGGTTACGACCTTGTGATTCTTGAAAGTGCAGGCGTTGGCCAGAGCGATGCATCCATCCTCGATTATTGCAACCTCAGCATGTATGTGATGACGCCGGAATACGGTGCCCCTTCACAACTGGAAAAAATAAATATGCTCGATTATGCAGATCTGGTTTGCGTAAATAAATTTGATAAAGCTGGTGCTTTGGATGCCTTGCATGATGTTCGTAAACAATACAAGCGCAACCACGGGTTATGGGATGCCAAAGATGAAGATTTACCTGTGGTAGGTACTATAGCCTCTCAGTTTAACGACACCGGAGTGAACGAGCTTTTTGAAAGACTGATGGAAAAACTGCTTGAAAAAACAGGAGTCAGTTTCAAAGGCCCGATTGAACATCATCCTCATCTGAAAGATACCAGTAGCCAGTCTACCATCATTCCGCCATCACGGGTACGTTATCTTGCAGAAATTGCTGAAACCCTTTCTGGTTACGACAGCTGGGCAAAATCGCAGGCTGATCTTGCTTCTAAACTTTTTCAACTTGAGGGGGTGATTTCGTTCTTACATGAAGGAAGCGGTACTCATCAGTCGCTGATTCAAACACTGCAAATTGAAAAAGAAAATATCAAACAACAAATCGACGGGTACAACCTGCAATCGATAGCAGGATGGGCGTTGATGCGTGAACGTTACCTGCAGCCAAATTATGTTTTCGAAGTGAGAGGCAAGGAAATTCGCCAACCGCTTACCTATAAAAGTTTATCCGGAACCATTGTTCCAAAAGTTGTATTGCCAAAGTATAAGGACTGGGGCGATATCCTGCTCTGGCAGTTGCAAGAGAATGTTCCCGGTTCATTTCCATTTACGGCAGGTGTTTTCCCATTAAAAAGAGAAGGCGAAGACCCCACCAGGATGTTTGCCGGTGAAGGCGGGCCCGAACGCACGAATCGCAGGTTCCATTATGTTAGTATTGGCCAGCCGGCAAAAAGATTGAGTACCGCTTTCGACAGTGTTACTTTATATGGAGAAGATCCTGCTCATCGGCCTGATATTTATGGAAAAGTGGGCAATAGTGGGGTGAGTATCGCTACGGTAGATGATGCTAAAAAATTGTACAGTGGCTTTGATCTCTGCGATCCCAAAACATCGGTTAGCATGACCATCAATGGCCCGGCGCCTATTTTACTCGCCTTTTTTATGAATGCGGCTATCGACCAACAATGTGAGAAGTACATTCTGGAGCATGGGCTGAATGAAGAAGTGAACAAACGTATTGAATCCAAATATGCAATAGATCAATTGCCTAATTATACCGGAATCGATGGAAGCCCGGTTTGGGCAAGGCAGGGCACTATGCAGGGGAGCTTGCCTGAAGGTAATGATGGCTTAGGCTTACGATTGCTTGGTTTGAGCGGCGATGATGTATTGCCTCCGGATGTTTATGCCGGCATCAGGGCCAAAGCTTTAAGTACGGTGAGAGGTACTGTACAGGCGGATATCTTAAAAGAGGATCAGGCTCAGAATACCTGCATCTTTTCAACAGAATTCGCACTAAAACTGATGGGTGATGTGCAACAGTATTTTATCGATCATGAAGTGCAGAATTTTTACAGCGTAAGCATCAGTGGTTATCATATTGCTGAGGCAGGGGCAAACCCCATCACCCAATTGGCGTTCACCTTAGCCAATGGCTTTACCTATGTAGAGTATTATCTAAGCAGGGGGATGAAGATTGATGATTTCGCTCCAAACCTTTCTTTCTTCTTCAGCAACGGCATGGATCCGGAGTACAGTGTGATAGGCCGTGTTGCCCGTCGCATCTGGGCAAAAGCGATGAAACATAAGTATAAGGCCAATAGCCGTAGCCAGAAACTGAAATATCATATCCAAACCAGTGGCAGAAGTTTACATGCCCAAGAAATCGACTTCAACGATATCCGCACCAGTTTACAGGCACTTTATGCCATATACGACAATTGTAATTCACTGCATACTAACGCTTACGATGAGGCGATAACCACACCCACAGAGGAAAGTGTTCGAAGGGCCATGGCCATCCAACTGATCATCAACAGGGAACTGGGTACGGCAAAGAACGAGAACCCCAATCAGGGTTCATTTCTCATTGAAGAACTTACCGACCTGGTAGAACAGGCAGTGATGACTGAATTCAACCGGATTACGGAAAGAGGAGGAGTATTGGGTGCTATGGAAAGGATGTATCAACGCAACAAGATCCAGGAGGAAAGTCTCTATTACGAAACACTGAAACATACCGGCGAATACCCGATTGTAGGCGTGAATACTTTCTTAAGCAAGCAAGGTTCGCCTACGGTATTGCCTTCTGAAGTGATTCGTTCAACCGGTGATGAAAAAGAAAAACAGATTGATGCATTGCTCGCTTTCAAAAAAAGGCATGCAGCACAATCCGCTGAAAGGCTTAAAAAGCTTCAACAGGTTGCCATAGCTAACGGAAATCTTTTTGAGGAATTGATGGAAACCGTAAAATATTGCAGTCTGGGCGAAATCACCAATGCCCTTTACCAGGTGGGTGGCCAATACCGCAGGAATATGTAAGAGGGTATTACCAAATGGTTAAACTGTTTGTATTTTGGGATTCATTTTTAGATTTTTTTCAATAAACCGTCAGGAAATTAGTTTGCTTATATAGTACAATACATCAAACTTCTTATCTTTGCTTCGGTTTTTCATAGGATATTGGATTTTAAAGCGGGACTAGATTTCTATCTTGGTCCCTTTTTTATGCCACTTACTATCCGAACTGTACTTTTTCAAATGGCTTGGTTTTTTTCGAACAAGTATATCCGTTAGTTTTATCTTTTTGTATAGCAGCACATGTATATAACTGGTGGAAAACTGTGAGCTTAGAGAATTGATAATTTGTAATAATGGGTTTAAATTAGCCATGCAATTCCCGCTTTAACTGATCCAAGTTCCATTCTAATGCCGAATCGTTCCCTTAAGGGATTCAGTGTAATCTTCTCTTCAAAATCCTTAATAAGATGGGGTTCCGTTTTTCTACTGTTTTTTCTTTATTCCTGCGCTTCGAAGCCTTACCGCTCTAGCAATAAACAATATCGTAAACAAGTTCACGCACTGGCGCAATCGTTGGAAGTTCAGCCCGATACCGGAATCAGATCGGATTCTATACGGCAGCCCGACAGATGGATCGGTACCGTCAATTTCGGATTACGGAAGCCCAATTTTGTAGTCATCCATCATACGGCCCAACAATCCTGTGAAAAAACGCTTCAAACCTTTACCCAATCGCCACGTCAGGTTAGTGCTCATTATGTGATTTGTGCCGATGGAACTTTATATCATATGCTGCACGATCAGTTGCGTGCCTGGCATGCAGGAGCGGGTAAATGGGGACAGGTAACAGATGTGAACTCCTTATCAATCGGTATTGAGCTCGATAATGATGGATTAGCTCCATATCGGGAAGCTCAGCTACAAGTGTTGCTTACATTACTGGATACCTTGAAACAACGTTACCGTATACCTGCAGCAAATTTTATCGGACATGCAGATATCGCACCCGGAAGGAAAGTGGATCCGGGAATTAACTTTTCATGGGAACGGCTGGCTAAAAAAGGTTTCGGTTTATGGTATGGCGATACGCTTTCACTCATTTTACCCGAATCATTTGATGCTCGCACGGCCCTGAAGATTATCGGTTACGATGTACATGACCAAACCGCAGCTATACAGTCCTTCCGTCTGCATTTCATGGCTTCTCAACGTAAGGGGGAATTGTTGCAGGAAGAGAAAAAAATCCTTTATGCGTTACAGTTAAAAAGCATGGAGTAGTTGGAAAGGGAAGGAATCATTTTTGTAATTACCGGCCAGCTTTTTTATAGAATCTTGCAAGGGCTGGTATGCGCGACAGTTCCCTCGCTTCTATTTTTCCTACAAACCAGATGAAAAAGAAAAGGATCATTACACCTATGAGTATTGAAAACCAAAGCTGCCCTGAAATAATAGCTACTAAACCCAAATGCAAGCCGTAAAGCAGGATGACCAATAGCAGGTATGCAGTAAGTTTTTTTACCGCATAGGGTACGGGATAAAATTTTTGTCCGAGTTTATAACTGCTCACCATCATGAAGAAATAGCAAAAGAAAGTGGCAAATGCTGCACCTGCATAGTGAAACCGCGGAATCAGCAAAATATTCAATACAATCGTGATTACTGCTCCTGCTATGGTGATCAGTGCGCCATATTTATTCTTATCGGTGAGTTTATACCACACACTGAGGTTGTAATAGATGCCCAGGAAAATATTTCCAAGCGCAAGTAAAGGCACCACTTCTAAACCTTCCGCCCAACGCGGATTGGCTAAATGAATGAAAATCCATTTGAATACATCTAAAAATACACCCACGCATAAAAACATGAAGCAGCAGGCGATCACAAAAAATTTCATCACACGGGCATAGGTTTTCTGGGCATTTTCAGATTTGCTTTGGTTGAAGAAAAAGGGTTCCGCTGCCATGCGGAAAGCCTGAATCATGATGGTGATCAGCAATGCAAGTCTGAAAATATTGGCGAATATGCCTAACTCATGATCAGCCTGTTGTGGAGGAAGATCTACCACATGACGATAGATCAACCTGCTCAGCACATCATTCACCATGCCGCCAAGGCCAACAATGAGCAGCGGTGTACTATAACGCATCACTTCTTTCCATAGCGGCAGACTGAAATTCCATTTGATGGCACTGAGTTCTTTCGATAAGATGAGCAGTGTAAAAAGGCTTCCACATAGATTGCCGATCAGATAATAACCGATGCCCAAATCGGGAGTATAAAAATTTGAAAAGAAGCTATCCGGATTCTTCTTAAGGTAGGCAGGTAATATCCCAATGAATAAAATCACTGTAAAAAGATTTACCAGGATGCCTGCTATACGGGCAAAGGCATATTTTTTCGGCCTGTTTTCCTGACGAAGCCGGGCAAAAGGAAGGGTGTTCAGGTTATCAATAGCAATGATGGCGATCATACAGTTCAGGTATTCAGGATGCTTGCCCAGATCCACAGCGCCAACAAGCGGTTCTTTTACCAACCATAAAATCGCACTGAACAATAGGGTACTGCAAATCAGTGAAACAGATAAAGTGTTATAAAGCTTCTCCCGGTCATTGTTTTGAGAAAAACGGAAATAAGCAGTTTCCATCCCGTAGGAAAAAAGAACATTAAAAAAAGGAATCAACGTGTAAACCTGAACCAGGTCAGCGGTTTTTTCCGGAAGCGCAATAAAAAAAGGAAGCGCCATATTCATCAGATAACCTAAAAAGCGGCTGGCAATGGTGGGTATGCCATACCATAGGGTTTGTCCGGCCAGTTTTTTTATTCCACTCAAGCTTGGGGGTTTTATGCGTAATTTACTGGTATAATTTTAATTTCGTTTCGTATTTAATAATGGATTTGCTTTGCATATCACCCAAAAAAAAGAGAAATACATGAAACCCCTATTTTTTTTATTCATTTTATGCATCGGTTGTTTCGGCACAATGGCACAACCTGTTGCCACCATGCTCGATTTTAAACAAGGCAAACGGGAAGCCATCATGATGGATCTGCCTTACAGCAGCAGCGTGATTGAACAGGCGCTGATAGACACCATGCGCAAACAGGGGTACATCGGTAAAACTTCAGGCGACTACCTTATTTTCAAAGCGGTGCAGCTGGATGCCATTGCTGCGGTGCCATTAGACTGGTACATCAAGATAGACCGTAAAAGCAGGAAAGAGAAAGATTTATCAACGGTAACAATGCTGATTGGTAAAGATATCAATGAATATGTTTCATCCGGCAGCGACCCGGCCATATTTACTAACGCTATGGCATACATGAATGGATGGAGGAAAACGGTCTTTTCCTACGATCTGCAATTACAAATCAACGATCAGGCAGAAACCATCCGCGATCAGGAAAGGAAAATCAAGAATCTTTCAGAGGAGGCTGATGACCTTGCCAAAAGAAAAAAAGAGCTTGAAGAAGAAATTATATTGAACCAGAAGAATCGCGATGCACTGCTGCTTGAAAAAGAAGCGCAGATCTCGGTATTGGAAAAATTGAAATCCCGAAAAAATTGAGTGGAGAATAGTTATGGCAGATGATGTTCCGCCTTAGCAGGCTTCAATTCGCCCGGACCAAACCTTGGGTTTTTTAAAAAACTGCTGTCGGTTAACGTATACAGAAAATAAACAAGGTCGTTTTTCTCTTTGTTGCTCATGCTGATGCGGTTTCTGAGTGAACTATCCAATGTAGCCTGTTCGGTATGAATGCCATTGCGGTAATGATCAATCACCTGGAACAAAGAATAAATGCTTCCGTCGTGCATGTATGGATAAGTCAATTGTACATTTCTTAAACCCGGAACTTTGAATTTCAAGGAATCATCAGGATTATTGCTGATTTGCTGCCGGCCGATATCTTTAAACCGGTTTAGTGGCAGTCCGTTGTTTCGGAAGCTATTATCGGTAAACAAAGGCTCACGGTGACACCCGGAGCAATTGGCTTTAAATAAGGCATATCCCCGTTTTTCATATTCTGTGAATGGCAACTCTCCCCTCATCATTTTATCGTATTTACTATTCGCTGAAATCAGGCTGCCGGTAAATTGTGCAAGTGCTTTTAACATGCCCTGGCTGCTAATGCCGGTATTGCCAAACGCATTTTTGAACATTCGCCGGTATTCGGGATCCTTTTTCAATTTAAGCATCACCGAATCGAGGTTTTCACCCATTTCATTCGGAGCAGTGAGCGGTGCCAGAGGTTGAACTTCCAGGTGATTGATAGCGCCATCCCAATGCATCTCTTGCATCCAGGCGAGGTTTACCAGAGCCGGGGCATTCCTGGTGGTGAACCCGTCATTCACGCCATGGCTCAGGTCGTGGTCGAAAGTTACAAAACCTGCAAATTGCTGGTGACAACTGGCACAACTGATTTCGCCGTTCTTGCTCAGCCTTGCGTCGTAAAATAATTTTTTTCCAAGTTGAAATCCTTGCTCAGTAAGTTGGTTTTTTTCAAAGAGGTTTTTTTCCGGCTTAGGCCAGCCCATCGGGATTTCCAGTTTCAATGGTTCAGGTTGATCCTGTTCGTTGCGGGTAAGGCTCAGCATGAAGATGCCCAAAAAGAAAATGAAACATATGGTGCAGGCTTTTTTCAGGGTACTACGTTTAAAGTGAACAATGCTTCAAAGTTAGCAGCCATTTTTTGGGCCAGCAAACCCGGTTGCATGCAAACAGGAATTTCTGCAATTCGGATGGGGTTTACCGCATCCCAGTAACGGTCGAGGTTAAGCGAAATAGTAAGCCGGGTTATTTTTTGATTGGATATTTCAATACTTGAATTTCCATCTACATGAAGCCTTATGATTCTGGCCACATTGTTGCCCGCTTTATACCCTCCGATATGGTGCTCTATCCGTTGTAAATCTGCTGATGAGGATGAAGAACGGCCTTCCAACTTAAAAAAAACATAGCCACTGTTCCAGGTCCAGAACATATCGTTCAGTGCATCTAAAGCGCCTGATTGGGTACCGCTGCAATTGGAAACACTATCTACGCCCAGTAAAAAAGAAATGCCCTTGTATTTTCCGGGAGGTAATTTCAAATTTATTTCGTTTGTACCTGCTGCATTAATGAGATAATAGGGTAATGCATTGATTGGCTGATCAAGGCCCTCTACTTTTATTTGACCGATATAATATTTCAATTTATAGATATTGTAATTTTCTCCAAATGCATTTTGGTAAGTGCTGTCTCTAAATACGATAGGTTCGCCATTAGCGCTATGGGTAAAACTGATTTGCAATTCGCCATCCTGTGCCATAGCCACTTGATCTAACAGTGAAAATGGCATGATAAAAACCATTGCTTTCATCAGCAGTAAAGACATGAAGTGTGGCCTTTTATTCATCTGAACTGATTTTCTTTCTACCTGCTTTTATGGTGGAAACCATTTTTTTAGATTCTAGTCTTTTTTCCTTCACCGCTGCAGGTAATTTCGTAGGTTTTCTTTTTTTGGGCACTTGTAAGGCTTTGTAAACAAGCTGGTTCAATTTTATTATAAGAAGGGCCTTGTTTTCTAACTGAGTACGGGCTGAAGAACAACTTGAAACCAGGAATCCTGTTGAGTTGATCTTTGATGATAATTTTTCTGATAAGCGTTGTTTTTCATCATCACTGAAAAGGGCAGACGAAAGTACATGCCATTTGCCGGAAACCATCGTTTCTACTTTGTTTACATGCTGACCTCCTTTACCACCACTTCTGGCCGTTTTAAACTTTAATTCTGTCGAGATATCGGTCATATCCACAAATTTACCAATTTTACCTGCCTTTTTCATAACAAGACAATGATTGTAAAGGTTAATATTTCGGTAAGAGCAAAAAAATGTACATTTTTGTAGAAACGTTTGGATGGCTATGCAGCAGGGAATCTATCATTCACTTACTGAACACAAAAGGCAGCACAGGAAATCTTTTGCCGTGCTGGTAGACCCCGATAAGGTGAATGATCATCATATGGGAGAACTGGTTAACCTTGCTGTTGAGGCCGGGGTAGACTATTTTTTTGTTGGTGGCAGTTTGGTGATCTCCAATTACCTTGATGAATCTGTGCAGTTCATTAAAAAAACTTGTGCTATTCCGGTGATTCTTTTTCCGGGCAGCCCATCGCAGGTAAGCAAATATGCCGATGCACTTTTATATCTCTCGCTCATTAGTGGCCGCAATCCGGAATTACTTATAGGGCAGCATGTGGTATCTGCCCCGATTGTAAAACAAAGCGGACTGGAAATCATGCCAACCGGTTATATGGTTATAGATGGTGGAGCACCTACCACCGTTTCGTATATCAGCAATGCCAGTCCATTACCTTCCGATAAGAATGAAATCGCCATGTGTACCGCAATGGCAGGAGAAATGCTGGGAATGAAACTGATTTACATGGATGCAGGCAGCGGGGCAAAAAGGGCTATCTCTACATCAATGATCGAAAAAGTTTCTTCTTGTATTGAAGTACCGCTGATTGTTGGAGGAGGGATCACGGATGCCGAGAAAGCTTATCTCAATTGTAAATCGGGCGCCGATGTGATCGTGGTGGGTAATGCCATAGAGAAAGATGCTTCACTTATCAGGGAGATGGCAGCAGCAATCCATAGCGTGCCGGTAAAGATAAGATTGTAATTGTTTTCAATAGCCTTATAAGCTCATCATCTCTTTAAATTTAACGGCTTGCCTTCGGCTTACTTCAATTTTTTCGCCTGCTTTGAGGTCGAGCAACAAACCACCATTGAAATAAGGTTCCACTTTATCAATCATTCTGAAGTTGACGATATGCTTCCTGTTGGCGCGGAAAAAAGTTCTTTCATCAAGCCGTTCTTCTAATGCATTAAGCGATTTCAAGATCAAAGGCTTGTTGGTACCGAAATATACTTTTGCATAATTTCCCACGCTTTCAAACAGCCTTACCTCAGCTAGTTTTACAAACCAGCACCTTTCTCCGTCTTTTACAAAAACCTGGTCGTTCTCGGTGAGCATACTGCGGTTAAAACCTGCCAGCGTAGCCATTTCTTTCTCTTCCGCCTGATGCAGTTTATGTATGGCATCGGCGAGCCGCCTGGGTTCTATCGGTTTCATGAGATAATCGAGCGCATTAACCTCAAAGGCTTTCAAGGCGAATTCGTCGTAAGCGGTTGTAAAAATCACATGTGGTGCTCTATCGAGTTCAGCCAGCATATCGAATCCGGTTTTCCCGGGCATTTGAATATCAAGAAAAATAAGGTCGGGCTGCAATTCTTCAATTTTATCAATGCCCTCTTTAGCATTGGCAGCTTCGCCAACCACTTCTATCTCTCCGAAATCGAGCAAAAGCTTTTTTAATTCGGCCCTGGCCAATCTTTCGTCGTCGATAATGATCGCTTTTTGCATCTGTTATAATTTTTCTTTATAAAATGTTTACTACTGGCATCGTGATTTTACATTCCACCATGTTTTCTCCCTCAGAGGAAGTGATATTAAATTGGGCGTTGTTCTGGAAAAGCAAACCAAGTCGGTCTTTAGTGCTTTTGATGCCGAAGCCATCCGAATTTTGAGTGTGGCTATTGGTAAGTATTCCACTATTCTTAACCGTTAGTTCAAAATGGCCATTAAAATAAGCCGATGAAATGTTCACATACCCGCCATTGATCTGTTTACTGATGCCGTGCTTGATAGCGTTTTCCACCAGCGTTTGCAGCATCATGGGTGGGATGGGCTGGTTGAGGGTTTCTTCGTGGATGTTGAAATCTACTTTCAGCCTTTCTTCAAAACGGATATGTTCGAGGGCGAGATAATCCCTTACGATATCCAGTTCCTGTTTCAAAGGCACTGTTTCCATTTTTTCTACCTGCAAACTGCTGCGCAGGATATTGCTCAGTTCGGTGATGGCGGTTTTGGCACGTGCCGGGTTTTCATCTACCAAAGCACGGATGCTATTGAGCGAGTTGAAAATAAAATGCGGATTGATATGCGATTTGATGGTTTGTAATTCAAGTGATTTCACAATGGCTTCAAGCCTTAAGGTATCGAGTTGCTGGCGGCGGTTGCTTTCTACATAATGGTACAGGTAATAAATTAGGTTCCAGATCAGGATCAACCAGAGTGAATTGAAGCTGCTTAGAAACAGCCTTTCTGCACGGGTATATTTTTGCAGCCGCTCGGGGTTGTAACCGATCAGGTAGTCGATAGATTCTGATATCACCCCCAGTACTATGGAAAAAGCAAAAGTCAACAGGATAAAGGAAAGGATCTGCTTCTTAACCGGCTTTTCCATCACCCTTAAATAGAAGATGCAATGGCGCATCACATGAGTAATGAATAAACCAAGCAAACAAGTGATGAACAAACTGGCGTAGTAAAGATTATCCGGCTTGCCAAAAGTAGAGACAAAAAAAATGCTCAGGGCGATGTTTGCCGACCAGCCGATGAGCTGACACCACCAGTATGGAGAAATTTTTTTCATGAAACAGTAAAGCTAATTCCTTTTAGCATTTTTTTGCCCGCCCGTTGTGATTAATGGCATAATGCCTTTGTAAGAGGTTGAAATGCACCATTTGAGGCTATGCAGTGTTTTGAGCGCAATTTGGCTGTTTTATCTTTTATTGTATATTTATGCCTATTGATATCATTTTCCATTAAAAAAAATCAACATGTCTTTCAATTTAGTCGATGCTGCCAATAGCCTCTTTACATCGGAACTGGCCGGGCAGGCAAGTGCCTTTTTAGGTGAAAACGAAAACGGAATCAGTAAAGCCGTAAGCGGTATGGTTCCTTCCTTATTGATGGGTTTGAGCGAACGGGCTTCCACAACTGATGGGGCACAAACGATTGCTAATCTGGCTCAGGACCAGTTTCAATCCGGTGTACTTCACAACCTTGGCGGTTATTTTAACAGCAATAGCGGTTTATTGGAAAAAGGGGCAGGAATAGCGAGTCAGTTATTCGGGCAAAAATCGAACAGTCTGGTTTCATTGGTAGGAAATTATGCAGGGATCAAAACTTCTTCTTCTTCAGCCCTGATGAGTATGGCACTTCCGGTTATACTTGGGCTGATCGGGCGGCATACCGGGAACAATTCCGGAACGGCTATCCGTGAATTACTTGGTTCAAAACAATCTTCATGGATGCAAGCTTTACCTCAGGGTTTACAACTGGGTGGCTTATTCGGTTCAAATGAAGTGAAAGCTGAAAAACCTCATCAGCACCATCATACAACTGTTCACCAGGAAGAAAAGAAAAATGGCATGAGCATCTTGATTCCGATTATCATGTTGGCATTATTAGGTGCAGGGGCATGGTATCTTTTCGGGCATAAGGATAATGAAGTTCCACATGCAACAGTTGCACATAGTGAAACAAAAACAGTTACGGAAACAATTACTACAACAGTTAAAGGAACGGTGGATAGTTTAGGCAATTATATTTACGATCCGGGTAAATTATCCAGTATTGAATTACCGAATGGGTTAGGAAAATTAGAAGTAGGTGAAAACACTACAGAAGCGAGATTGATCCGTTTCCTGAACGATAAAACGGCAGTACTTGATACGGTAAAAGGAAACTGGTTTGAATTTACGCAGGTGTTGTTCAATTCTGGCAGTACAGTGTTGCATGAATCGTCAAAGAAGCAATTGGAAAATCTGATCTTGATTTGCAAGGCATTTCCCCAGGCAAAATTCAAGATTGGAGGTTATACCGATACCACCGGCAATACCACCGGTAACCTCATTTTGTCGCAGAAAAGAGCGGAAGTGGTATACTTAACTTTAAAAGAAATAGGTGTGGCACCGGGCACTTTTACGGGAGCACAGGGTTACGGGCCAGAATATCCGATTGCCGACAATGCAACAGCAGAAGGCCGTGCACAAAACAGGAGGGTGGCGGTTAATGTAAAGTCGAAGTAATAACTGGTGTAAATTTTAATAAAGAGCCTTCAAATTTTAAGGCAGTTTTCCGCCATGTTTCATGGCTCACAAACCAATGTGAAGAAGCCTATAATGGGTTGCTTCAAACGTATGTTCAGTTTATACCAATGTGATTTATATAATTTGCCAATATTTTATAAATCTTATCCCGAATGCTTTCGGGAGTATATTTGATCAAATCTTGTCGGTTGCCGCAAGCAACGAAACAAAATCACGCAGATCCGTGA
>Ga0164293_10002745_pt1 | contig 14964 bp, 15 predicted proteins | sample GEODES118metaG_FD_111487 | JGI IMG/M metagenome (GOLD analysis project Ga0164293, IMG submission 111487) | Eutrophic lake water microbial communities from Lake Mendota, Wisconsin, USA - GEODES118 metaG | ecosystem: Environmental > Aquatic > Freshwater > Lake | place: USA: Lake Mendota...
AACAACGGCTCTAAATCTACATTATTAACGCAGTTAGAAACATGAGGCAAGCTATAATGCGTCTCTCCGGTTTCTTTGCTAATCCATGAAAAATCATGGTCATAGTCACAAGTTAAAATGCGGTCTCTAAAATCTTGTGCCCAGCACATAGCATAGTATGTAAAGATAGTTTCTGTTTCCCACTCCATAGTAGACAAAACATGGGACACGTGTTTTAAAGCATCACATAAGTCACCTTCATTTACTCTCTCTGTGTCTTGCATAGCATTTATCCTTCCTACTAAAAAGTCAATCAACAGTCTAGTCATTTCATCGGCCACGACTTCCTCCAAACAAGCCTCAAACTTTGACACTCCATGCTCAACATACCATGCATCGGTTCTTATCCAACAATTCATGATGGCCTCCAATTCCCTAGGAAGTTTTTTTACATCAAACTTGTTTTGAATAGTGGCCACTACTTTATCGAGTTTCATATTTATCATAGTTCGAAACAGCACATCGTCAATAATAAGAGTGCCAAACAAGCCCCGAATCTTGGCAATATTGTCATTATTCATAGCACTTTGTATAAATTGCCGAGGCTAGTAGTTAATTAAATTTAAAATAAAATCAATTTTAATAAAGCATTACAATATTTTAAATGAAAAAATATAATACATTATAAGACAAGACAATATAATATACATTAGTCTCTAATAAATAGGAGCACGACACAAAGGACATGGAACACACATCTTGTTATAATTTGCCTTTTGTTGTAAATATATACGTTTACAATCATCCAAACATGCCATATGATATATATGCTTACAAGCAGTTCTAACACAATGAGAAGTAAACAAATTAACATGATTAACTGAAACAACTTCCAAGCAAATAGAGCATTCCCATTTTGAGTCATGTTTGAGGTCTAATGCCAATACTTCTAATGGGATTACATTCTTAGGAATTGTAGCAACATGAGGCATTCGATAATGTATTGACATAGTTCGCTTGCTAAACCACGAAAAAGGCTTTTCAAAGTCTCTATCTATTAGGCACTCTCCATTGCTTTGTTGATAGCGTTCTGCTTCGGCAGTCAACATGGCGTCGATATCCCAAAAATAGTCACTAGTAAATTGTGACATAGACACACGAAGTACTTCTAAAGCCAAGTCGTCTTCGTTAACAGACCTTCCAATTCCATACTCATATTCTTTATCTCGCACTTTTAAAAGATCAATTACATGATGTCTCATTTCCCTAGATACTACATTATGAAGACAATGCTCAAACTTTGACATTCTGGTTTTATGATCAATATACCATGAATGCGTTCTTATCCAACTATTCATAATAGCCTTCAAATGGCGAGAAAGATTATGTGTAATAATGTCGTTTTGAATAGTATTTACTACTATATTGATTGCATCATTTATCATAGGCGCGCTAGTCTCAGCATCATACAAAGCATTAATACGGGCATCCAAGCCGACCTTGCATTCTGCCATAGTTGCTTATAGTTTTGTTTTGTTTTGTATTAGTAGTGGAGGCTATTGCTTTATAAAAAAAAAATCAATTCAATTTTTATAAAGTATAATAATAAATTTTTAATAAAAAAAATATGCAATATACACAACACATAATACATGCTAGTCTCTAATTCTAATTATTAGCAAGGCACAAGAGTGTTAACACCTACACAAATCCAACCTACTTCCTCTTCTTCATATTCAAACTTTTCCTCTTCGTCCTCATATTTTGAGAAGCGATTTGGTTTAGTAAGATGAGGCAAATGATAACACACTTCCTCATTTATATTGTCGTAATACTGGAAATGTCCACCATCACTGCTCTCTATTAGGGAGAGTTCTCCATGTTCTTGTATCCACCGACGAGCCTCGGTCTCCAGTTCAGCACCCATAGTTGCCCATAAGTTCTTATGATAATAATACAAACAATTTGATGCGGTACTCAGAGCATAATACAAATCCTTTTTTTCGGGCATCTTGCCATCATCCTCATTCATCCACTCGAACAAAAGCTCAGACACCCGAGTCTTCAGCTCCTGAGACACAATTATCCACAAACACTTTTCAAACTTTGAATCTCCGTCATCGTCATACCACCGTCCAGTTCTTGCCCACATATTCATTATTTCAAGCAAACCTTTGGGAAGATGCGCTATAACCATTGAGCTCTGAATACCCTTCATAACAAAAGCAATAGCATCCTTCACCTCTTCGGTGTGCTCTTCGGCAGTCATCAAGTCCAAAATTGCGTTAGCAATAAGAGGATCCATAGTTGCTTTATATAGTTTGTGGAGGCTAGCACTCAACTAAATAAAAAAAACAATTCAATTTTAATAAAGCATAACAATATATTTTATTATTTTTATTTTTATTACTTAGAATCTAGTGTATTCATTTCAATGTCTAGTGTAGCAACTTCCTTGTGTAACAATGATTTTTTATTTATGAATTTTTTTTCATCAAGTAACATTTTTATTGTTATAATAACAACAAGTTGCTCTACTAGCACAGAAAATAGGGCAATATCTATTTGTGTAATGCTAATTAATAATGTAAAAATATATCTAATATTATTTACTAAAAACATAGAATTAGCATAAAAATATAATTGTAGTTTACTAAATTCAGTTATTTCTTTTTTATCTGGATTATAAACATTCATATATAACACTGGGTCTCCAAACTCTTGAATAATAACTCTAACTACATCATTTACAAATATTAAGGTTAATAAACTACAATATTTTTGTGTAGTGTCAATTTGCACACTTATAAATATAAAATCCTCACTTGGTCCAAAACGAAAATATTTTGATTCAGCTGCAAAATTTGTTATATAAAATCCTATAAATAATACCAAGCAACTGTTTAAAAAAAGGCATAGTCTAACTTTAGTTAATTGATTCATTGTGCATTAACTAATACTAATGTTATTGCTAATTAAATTTTATATAGTTTATTATATTAAAATTTAATAAAATACTTTGATTATTTTGAGAGATTAATTTATTTACTAAACAAGTCTTGTGGAATAGGAGGTGGAATGCGACGAACCATTATTCGCATTCTTGTCCTACAATGGCAATTACACCATTCTCGTTCATCCATGCGACGCCAAGAGTTAGCTTGGCACCAAGCTTTATAGTCTTCAGCTGAAAGAGTGTTTAGAGCACTTTCTTGTGCTTTTGACATAGTTCTGTTATCTAAATCAGGGTCATAAGCATAATACAATGGTTTGTCTCTTTGATGTCGTATACAGCAATCACATTGCGCTAGTGCCGCAAATAGTTTTTTTTTTGCTTCAGTACTTTGCTCATCCATATAGACCGGTCCTCTACAACAAGGGCAGGTAATTAGCCCACATAATGAACCTTTATTAAGTGCACGAGTCCATGGTTGTAAACATTTTTTATGAAATATATGACCGCATGCTGTAATAAGTCTTCGCTTAATTTTTCCTGAAATACAACCATCTACTTCAATAGCCCCATCATTGTCCTCTAAACATATATTACAAGTCACTATTTCATCAATCATAAAACCACAAAAAGGTGGCAATAGTGTTGTCAACTTAGGCAAAGGTTTTGTGCCGATTGATTTGCTCATAGTTTTGCTTATTGTCTTGTGTTATGTTGTGTTATGTTTGTCTAGACTTTCTATATTATTTTTAAAATAATAATCAATTTTTTTGTGTATGCTATAATATTTTTATATAATAAAAAAATTGAAAAATAGTTAAATATAAGTTTATATTTTATAACAAGTATGGGAATAGAGAAAAGCAAAAAAAAATTCTTTGAGCAAGCCCCCAAAATTCATAACAATTATTATGACTATTCAAAAGCAGAATTTTGTGGAATGTGTGAAGAAATTACCATAACTTGTCCTGAACATGGAGATTTTTTACAAATAGCAAGAAGTCATCTAAAACATGGTTGTGAAAAATGCGGTGTTGAAAAAATAAAACAAACTAAAATAGAGAAAAGCAAAAAAAAATTCTTTGAGGAAGCGCCTAAAACACATAACAATTATTATGACTATTCTAAAGTGGATTTCAAAGGTGTAAATATTAAAGTTATTATAATATGTCCAAAACATGGTGAATTTCTACAAAAGCCATCTAAACATTCAAAAGGACAAGGTTGTAATAAATGCGGCGAGGAAAGAACTGCTGACAGACAAAGAAAAACATTAGATGAGTTTGTTAAACAAAGTAAAGAAAAGCACGGCGAAGACTATTATAACTATGATAATGTTGAGTATATTAATGATGATACACCTGTTAATATATATTGTAATTTTCATAACAAATTATTTAAACAAACACCTTCATCACATTTACGCGGATGTGGTTGTTATGATTGCGGTATTGAAAAAAGTGCTAAACAAAGAATATCATTAGCATCACAAAAATTTTGGGAAATTGCAAATAAAGATCCACATCATGATTTTTCCAAATTTGAATATACAAAATCTAGGAAAAAAAGCACAATTATATGTAACAAATGCAATGAACATTTTCAATCATCTCCTAATAATTATTTAAGTGGTAAAAGTTGTCCTTTCTGTATAAATAAATCAGAAGCAAAGTTTTATGATAAAATATCTAATACTTATGAAACAATCAGACAGTGTAATTATGATTGGTGTAAAAATGTAAATACAAAATGTTATTTTCCTTTTGATTTTTGCATTGAAGAATATAAAATTATTATTGAATTAGATGGAATACAACATTTCAAAAAAGTAAAACATTTTAGAAAAACACCAGAAGAACAAAAAGAAAGAGATTTATATAAACAAAAATGTGCTAATGATAATGGTTATTCAATTATTCGTATTTATCAAGAAGATGTATATTATGATACTTTTGATTGGTTAAAGAAATTATATGAAACCATAGAAAAAATAAAAAATGATAGAATTATACAAAATATATATATTTCTAAAAATGATGAATATAAAGATTTTGATAAAATAGACACAAATAATGTTATTAAAACTGTTATTATTAATGAAACATATTGTGAGGTATGTAATATTACAATAAAATATAATTATAAGCATCACGAAGCCACCAAAAAACACCAAGATAATTTGTTAAATATAACACCTGATAATAGCAAAAAATTTTTATGTAAAACATGTAATAAATACATAACTGATAAACGAAAACATTATAATACTGAAAATCATAAAAGCAAAATATCAAAAGAAGAGTGGACTAAACAAATAAAAGAATTAGATGAAAATACAAGGAAAAAAAAAGTAAATGTTGACACTGATGTTGATGTTGTTAAATTAGAAGAAGAACAAGTAGAAGAATAATTAGAAAATTTGTTTCTCAAGAATGATTTGTTAATTTATTATATAATTTAATTATACATAAAAAATTTTTTTTGTGTATACTATAATAGTTTTAATATTTGTTTTAAAAATTGATTATAAATTTTAATTATACTTTATTAAAACTATTGTAATTAAAATGACTATGTTAATGCTAACGAATTTAGTATTTATTGCTAATATTATTTCCAATATGACTACATGTTGCTTATATAATAGTCAAGCACATTGGACTAATTCTGTTCGTATTTATGAATATGTATCAAATGCAAATCCAATAATGTCAGAAGTTCCAATTAAAATATTTACATCTGACTTACATGAGCAAGGACCGTCGACAATTATTCAATTTGACCTTTCAAAAGAATTACAAACTGAGTATCCAGCAACCTCTCCAAATCTTCTTGCTAATTTTATTCGTATTCTTGAAAATGAAACATTAGAATCGAGTGTTATTTTTGCGGCTACTTCACAAACATTTTATGTTATTCGTGGTAATGGAAGTTCTCTTACACGGAATGGTTCAGTTAGTTGGAGTGAAGGTGATATGTTTGTAATTCCTTATTTTGGAAATGATGTTGAATCTGTTTGTACTATGTCTAATTCAAATAAACAATGTGTTAAACATAGTTGTAATTATGAACCACTTTTTGGTGGTTGTGCCTTATATTGGGTGCATGATGAACCATTGCTTCAATATTTAGGAGTTGAACCAAGTTCTCAACGTCGTTTTGAACCAGCATTTTATAGTTCTAATGCTATGAAAGAAACAGTACATTCACTTAGTAATACAGATACTAGTGGCAAAGTTAAAAATAGACGCGGTATTCTATTGGGTAATGAGGCAACTTCACAAACACGAACACTTACACCAACATTGTGGTCTCTTTTAAATAATATTGGTCCTAACATAAATCAAAAACCGCATAAACATAATTCAGTAGCACTGGATTTAGCAGTATATGCTAGGCACGGAAGTAATGTGTATACGCAAATGTCTCAAGAAATTAGTGCAAATGGTGAACTATTAAATCCGATTAGTACACAATGGAAAACGGGGAGCGTATTTATTACACCCCCCGGTTGGTGGCATTCTCATCATAATGAAGGGAATGAAGATGCTTGGGTATTACCAATTCAAGATGCTGGACTATATACACACCAGCGAACATTGGATTTTCGTATTGCCGATGATGAAACACAACGACTTAAAACACAGCGATCACGAGGAGCAACATTAGATATATCAACAACAAAGACATCTAATAATTTATATCAACCTTGCAGTTAGTTAAATGATTTAATAATTTATATAAACCTTGTGAACCATTTTTTTATAATATTATGTTTTTATAATATATTATGTTTTCAAAACTTAAAAAGTTAACAAGAAGAAAATCAAGTAATTCACCTAAATCAAAAACTCTAAGTACTAAGAAAAGTAAACTTTCAAATATGTTTACTACAATAAAAGGCTCTTCGTTAATTGATAAAAATTTGTATCCCTTTTGGTATAATAAAATACCATTTCCAAAAGTTTCTAACACTAAAGATTTATCTAAAGAGGAGACGTGGACAGAACATTTAAAATTAGCGCGCGAATTATATCAAAATAAATCATCATTACCAAAAGGTAGCATATTATTTCATGGTTCAAGTTTTATAGACCCAGTTAAAAATATTAATCCTACTAATAAACCATTTTTCTTTGGACTAGATGCCTTTATTTCAATATGGTATTTATCAGAATTAGCAGCGCGGGATAAAAGTGCTCTTGAAAACGCATTACAAAAATTAAAAAATATGGAAAACTATGTAGAACACGATAAAAGTATGAAAAAATATGCTGATTTAAATAAGAAAGAATCGATTGAAAAACAAAAATTATTTATTAAATCATTAGAAGTACTTAATAATGATTTTTTTAATATAGCGAATTATGATGAATTTGCTGATTATGATAAATTGTTGGATGATATAAAATCTCATGCTAGAAGTCATTATTATTTAAATATATATCAAACATCACAAGCAATTCCATATAAATATTTATCAAAATCTATTGAAACAGATAATCCAAAAGATGATAAAGAATGTCATACTAATGCATGTATGCATCCGCAATTTGGATACCATATTAATGTTAATGAACTACCTGTTGAATTATCTATTGAATTTACTATGCCAGCAAATCAAATAACTAATAAATTAAAGTTAATAGGAGTATATATTATTGATGTTTTAAAATTAAATGATAATATAAATAAAAATTTTGATGAATTCAAAGCAATTGAGGCAATAATATTAAAAGCAGATTTTACAAAATAATTCGGATAAATAGTTTAATAGTTTATAAAAATTATTAAAGTATTTTTATAACATTAGGTTAAAAAATAATTATCAGTGTCTACGACGACGACGATTTGTTTTGGCGCGTCTGCGATTTGTTTTGCCACGTCTGCGAGTTGATTTGTATCTCATTCGACGACCTCCATCATAGCCATAGCTTTGTTGTTGTTGTTGTTGTTGTTGTCGTCGTCGTCGTTCTTCTTCTTGTTTTGCTATTTCAGGTGGCGTATACGATGGAAGTAGTGTTCCGTTTTGTATCGCATAATATACTTCAAGTGATTGTGGCCATGTTAGTCCAGCATAACCTGTAAAGTTAGGATTTACGGCATAGTTCGGCATTTATTATATATATTATATACAAATATTATTTCTTAATAATAAATAAAAATAAAATTCCTAAATAAAAAATAAAATTCCTAAATAAAAAATAAAATTCCTAAATAAAAAATAAAATTCCTAAATAAAAAATAAAATTATTAAATATAAATGAAAACTAAAACTAAAACTAAAACTAAAACTAAAACTAAAACTAAAAGAAAAAATAAAACGCAAAAAACTTTTTTTTTCAATCCATCAAATCCCAAATTGTCTTATGATGTATACATTGATAAAAATCCCAAAGATACAATCCATATAAAATATACAACATTAGAGGATGTTAAAAATACTATTGCGTATTTAGAAAATTTATATAAACATAAAAAATATACGCATAAAAGAATATGGCAAGTAGCAATGATTATGAGAGTGCGTCTAAAAGTATTACAAAATAAAAAACCACTTCAATATAAATTGGCAAATAAATATTTTAAATTTTTAAGTGCTAGAACAAAATTAAATGAGCAAACTAGATATAAAAGTGTATTTAGTTATTAATAATTATTTTTATAAATTATTAATAATTATTTTAAAAATTGTTCCTAATGTTTACGACGACGATGATTGCGTCTTGTTTTACGATAACCAGCATATCTTGCCGATATCATTTCTGCTGGTGTTTTTCTTGATGGTAATATTCTTTGTGTCGTTCTTGATGGTGATTTACTTGATGTTCTTTTTGGTGGTGATTTAGTTGAGGTTCTTCTTGATGGTGATTTACTTGATGTTCTTCTTGATGGTGATTTACTTGATGTTCTTCTTGATGCCTTTATTGATGATGTTAAGTTATTTAGTTTTTGCAAAAAATAATATACAACACTATCATTTTGTAAAGTTTCTTTTTCTATGAGAGACTTTGTATCTATAATATCTTTGCCTGATAACTGAATTGTACCTATCATACCTTGTTTTTTAGGATCATTACTAATGTGTTTCACTATATATACATCATGCGTTGAATTAGTAGCATACACAATGCCTGTTGTTTGCTCACCCTTATATTTAAAGGAAACTATACTGCCTGCGGTCAGTTTACCTGTATTAACTTTCACTTTGGGTTCCATATAAATATATAAATATTTTATTCATAAAAATCCTAAATTATATATTTTTTATTTAAAAAAATATATAACGCAAGAAACTATACATAAACATAAATTTAAATTTAAATTTAGATTTAAAATCCTCCGCGTAGTCGTAATACAAGATGTAAAGTGCTCTCTTTTTGAATATTATAATCACTTAATGTTCGTCCGTCTTCAAGCTGTTTTCCGGCAAAAATCAGTCGCTGTTGGTCAGGCGGAATGCCTTCTTTATCTTGAATTTTAGATTTAATGTTGTCAATAGAATCAGTTGATTCTACTTCTAATGTAATAGTTTTTCCAGTAAGTGTTTTTACGAAAATTTGCATTGTGCTATATAATATATAGCATTAAACTTTTGTTTTTATATTTTTTTTATAAATATATATTAGTAGGGTTAAAATGGCAACTACTAGTTTTGTTGACAATAGCACTAATGTATTTAACGTATATGTATGTGATTATATATTTATGATGCGCATAAAAGTTTCAGATGGTCCATTAGAAAATGGTAATACTTATGCGGAATTAGAAGTGTATTATAAGTATGATGATTATGATAGCGTAGATAAAGTAATTTATGTGGAGCATGGTAAAAATCCAATAAGAAAATATATTGGCTCGCATGTTATATGGAATCGCGATGCTAATGAAACAATTAAAGTGCTTTAATCTCTCAAAATTAATATTTTATTTTTATAATAATTTTATAATATTTTTAAATTTTTAAAAATTGATACATTTTAAATATTAAAATAATAAATACTAAAAACACACTTTCTATATTAAATAATAATGAAAGTGCTAGTATTTGATACTGAAACTAGTGGATTACCTGAAAAAGAAGCCTCTATTTATGATAAATCAAAGTGGCCATATATTATTCAACTTAGTTATATTTTATATGACCTCTCTGATAATAGTTCATTAATAAAAAATAATTATATTAAGATTGATGAGTCTGTTATTATTACGCAAGAAAGTTACAACATTCACAATATTAGTAAAGAGATTTTGAATGTGCAAGGTATAAATATTGTGCCTGCATTAAAAGAGTTTAATGAATGTTTAAAAAAGTGCGACATAGTTGTAGGGCATAATATTTCATTTGATAAACGCCTAATTTTTGTGGAATGTTTTAGACATAATATTAAACAATATTTTACGCAATTTATAAATAATGAAAAAATACATAAGCCAGAGTTTTGTACTATGAAAAATACAACACAATTTTGTAAGTTAGAGAGATTAAATAAAACAAATCAAGTTTATAATAAAATGCCAAAATTAAGCGAATTATATACTTTGTTATTTCCCAATGAACCTTTACCTAAAGATTTACATAATTCTCTCATTGATGTAGCAATGACTTTGCGATGCTATGTAAAATATGTTTATGCTAGTGATGTAAAAGAAAGTAATGAAAATATAAGGGCATTATTTTGGGAACCATGTTAGAAATTATATATTATAATAATATAATATGGCTTCCACATCTAAAGAAGAATTTTATACAAAAGAAGAATTGGAAAAAATAAACTATCAAAAGTTAGTTGAATTAGATAAAAGTTATTCATTTAGAACAAGTAAAAAAACTAAAAGCACAAGCATGAAAGCAGACGCAATAATTAAAAGATTAGTAAAAAATGGTGTCCCAAAATTTAGCAGAACATATGCTTTCAATCGTCCATTAGTAAAACCATTACCTTCAGGGACATCATTATCAAGTGATGTAGTTGAACTAATTTACTCAATGAAAAAAACACTAGAACAAGAAGCAGAAGATAAAAAACAAGAAATAGAAGACCGAGCTTATGAAATAGAATGCATTAAGGCTGTTTTTCAACCAAAAACATTACCAACTAACGATAGAGACTTTTTTAATTTGCTATTAAATGGTTCTGTGATTCGCTTACCAATGACTGACCCGAATTTTAGAATGCATGTTGTTAATTTATATGATCCAAATTATTTTATTAAAGATTATAAATATTTAGCGCATAAATTAAAAGTAAATGCTAAAAAAATGAGAGAAAACGGCGTTCGCTATACACAAGGTGAATTAAGAAAGTTGACTGTGTTTTTTAGTGTAAATGTAATTTTTACTTATTCACTGATTATTGTTATTGAAAATATAATACAAAAAATAGATGCCTATCGAAAAAGTCACCCCGCCCTACCTAAGTATCCACAAGAAATAGCCAGTAAATTATTAGAAGAAAGTTATGAACGTTATTATTGGCCTCCAAATAATCCAATAAATGTATTAAAAATTTATATTAAAGAATTAAATAAAATGCTATCAAAATTACGTAGCTACAAAATAATGCTAAATAACAGTGTAATAAAACAGTTAAATAATAAATTAGACAAATTAAATACTTATTTGATTGAGCCTGATCCAAGCATAGTTGGTCAAGCCAATGCAAAATTTTACATTCGAATTTTAGAAAATAGCTCAAAATATCTTACTAAAACACGTAATGCTAGTCCACATAAAGAATCAAGGGTTAAAACTCTAAAACGAGCAAAATCTTTTTAGTTTTAGTAAGGTTATTAATAATATATATTATCTATTGTTATTTATAAAATTATTATTTAGGAAACTTTTTTAATGTTATTTTTATATTAATAAGTTTATTAATATAAAAATAAAATATTTAATTAACATATAAAATGTTAAAACAGAAAACTTATTCTTGCGGTATTTGTAAAACCACACCAGACCAAATATCTCATCATAAATCGCATATTGAAACTCAAAAACATAAAGATAAGCGTGAATTATTTGAACTCAAATTATCTAAGTTATCACCCAATGAACTACAAGAATGTTATAAAACAACTGTGATTGAAGAAATTGTAAATGAAGTAGAAACTATTATATACAATCCAAATTTATTAAACGATATTAATAAAAAAAAATTGAAACAAAACGAAAATGAAAATGAAAATGAAGTATTAACTAACAAAAACTTAATGACAAGTGTTTCGAATAAAGAAGCATTGAAAAACAAAATTCATGATATACATAACTTTCTTAGAAATAATGGTGCCGGTTATGGTATGAATGCTTTAAAGGTTTTTAACTTGCTTTATGGATTAAAAAAAATAGAAGAAAAAAAACTCTTTGATAAAGTAAAATTATCAGAAGATTGCAGATTTTCAAATTTATTAAAATTAGCAAATGAAAATAAAGGCGAAGCATTAGCAGAGTTTATATATTTTAATGTTCTTGACGGACTAAGTTATGTTAAAGAAGAAAATCCAGTTCTATACTATATTTTATTTTATGAAATACCAAAAAAAATTAAGAGCACTGTTTTTGAATATCTTATAAAAGAAATAGAAAATATAACTAATATTGAGAGAAACTGTAATGTATTATTATCTGGTAAGATTTATGAGTATTTTATTGGGAGAGATGAAAGTGCTATTAGTGAGTTGGGAGCATATTTTAGTGATAGACATATTGTAAATTTTGCCTTAAGCAAGTTAAATCCTTTGCTAAACTCAGACGGTTCGGTTTCAACAATGATTGATATGTTCGGAGGTTCTGGTGGTTTTACTACTGGTTATATTGATTATTTGAATAAAAATTATAGTCAAATTGACTGGACAAATGAGATTAACAAAATTTACCATTATGATATGAATGAAGATGTTATTAAGTCTGCAGGATTAGAATTCTTTTGTTTAACTGGTGCTTTACCTAATCTTCATAATTTACAATGTAAAAATTCATTTACAGATAATTTTGATAATAAGAAATTTAAGTATATTCTTACAAATCCTCCATATGGTGGAGATAAAAATACGAAAACTGATCTTCAAATTAAGAGAGATAAAGTTAAAAAGTATATTAAAGATGAACTCCTTACTATTAAAGATGAAGAACTAAAAAAAAGAAGAAATAAACAACTAAAAAATATTGAGATACAAGAGAAACTAGAGAAGAAAGAGCAAGATAAAACAAAAGTTTCTATTCATTCATGTAGTAAAGAAAGAATTCAAAAATTTGCTAAAGAATTTGAGTTATCAGGAAATGATAAAGAAAGTTGTTCTCTGATATTAATGATGGATATGTTGGAAGAAGGCGGAACAGCAGTTGGAATTTTAAAAGAAGGAGTATATTTTGATCCAAAATATAAAGATATAAGAAAATGTTTAATTGAAAATTTTAATGTAAGAGAGATTATTAGTGTTCCACAAGACCAATTTGAAAACACATCAACAAAAACTTCTATTGTTATATTTGATAATAGCGAAGAAAAAACAAGTGAAGTGCTATTTAGTGATTTAGTAGTTGATAAATATAAAGAAGATAAGTTTGAAGAAAGAGGAGAAGAAATAGTTTTAATTGAAAATAAAGGTGATATTAAAGAGAATGGAGTTATAAGTATTAGTGTTGCTGTAGCAAGCAAAGAAGAAATATTAGCAAATTTAAAATATTCATTAGATAGTAAAGATTATAATAAAAAAGAGTTAGTTGTTGGTGAAGGTTATGAATTGGTAAAATTAGGTGATGAATGCAAATGTTTAAACACTACTAAACATTGTACTAATATTGCTAAATCAAGTGGTAGATTTAAATTTTATAATTCATCACAAAATAGTGATTTATATGTTGATTTCTGTGAAGTTAAAGATTATAGTATAATTTTAGGTCAAGGTGGAAATTTTAATATACATTTTGATAAAGATTTTACACCATCAAAACATGTATGTGTAATTCAATCAAGTAAAAAAAATATAGAATTATTAAAATATTTCTATTATATTATACCAGAAATACAAAAATATTTTATTACAAATGGATCAACTATTCGTTGGTTAAATAAAACAAATATTAAAGATTTTAATATACCAATTCCTAAATCCAAACAAAAAATTACTGAATGGGTCAATAAAATATCAGAACCATATACTAAGAAAAATAAGAATGAAGAACTTATTATGAAATTGGAAGAACAAATTAGAAATAAGATTAAGACTATTGAAGAGAATGAGGAATGTGAAGAAGTAGAATTAGGTGATTTGTGTGAAATAAATAATAAAAATATAATTAGATATGATACATCATACGGTAAAGAAACTGGTAAATATAAATTTCATACTGGTGCAACTGATGGAAAATATTTATGTAATGAATATAATATTGATAAATATACAATAATATTAAATAAAACAAATGGAAGTGGAAAATGTAATATATTTTTAGATAAAAATATTTCTTGTGCAAAACAAACTTATATATGTCAATCTAAAAATAATGAATTAGAAACACAATATATTTATTATTATTTATTTGATAAAAAAGATAAATTAGAAGTTGGTTATATTGGTGCATGTCATAAGAATTTATCGTATGACTTTTTAATTAAATTTAAAATAAAAATACCAAAAAATAAACAACTAATCAAAGACTTTAACCCATTATTTCAACAAATTGAAACCCTACAAACCGAACTAAAAGAAGCAGAAGAACTTTATAAAAAATTAATTAAAGAATTATCAGAAGAAGCTATGCCTTCTAATAAACAAGAACTTACAAAAACAAATTTATTAATTAATGAAGAAAAAGAAGATGAAAACGAAGAAGAAAAAACTCCGAGTGAAACATCAAGCACCAGTTCAACAACATCAATTAAGTCACTACATGCCCAATGTAAAGTATTAAAAATTAAAGGTTACACTAAATATAAAAAGAAGGAAGACAAAGAAAAATTATTAGAATTAATACAGCAACATAGTAAAGAGTAATACTTTATCTTCTTCCATGTCTAACAATCCCT
>Ga0164293_10002746_pt1 | contig 14964 bp, 9 predicted proteins | sample GEODES118metaG_FD_111487 | JGI IMG/M metagenome (GOLD analysis project Ga0164293, IMG submission 111487) | Eutrophic lake water microbial communities from Lake Mendota, Wisconsin, USA - GEODES118 metaG | ecosystem: Environmental > Aquatic > Freshwater > Lake | place: USA: Lake Mendota, Wisconsin...
CGTGCACGGTGGGCTCCGCGTTCGTGCGGCGGGCGGTCGGCGTGGAGCAGATCGAGCGGGCCGCAGCCGACCGGCTGGGGCTCCCCGTCGGCCCGCTGGCCGGGGCGAGGTGGGCAGACGACTTTCGGGCGGTCGGAATCGCCGCCTTGCTGGCGGGACTCCTCGCCCGTCGGATGCGGTCTCACGCCGACCTGGAGTCGACCAGCTTCTTCACCGCCGTGGTCGCGGCCGCCCGGGCCGTTGTCGCCGGCCGCGACGACGACGGCGAAGCGGCGCTCCGCGAAGCGTTCGACGCCCTTTCCGCCACGCGTGCCCGCTACTACCCGGTCGATTCCTACGTGATTGATCTGGTCCTCGTGGCAGCCGCCACCCGCGGTGCTGCGCTCGTCGCGGCCATCGACTCGCCGGTGCCAGTTGCGGTCGCCGCGAGCGGAGAGTCGATCACGGAGGTCTTCTCGGCCCATCCCGATGCAGTCGCCGCCGTGCGCGCGGCGGTGGAGGCTGGCCGCGTCGAACTCTGCAGTGGCCCCGCCGCCGACACACCGCTCGATCTGGCCACCCCGGAGTCGGCCCTCCACTCGTTCATCCGTGGTCGCGAAGCGTTTTCCGCACTGTTCAACGCGCCGCCGGCATCGTTTGCCAGGGTTGCGGGTCGAGCCATTCCGCTGCTGCCGCAGCTGCTCGCCGGATGTGGCGTCGAAGGAGGCATCTGGACGCTGTTCGACGGCTCGCCGCTTCCCGATGTCGGTGGCGGGATGATCCGCTGGCAGGCCGGCGGCGCGGCGATCGATCTGCTGGCTGCCGCCCCGCTTGACGCCCGGTCGGCGCGCACCGTGCTCGCCCTCCATGAGACACTCGGCGATGCGCTCGACCGCGAGCACGTGGCCGCGGTGCTCTTCGCCCACTACGCGGGGACGGCCAGCCGCTGGCACGCGCTCGTCCGTCGGATCGGTCGCTGGACGAATCTGCTCGGCACGTTCGTCACGCCGCGGGAACTTGCCCGGCGCACCACAGGCGCTGGCACGACGGTGTCGCTCGAGCCCGACGCGTTTCCGCCCACCCTTCCCCGTTCCACCGCCGCGGCCGGCGACGACGTGATCACCGCGGCCGTCGCACAGGCCAGCCAGGAGGCGGGGGCAATCGTGGCCGCCACCTCGCCCCTCGCGGTGGTCCTCGCACCGCCGCCGGCTCGTCCGCCCCTCGCGGTGCAGCCCCCGCTGCGTCGCTGGCTCTCGTTCGCGGTGCCGACTGGGGCCAGCCGAGATGCAGACCGGCTCGTCCTCGAGCACGAGCTCATTCGCGTGGAGGCTCACCCGCAGACCGGCGGCCTGCTCTCGCTCCGCCGCGACCGCGACGGAGCCAATCGGCTCTCGCAGCAACTCGCCGTGCGCACCACGCGGACGGCGGGGGGTGGCGGCGGCTGGGAAGCGGCTGAGGACGGCGTGTTGACCACTCGTATGGTTGCTGATGCGGTCGAGCGGGTCGTGGGCGAGAACGGCCGCGACTCGCTCGTCTCGCGGGGCCGGCTGGTCGCCGCGGATGGCGGCGTCGCGGCCCGCTTCTCGCAGATCGTCTCGCTCGTCGAGGGCATGCCACTGGCCGTCCTCGACATCGAGGTCGAGCTCGAGAGGCCACTTGCCGGCTCGCTCCTCGACAGTCACGTCGCGGCCCGGTTCGCCTGGCACGAAAACGAACACGTGGAGATTCGCCGGAGCCTGCTCACGCAGTCGGTTGCCACGGAGCGGACCAGGTTCACGGCTCCACACTTCATCGAGATCGTGCCCGAGAGCACGCGGGTCGATGTGGCTGCCGACGCGGTGACCATCCTCACGGGTGGGCTTCCCTGGCACCTCCTTTCCACGCCCCACGTGCTCGATTCACTCCTCGCTGGGGGCTCGGTTGGCCGCATCTCCCGTCGGCTCGCAATCGGCCTGGGCCTCCGCCGTCCCTGGGATTCGGCCCTGGCGCTGGCCGCGGGTACCCCGCTTGGCGTGGCAATCCCGGGCCTTCCGGAGAATGTCCGGCTGACGGTGGCGGAACTCGTCACGACCGACGGGCAGTTCACTGCCGGCCGCTTCGGCCTGCTGGAATCGGCTGGCGTTGGCGGGGAAGTGACGATCGACTGGGGGCGACCGGTCGCCCGGGCGACTGTCGTCGATTTCACCGGCGGCCCGCGGACGGAGCCAGCCGTTGCGATCGATGGCACCCGGACCGTAGTTTCTCTCGAACGCTACCAATGGCTGCAACTTGATCTGGGGTTTGCGGGATGATCATTACGCTCGACGGTCCTGCCGGCGCCGGCAAGAGTTCGACCGCCCGTGCGCTGGCCCGTCGCCTGGGCTGGTTCTACATGGACACCGGAGCGATGTATCGGGCGGTCACGCTCGTGGCGCTCGAACGCACCATGTCGCTCCATGATGCCGAGGGCCTCGCGGCACTCGCTGAGTCACTGGCGATCGCCTTTCGCGACGGCCGCGTGTTCGTCGACGACCGCGACGTGTCGACCGAGATCCGCACCGAGCAGATCACCACCGCCACGCGGTCGGTGGCCGACGCCCCGCCGGTCCGCGATGTCATGAAGCGGATGCAGCGGAGCATCGCCGAGGGGCTCGACGTGGTCACCGAGGGTCGCGACCAGGGCTCAGTCGTGTTTCCGCTTGCGGAACTCAAGGTGTTTCTCACCGCCTCGCCCGAGGAGCGGGCCCTGCGCCGCCATCGCGAGGAGGCTTCGCGTGGGACGGCCTCGTCGCTCGACTCGGTGCTCGCGGCTCAGAACCGCCGCGACGAGGGAGACCGCGTCCGGGCGGTCGGAGCCATGAAGGCGGCCGACGATGCCGTGCTCGTCGAGACCGACGGGCTCACGCAGGACGAGGTCGTCGAGAGGCTCGTGCAGCTGATCGAGGAGCGGCGGCGGCCGCGGTCCTCATGAGCGACCGCAGCGACGACGAGGTGGCGGTCGGCGGCGGCCACACGCCCTTTGGCAAGTGCCTCTACGACCTGCTCTGGGTGCTCTGCCGCACGCTTGGCGTGGCGGTGTTCGGGTTCCGGTCGCGGTTCGTGGAGCCGCTCCCGAAGACGGGTCCGCTCATCGTGCTCTCGAGCCATCAGACGTTTCTCGATCCCCTGCTGCTTGGCCTGGCCACCGACCGCCGGTTGTCGAGCCTGGCCCGCAGTTCGCTCTACCGCTTCAAGCCGTTCGCCGCGGTGATCACGGCTCTCGACGCCGTGCCGATCGACCGCGGGTCATCGGCGATCAAGGCGATGAAGGTGGTGATCGCGCGGCTCAAGCGGGGGGCGGCGGTGACGATCTTTCCCGAGGGATCGCGGACCGAAGACGGCCAGCTCGGCGAGTTCAAGAGCGGCTTCGCCCTGATCGCGAAGCGGGCCGCGGCACCCATCGTGCCGGTCGCGATCGTGGGCGGGTTTGAGTGTTGGCCGCGAACGCGGCTCCTGCCGAGGCCAGGGCGAATCCGCCTTGAGTTCGGGGAGATCGTCACCGCCGAGCAGGTGGCGGCGATGAGCGAGCACGAGATCTTCGCAGTCTGCACGCAGCGGATCCGCGACCTCGACGCCAAGGCCCGCGCCGCCCTGGGTGGTCACTGGATCGACTCGGCTCGGCGGACGAGGTCGAGGAACTCGGCGCGGTAGCCGCCACTGTCGTCGCCGAGCGCGGAGCCCGCAATCCGGGCCACCATCGGGAGCGTCGCGTCGCCGGCGTGCTCGCTGCCGCGCAGGATCATGCCGAAGGCGGCTACGGCGGCGGCGAACCTCAGGTCGACCGATGCTGTGTCGAACGATTCGCCCCGATCCGCCAGTGGCTGTTCGATGAGCCGGCTCGTCTCGCCATCGGGCTGCTTGAAGCGAAGCTTGACGGTGAGGAGTTCGCGGCTCGCGGCTTCGTCGATCCGTTCCGCCCGGGCATCCCGAGGCTTCGACTCCTGCCGGCCGTATTTCAGCGGCTCAGCGCCGCGTCCGGGCCCTTCCGCCGTCTCGCCGACGAACGCCACCTCATACAGGGCCGTCACGCCGTGGCCGGCGCCGATCTCGCCGGCGTCCTTGGTGTCGTCGCGGAAGTCTTCGTCGGCCAGCCTCCGGTTTTCGTAGCCGAGGAGGCGATACGATTCCACCTCCGCCGGGTTGAACTCGACCTGGATCTTCACGTCCTTTGCGATCGTGAGCGTGCTGCCGGTGAGCTGCTCGACAAGCACCTTACGGGCCTCGCGTGCACCGTCGATGTAGGCATAGACGCCGTTGCCGTGGTCGGCGAGTTTCTCCATTTTTTCGTCCTGAAGGTTACCCTGACCGAAGCCAAGCACGGTGAGGAACGTGCCGCCCTTCGCCTTGTGCGCGATGAGGTCGACGAGAGCCGTGTCGTCGGTGATACCGACATTCAGGTCGCCGTCGGTCGCAAGAATCACGCGGTTGGCTCCGCCAGGGATGAACCGTTCGGCTACCTGGTTGTAGGCCAGTTCGATGCCGGCGCTGCCGTGGGTCGAGCCGCCCGCGGCGAGTGACTCGATCGCCGCCCGGATCCGCTCCTTCTGGTCGCCGCTCGTTGGCGGGAGTTTCAGGCCGGCATCGCCGGCATAGGCGACGATCGCCACGCGGTCGTTCTCAGTAAGTTCATCGACGAGCATGAGCAGCGCCTGCTTCACGAGCGGCAGTTTGTCGGGGTCGCCCATCGAGCCCGACACGTCGACAAGAAACACGAGGTTGCCCGCCGGTCGCCGGTCGCGGGCCACGTCGCGGCCTCTGATGCCGATGCGGACGAGATGATGGCCGCGTCTCCATGGGCAGTCCGCCGCCTCGAGCGTCACCGAAAAGGGCTGATCGCCCTCGGGTTGCGGATACTCATAGCGGAAGTAGTTGACGAGTTCCTCGACGCGAACCGCGTCTCGGGGGGGGCGTCTGCCCGCCGTCAGAAATCTCCGCACGTTGGCGTACGAAGCCGTGTCCACGTCGATCGAGAACGTCGAGAGCGGCTCGTCGAGCGGGCGAGCAAAGCGGTTTTCGACGAACTGGTTGTACCGCTCGCGATCACCGATCGGCGGCATCGGCAATCGCTCGAGCTGCCTGCGGAGCCCTTCGTCATCGATGGAGAGCAGTTCCCGGCGTGGCTCGGCCGGTGCCACCAGGCTGTCGGAGACAAGGGATCCTGGAGGCCCAATAACGCTGGCCGCCGGCTCCAAACTGTCTGCCAGGATCCTGCGGTCTGCGATGCGGGTAATGTCGTTCTTTGCCGTCATCGACGTGGTGGGATCAGGCGGGACGGCGCGTGGCCGGATCGTGACCTGGCGCATAAGTTCTCGTTGCCCGAGCTGCAGCGGCAAGAAGCCGAGCAGCAGCGCTGCAGCGAGGCCCGTCGCGCCAGCGAGCATCCAGACGAGTCGGCCGCGGCCCACTCGGGCTGTTGAACCTGCCGCCACGGAGGATAGTACCGCGCGACGGAGGCCTGGAGAGCGGGCGGGCAGTTCATCGGCGGACCGCTTCAGGGCGTGCGCGAGTCGGCGGATGTCGTCGATCTGCCGTGTCACGGCCTCGGCGTCGTCGCCGGTGAGCAGTCGATGCACCTCAGCCCGTTCCGCGGCGGTGCACTCGCCGAGGGCGTAGGCCGTCAGGAGTTCCTCGACTCGATCTTTCGGAGCGTCGTGATCGCGGGTCATGGCTGACCTTTCGTGGTGGCGGAGGAACCGGGAATCAGTTCACGAACGAGCGGGTGACTGCGGAGCGCCGCGAGGCCGCGGTGGGCGAGCACGCGGACGTTGCCCTCGGTGCGGCCCGAGATCTCGGCGATCTCGCGGTAGGAGAAGCCCTCGCACCAGAGGTCGATAGTCTCCCGCTGGGCCGCTGGCAGATCGCGCAGGAGCCGCCGCAGCCGTGCGGCAAGGTCGCGGTCCTCCGCGGTGCTCGAAGGATCGGGGCTGCGGTCGGCGGGTGGAGCGGTCATCGTGCCGTCGTCGGAGTCGTCGTCGAGCGATCGCTCGCGGCCGGCGCGGCGGAGGTGGTCGAGGGCTCGGTTTCGGCACACGCGAAACAGCCACGGCGCTACGTGGGATTCGACCCTTGTTCGCGATTCCCCGCAGAGTTTCACGAACGCGTGTTGAACGGCGTCGGCGGCGAGATCAACGTCGCCCAGGATCCGTCTCGCATACCGCGTGAGCGGCTGCTCGAACTGGTCCACGGCCTCCAGCACCCAGCCGTGGGCCTCGCTCCTCGACGTCATGGCGTGCTCCTCGCGGGCCGTTTCCCGAGATGGTTATCCGTCGCCGGATCGACCACCACCAAGACAACGGTGGGGGAGCCCCGACGTTACGGCCCGGTCGCGGCCGGCGGTGTCGAGCCCGCGCGGGCCCGCTTGAAGGGATCGACCGTGCCGCCGCCGGGGCCTGGGGGCGGCTCGTTGGCCGACTGGCCGAACGGCACCAGTTTCGGCCACTCCAGGTTCATCCCCGGCCAGGTTTGGGCCGGTGGTGGTGCCGGAAGCGGCGACTTGGCCGGCCCGGACGCCTCAGGCAGCGGCTGGCTCGTGAGCAGGTCGTTGGGCGTGGGAAACCCTCCCGGCTGACCGCCTGTCGAGACGGGCATCGCCGGCACGCCAGGGTCGCCGCGTTCCAGGACGCGAACCGAGACATCATCGACAAACGCCTCACCGAGACCCGTGAGGGCGAACGTCACCGTGATCGGCTCCTCCGACGACTCGGCGGGCACGATGCGATGGAGCACGAGTCGCCGCCAGGTCTTCGTCATCCCCACGCGCTCGCCGAGTGCGGGGCCGCCCAGTGAGTCGAAGACGAACAGCCCATCGACGCTCCCAGCGATCGGCTTGGGAACGAAGACCTGCGCCGAAATCTCGATCAGCTTGCCCGCCGACGGCTGCAGTGGCGGCGTCGTGACCCACAGCGGCGGTGTCTCCACCACGATCGGCGGGTCTTCCTTGTTGGCGGGCCGCGCCGCCATTCGCAGGCAACCCTGCCCGGCGGCGGGCTTGGCCTGCGAGACCTCGAGCCTCGTGACGATGTCCGACTGCTTGCGGGCGAAGTGCCGCCAGCCGCCCCCCGAAAGATCCTCGATGCGTTCCATGCTGCCGCCGCCCAGGAGCTCGGGCCCCTGCACGACCGCAGCGCGGGCCGACACGAAATGCCATTCTTCGGCAAGCGCGGTGTCAGACGCCGTGAGTGGGCTGGCCACCATCGACCCTTCGGCCTTCACGCCGTTCTCCCAGATCCGGCGCTCGAACTGCCCAGCGATCGCCGCCGCCCGCCGGAGCCTCATGATGGCCGTGGTCGGGTCGGACATGACGAGTGATTCACCCTCCGCCGCAAGGCGACCCGCCTCGGTGAGCATCGGCACGGCGTTGACGGGTGGCGGACCCGAGAACGCCTGCGGTGGCAACCGACCGAGAAGGTCGCCGGAAGCGGCCAGCGCCGTGGCCGCGACCGCGCGGGCCGACGAGAGTTCGACGGCGGTCAGGCCACGGATCCGATCCTGCACGTGCGCCGTCACCGCCGGCTCACCACTGAACAGGATGATCGAATGGGTGAGGAAGTCGTCGAGCGTCACCGACACGCCCCCTGTCACCCGCTGCTGCCGCAGTGGCTTGAGCCCGCCGGCCGCAACCTCCCAGGCCTGATGCGCCTCCGGCACGCCGGGCACGAGGATCGTGAGCGGCGCTTCGTTGGGCGGGATGTCGCTCCCCGCATAGCGGCGGGCGACGATCTGCGAGCCTTGCACGCACCGCCAGGCCACCACCATCCGCGCGCGGGCCGCCTCCATCACGAATGCCTGCACCTCATCGCTGCTGGTCTGCGCCTGGGCGGCGAACCGTCCGGCCGCACCCCATGGCTCGAGCACCTGGAGCCGCAGGTTCATCTCCCGGGCCGCGGCGGCGCGGGCCCGTGCCTCGCGGTCGTCGCCGTCGAGCCGGCGGGTCGATGTGAAGAGGATGCCGCGGGTGCCGGCCGCCAGCGCCGAGAAGGCTGCAAGCGAGAGGCTCTCGCCATCGACGGCGAGGCCGCGGCCGCCGATGCCGGCGATCGCCGCCGCCTGCCGCGCCGCCCGGGGATCGATCTCGGTGGAGATTGTCGCCAGCAGGGGTGTGCCGGGCCGCGTGAGCCGCGGGCGTTCGCGAAGCCACTTCAGGTAGTCCACCAGTTCGAGCGACGTGCCGAGCACGGTCTTTCGGGCGACGAGCATGTCGAGGTGACGCGAGACGGTGCGAAGCCCGGAGTCGGCGGAGCCGATCAGCGGTCGGCCGGCCCGCTGATCGCAGGCTCGCACGCGGCGGCCCCGCTCCGCGAGGGCCTCAACGTCGTCGTCGGCGAGCCCGGTGCCCAGATCCCACATCAGCACGCGGTCCCAGTTGCGGAGGATGGGCAATGAGTCGGGCTCGCGGACGTCCACGTCGGGGATCGGCGGCGGCGGGCAGATCACCCACAGCCCGGCTTTCCGCGCGGCGACGAGCTGCTCGGTCGACGCGGGTTCGGCGAACCGCACGCAGTTGAAGCCGAGCGCCGCCAGCGCCTCGAGCGGCTCGCCATTCCAGTCGATCGACCGAGGAAAGAACGGCAGGCCGTCCACGTCGAGGACGCCCCGCGACAGTCCGGCGGGCGGATCGACCGGCGCGGTCATCGTGGCGGTGGCAGGCTGAACGAGTGGATCGGCCACCGACGACGTGGCAGCGGCCATCGCTGGTGGTGGCACCAGGCCCGACACGTGAAGGTCGTCCATCGCGATCTCGAATCGGCCGGGAGTCGGTGGAGCATCGAGCACGAGGTGAGTGGCTCGGGCGCCTTCGGTGCTGCCCGTGCCATGTTCCAGCCTCAGGGCCGGCAGCTGCCGCGTGAGCATTTCGGGCAGCTTGTCGACGTCGAGCAACTCCCAGCGGTCGATGTCGCGGGTGGCCCCGCCGCGGATGAGCACCTCGACGGGCCTGCCCGTGCGCTCTGACACCCACGCGGGCATCACCACCCGCACGGCGAGCCGCACGTCGGGCCGACTGGCTCGCACCCAGACCGAGGCCCGCAGCTCGTCGAGGACCGCGGCGGGGCCGAACGGGAGTTCGATCCGTAGCGGCTGGCCGGCTGTGGTCTCGATGGCGAGACGTTCGCACGATCGGCCGCGATGCGGTGACACCTCCGACCGCTCGTGCACCACCACGCGGCCGGACGTCGGGGCGGCGGCCCACGTGGGCGAGGGGGCCTCGAAGCCGTCGTGCATGTCGCCGGCGCGGCTCCACGAGCCTCCCGTCACGAACATGGCCGCGAGCAGCACCGCCACGGCGCGCACGGGGGTCACGAGAGTGGAAAAACGCACGGCCATGGGAATCCGGGAAAGGTTTGCCCGGCGGGCTTCTAGCAGCCGTGGGCACATCGGTTCCAGCCGAGATGGGGAAAATGGGCAAGCCGGTCGCAAAATAGGCAAATCCGTGGTTTCATGGGGGCTGGTGCCCCTGCACGATTCGCGGTATCAGCCGCCGTTTTGTCCATGAAGCCGTCAACGGCCGACAACCTGCTCCACCTCGTCGGCGAACTGGAACTCGTCCCGTCGGCGGCCCTCAACGAGACCTTCTCGGAGGCGGGTGGCCACGCGCTCGATGCGGCGACGTTTGGTCAGGCGCTGGTGCGCCGCGAGTTGGTCACCGGCTTCCAGTTGGAGCGCTTGCTTCGTGGTGAGCGGGGCGGCTACTACTTCGGCCGGGCGAAGATCCTCTATCAGATCGGCGCCGGCTCCTTCGCCAGGGTCTATCGTGCGATCCATCGCGACACCGGGGCCGTGCTCGCCGTCAAGGTGCTCCGCAACCGGTTCTCCAACGATCCAGATAAGTGCCGGGCGTTCCAGCACGAAGGTGAGATGGGCCGCCTGCTCCGGCATCCCAACATCGTGGCGATCGAGGACGTCGGCCAGGAGAACGGCTCGAGCTACCTCACGATGGAGTTCGTCGAGGGGCAGACGCTCCGCGAACTGGTGAAGATCAGGGGGGCGGTCGATGCGCCGCGGGTGGTCGACCTGATCCACCAGGCCGTCTGCGGCCTTGAATACGCCCATCGCCGCGGCGTGACCCATCGCGACATGAAAGCCTCCAACGTGATCATCTCGTCGACCGGTCGCACGAAGCTGGTGGACTTCGGTCTCGCCGGCGTTGACGAGTCGGGCGACAAGGTGCTCGGCCGCGTGGAGAAGCCGCGGACGATCGACTACGTGGCCCTCGAGAAGATGGCGGGCGTTCGCGACGACAGCGTGCGCAGCGACATCTACTTCCTGGGAACCGTCGCCTACCTGGCCCTCGCGGGTGCCGCGCCGCTGACGGAGTCTCGCGATCGGAGCGTGCGGGGTGACCCGCGGCGGTTCACGCAGGCGGTGCCACTGGGGCAGCGGTGCCCCGACCTGCCGCGGGACGTGGTCGATGTCGTGTCGCGGATGATGCACGTCGACCCGCTCGAGCGGTACCAGACGGCGACCGACGTGAAGCTCGCCCTCGAGGGTCTGATCGCCCGTCAGGGATCGGGCGAGGCAGCGGCCACGGCCGGCCCGGCGGTCGCCGCAGCGAAGCCTGCCGCTCCGACCAACGCGGCCGCCGCCATGAAGGGGAGCGTCATGCTCGTGGAGTCGGGCGAGAAGGCGCAGCAGGCGCTCCGCGAGTTTTTCTCGAAGCTCGGCTTCCGCGTGCTGCTCACGGAGAATCCGCAGCGGGCCATCGCCCGCTTCTCCTCGATCCCGCTGCCCGCAGACTTCCTGGTGATCAGCAGCCGGGAACTCGGCGCGGCGGCCGTCGAGGCCTTCAACAAACTCTCGACGGAGTCGTATCTGGCCGACGTGCCGGCGATCCTGATGGTGAGCCCGAAGCAGCCGCAGGTGTCGGCCGCGGCCAAGGTTGACGGGCGGCGGAAACTGCTGTCGCTGCCACTGCAGGCGGGCGAACTCTCGAAGGTGCTCGGCGAGATCCTGCCCCGCAAGGCCTAGCCGTTCATGACAGCCCAGTGCCGTGAGGCGTGGTGCTGCGGCAGCGGTCGACGAACGCCGCGTAGTCCTTCGGCGTGTCGATGCCGCGGGCCGCGTGGTCGATTCTAGCCACGGCGATGGGGATGCCAGCCTCGATCATGCGCAGCTGTTCGAGGCTCTCGAGCGTCGCCAATCGGGAATCGGGCAGCGAGTTCCACCGCTCGAGCACGCTGCGGCGGTAGGCGTAGAGGCCGACGTGCTGCCAGTAGAAGGGTGGTTCCGCGGTGAGCAGGGAGTCGCTCCAGTCGCGGGCCGCGGGCACCGTCGCGCGGCTGAAGTAGATTGCCCTCCAGCAGCCTGCCTCGTCACGGCCGTCGGCCTGTCGCCACGGCGTGAGGACCGCCTTCACGCAGGCTGGATCGCGGAGGTCATCGGCCCGCCGCAGCGGAGTGACGAGAGTGGCCATGCCGGCTTCGGGGCAGCGATGGAGAAGATCGATAGCGGCATCGATGGCGGCGGCTGCGAGTTCCGGCTCGTCTCCCTGTACGTTCACGATCACATCGGCGGAGGGTAGCCGCGACAGTGCCTCGACGATTCGTGCTGTGCCGCTTGGAGCCTCCGGCGAGGTCATCACCGCCGTACCACCGAAGGCGGTCACCGCGGCGGCGATCTCGTCGCTGTCGGTGGCCACGATCGCGTCGCGGGCCGCACGAGAGCGGCGGGCCGCCTCCCAGGTGTGGGCGATCAGCGGCCGGCCCGTCTCGGCGAGCAGCATCTTCCGCGGCAGGCGGGTGCTCGACAGGCGGGCGGGGATCACGATCACGGCGGAACTGTCGGTGGCGGGCATGGCGGCGACTCCCAGGACGGCGTGTGGATGGCGGGATGATTGATGCGTCGCGTTTTCGCACCTCTACGAGCGGGGCTTTTCCTGATCGGCCTTGGTGATACGATCAGTGGTCCACTCGCCCGAGTGGCGGAATTGGCAGACGCGCAAGATTCAGGTTCTTGTCCAGGTAACTGGGTGGAGGTTCAAGTCCTCTCTCGGGCATTCTCCGGTGCTACGGCACCGGCACAAGGCGGATCTGCCGGATGTCGCAGGCCGCCTGTTTGGCGATCCTCTCCGGCTTGACCCGGAGCACATGCTCGCCCGTCGCTGCGATTGTGATGCGGCCGATCGTGCACGGCCGGAACTCCTGAAAGCCACCCGTGTCTTCGACGACGAACGGGATGGTCGTCGGCCCTGCCCCGTCGGGATCGAGCGTAACCCTCATGTCGCTGCCGCCCTGGCCGGTGCCACAGCCCTGCAGCACCTCCACGTCGAACGTGCCGGCCTCACGGACGGCGAACGTCCACTCCGCGGCATCTTCCGCCTTCGTCCAGAACCCCAGCGTCCGTTTCTTCTCCTCCGGTTCCCAGCGGAGGTTGGTGCCGCGAATCGTCGCCTCGCGACCGTAGAGCAGGATCGTGCCGTCGTCATCCTGTTTCACCACCACGGGGCGTGCCGCCGCCGGCTCTTCCGCCTCGATGGTGGCTTGTGCCCAGGTGACCGTGCCGCCCCAGGTGAGGGCGAATCCGGCAATGAGCGTCCGGTGGAGAATCCGTTGCATGCCGACTCGCTCCGTGGGTGTGTTGCCCGACTCCGGGCCGTCGGTAGGATTATTCCCGAGGCTGTAGCTCAGTCGGTAGAGCATCGGACTTTTAATCCGTTGGTCCTGGGTTCGAGTCCCAGCAGCCTCATTTTGCCTCGCCGCCCCTTCGCCTTCGGAGCTGAAGGCCGATCAAGGTCGCGGCCACGGCGAGGGTGATCGTCGTGGGCTCGGGAACCGACCGGAGCTCCACGGCCCCGACGTTGCGGAGGCCGCCGGTTGTGCGCGGGTCGCCGAAGACGTCGGTGAGGATCGTGGTCCCGTCGATCGGGTTGATCAGTCTGTTGACGCCGTTCGCGTCGGGCACCACGCCGATCAGCACTCCGCCACTCACCGGGTACGTGCCCTCCGGATACGGCAGGGCCATCTCGATGAGGGGGCTGGGCGACAGCACGGTCACGGCGAGGCCCGCGGATCCCGTCAGCAGGCCGGGCTGCCCGAACAGCGCCTGCAAAGCAGTGCCCGACTGAGTGGGTGTGGGCCTGACCCAGCTGAAGGCATCCGCGGAGAGAGTTCCGCCATTCGAGGCGCTGTAGGCGATCTGCCCTGGGAGCGAGTCCTCGTCGGCGGTGGCCATGACGGCTGATGAGACGAGGTTGATCGATCCGCCATCGGCGTTGAGCGGTGCGCCGGTGGCGTCGGCCGTGCCGGTGGTCAGCGACACGAGGTCGGCGATCACCGTGCTCGCCTGAAGATTGATCACGGCTCCCGGCCCTGCTGAAAACTTATTTGAGACGAGATTCTTGTCGTCTCCGCCACTCAGCGGGCCGGCCAGGTAGGCCGCGGTGTTGACGACGTTCATCGTGGCCGTCGGCACGGCGACTCCACCGACGGCCGTGACGCCCCCGGAGCCGTAGAAGATCGAACTGACGACGTTCGCCGTACCGCCGGCAAGCACGACGGCCCCGCCCGTGTTGGAGTCGGAGATATTTGCCCTCGAGATATTGAGCGTGGCGTCGAGTCCGCTGAAGAAGCCTGTGACGCCGCCTCCGTTGAGCGCGGAGGCCCTGGTGACCGTGAGCCGGTCGGCGGTCAGCGTGCCGCCGGTCGTGACGTCGAATCCCGGCGTGACCGCGGCGTTGCCGGTGAAGTTCACCGACTTGGCGATTCCGCTGTTCGAGTAGTCGAGCGAAGCGTTTCTCTCGACCCGTGCGAAGCGGTTGAGGCCGTCGGTGTTGAGGTCTTGAATGGTGACGCGGAGGCCACTGTTGTCGGTGCCGCTGATGCCGATTTTCGCGAACGAGTATGAGGGCTCGAGGAGGATGTCCCCCGCGCCGGGCTGGTACTCCTGGGGGTTGTTCTTGGTCACGACCTGCCCGCCAGTGGTCTCAAACACGGGGTTGCCGACGAGCGTCGCGTTGTTGCCGAGGATCGTCACCGAGCGGGTGATCGTGGCGAGGTTGAAGATCGAGGTGTAGCCCGTGGCGCCGTCGACGCTGATCTGCAGGTTCGAACCGACGGAGATCACATCGTTGGTCGCCGAGTTGTTGGCCTGGTCGATCGCCCAGGCAAACGAACCGACCGACGACGTCGTGCCCCAGGTGGCTTGGGTCACGATCCACGTGCTGCCCTGGCCAGTGGCCGGCGTGAGGCATGCCGCGGTGACGACAGCAGCTGCGAGAAGACCTGCGGCGGCGAGCCGCCGGAGCCGGTGGGTTGGGCTGGTCATGGCTGCCGCTATCTCCTGAGAAGGCCTTCGCGACACCACGAGCTCCGCCAGCATCGTAGCACCTGACATCGGAAAACCCCCGATGCAGCGGATGCCTGTGCCTGCAACCGCGGGCGACGTCAGGCTTTGCTTCGGACACTTGTCGCCGGTGGTGTTGATTCGCCGCTGGCGACGGGAACAGCCTCAAGCACATACGGCTTGCGAAACTCGCGTGGTCCGAGGAAGACGTTTGCCTCAGTTGCTCCCGGGCCAGTGAACAGTTCGCGGGTGCCGTCGATCGCCAGCCGCTGGCTGAGCTTGAGTGCATCGGCTGGAATCGATGCGCCGTAGGCTGCGACGTGCTCCTTGAGGAGTCGCTCGAGCGCGGCAGAGGATTGCCCGCCCGCCAGCGTGCCACCGGGAATGAAACCGGCGGTGTCGGCCGATCGCCATGCCGCGTTGATCACGTGGCTCCAGTTCGTCGAATCGTGGCCTACGACCACATCGGCGTTCAGATGCTGCGGATCACGCGACCGCATCGCATCGAAGAAGTTGGCGTAGTGCTCACGGCCGCCGGTGGTTCCCTTGAACTCACGAATCACCTTCCCAGCCGAATCGATCGCCGCACCGCCGCCGCGGCGGCCGTGGTAGGAGCCGCCCTTGCAGTGGACGATGTAACCGCTCTGGGTGTCCTCGAACTGCAGTGGATCCTTCGAGCCTGGGCGGCCCGGC
>Ga0164293_10002748_pt1 | contig 14958 bp, 21 predicted proteins | sample GEODES118metaG_FD_111487 | JGI IMG/M metagenome (GOLD analysis project Ga0164293, IMG submission 111487) | Eutrophic lake water microbial communities from Lake Mendota, Wisconsin, USA - GEODES118 metaG | ecosystem: Environmental > Aquatic > Freshwater > Lake | place: USA: Lake Mendota...
TAAACACATCACTTGCACTTGATTTTACTAACGGATTCAAGGAGTTTAAAAAGCCGTCTTTGTCTTTTGTTATTTCCCTGATAGCAGTATTTGCCATATTACGAATGTAGTCTTCGGTATATTTTGTAGTTCGGATAATGTTATTGTAAGCATCAGAGCCTTCTTTAAATGCTACCATATAGCTTTTGAAGGTTTTTAAGAGGGTTTTACCTCGCTCCTCAACCTCTTGACCATCCATTTTGGCAATCGCCCTTACAAGCTCAAACTCAAATCCTACTCGGAAAGCGATATTTGTACGATAAGAAACGAGGGCTAGGTTTTTAAGGTTTAATGACTCAATAACTGTCCTCAATCCTCTAGGAGCTGGGAGAGCTTGGTTTTTCTTTTTAGCGTCAATATACTCGTAATAGTTTCCAACGAGAAAGTCATACAAAAACTTGAATCGTGTGGTATCTTGGTCGGTATTATTGTCAAATTCAGTGTAATAAACGCTTCCAGAGAAACGGTCTAGTAAAGACAAGTCTTGCTGATTATTACCACGATATTGAGGTGCTGGTGGCTCGTTAGGATAAATATTACCCGTTGCGATTACTGCGAAGTTGTCACTTCTTGGAATCGGTGGCTGCTCTGGATTTGCAGAGTTAATTTTTGATTTATCGCTAGGTCTTGTTTTGCTACTTTTTGCAAGGGCATCGTTAAATAGACCCGCTGTATTGGCATCAAGTTTTGGCATCTCGTCCAAAATCAAGATTTTACCATTTTGCCAGCAATCAATCAATTTACCCTCTTTGAAACCCTCTACTGACTGACCTCCTAAAATCTCTAGGGGAGAAGTATATTGAGAGCAGTTAAGGGTTACATATTCCCTTTGGAGAGCCATAGCCACTTGCTCGGCAGTATAGGTCTTACCCCCTCCCGCCTCTCCGATTAGGTATACGTTGTTTCCCGCCAACACATCGTCAATAATGTCAAAAAAGTTTGGAATACGGGCTACACTACTTGAAATCTCAATCTTTTTACCAAATGCTGGTATAGACAGAATTAAAGTCTGATTTTTCTTAATCTCTTCTAAAACAGACTTGTCAAGCTCGTTTAGCTTCACTTTATCTGTGTCAAGATATTCTTTGATAATTGCTCTCACCGTAGGGCTATCCACACCCGTCCCTTCGCCAGAAGCCATTTGAGCTGCAATAGTGGAGAGCATAGCCTTTAAAAAGTCATCACCACTTTCTGGGGCTGCTTTTTCCGATGCTTTCTTTCTGGAAGGCTTTGGAGCTTCGTCTGAGGCCGTAGCCAGCTCCTTCTCGGTATCTTCAATTTCTTTTTGAATATCCGCCTTAAACTCATCTGGGACAGCGTCCAAAGATTCTTTCAGGTCAGCTAACTTTTTTTCAAGTTGTTGTTTTGTAGCCATTTTTATTTATTTAATAATATTTTCAATCCAATAATTGCTTTTTTAGCTTTCTCGTTTCCTTTATCAGCCAAGAATTGTAAGCCCTTTATTGCTTTCTCAATGTCCTCTTTTGATTTTTTGGGAGCTTCAGGAGCTGGAGTTTCTTCGGCTTCTTCATCTTGAATTTTAACCCATCTACCTTCTGCAAAATTATTTTTTGCGTCAGCAAAAGAATAAGGCACATCCCATTCCGAGCCATCAGGCTGGACAAACACTGTGCCCATTTCCATTTTCATAATCTCATAAATCGTTTGACCCCCTTCAGTTTTTACAAAAAACCTATCGCCTACTTCTGGTAAAGAAGGGTCTACTTTCGGCTCTTCGCTTGGAGCTGGCTGCTCACCGCTTTCATAATATTTGCCTAAAATCTGGCATAGTTTTTCAATCGTCTCTGATTCATTTGGAATATTACCCCACCTTTCAAAAGCCCCAAATCTGCCCCACTTGAAAGTAGTATCAGTATAAATCTCTCCCTTGATAGTAGCCCAATCGCCTCTATTTTTAGGAGTTTCAGCCTTTATCTTGGCATTATAAACAATACGCCCGTCTGGTAAGGTTTTTTTGAAAATTGACCAGCCAGAGCAATCATTGAGCATCTCGCCCATAGGGTATGATTTTTTTTCAGCACCTGACTTTGTTCTTGGAATAGAAGTCTTTTCTTCTTTTTTTGACAAATTCCAATTCACTTCTTTTTTTTCAGCATCATATGGAGGCTCATTGTTGACGAATAAATATTTAGTCCCGTATTGAATGTTTTTTCCATCGTCAGTTGTCCTTTTTAATTCTTTCCCAGAATATTGCGTGCTAGTGTGCTGACTACCATATTCAAAATGAGCATCTAATTCTTGCTCTATTTTCTTTTTCAAATCTATTGGTGCTTCATTTAGGTAAACATCAATAGAATCACCGTTTGCGAAAGATTTAGACTTAACCCAATAGTAACTTGTAGGAATTTCTGGATATTTTGCTTTCATCCATTGGCGTATCATTTGTGCTGTCCCAGCTACACTGATATAAATATTATCGTTTTTACCACCACCTTTTATATCGGTATATTGAAAGCCGTTTATTTTAAAAGATACTTTACCTTCTGCCATTTTATTTCATTTTTGATATTAGGTCGTCAACTAAACTTCTTGCTTTGTTTACAGCCACTTTACTAGCATCATAAGGGTCATTCAAAGACCTTAAAATATTATAGTCTTCCATAAGCTGACCACCGTAATTATATTTTTTGCCACTGCATCCGCAAGTGTGACCGCCCTCCTTCAATTCCCCACCTTCTTCAAAAGATACGCCACCACCAGATTGATTGATTTTAGACAAAATTTGTTTGTTAGTAAGCATTTCCCCTTCAAATTCACGGAGGGTGTCATCAGCAACTGCCCCTTTAGTAATAATAACTTCGTTGCCCTCTACTTCAATAAGCTGACCAGTGTCCACGTTAACGGCTTTAATACCACCCTCAGAATGACTACGACCCTTAAAATACCCACCCTTTTTCCCGTCATTAGTTTTGTTACCGTCTGCATCAATAACTTCACCGCCTTCAGCATAGGTATCTCCGAACAGAAGGGCACCCAGTTTCATTTTCTTATTCATGTGTAGTGATTTTTCTTCTACTGGCTCTGCTTCAATATCTCCACCCTCATCATAACGGATATCGTCAATTAAAGCATCAAAATTCAGGTTTCGTCCATCCGCTAGTTTAACTTGCTTGGAGTCAAATATTGTTACTGCACGGGTAAATTGTGCTGGGTCATCTGGGTCAAATGAAGATTGAAACTCCTCAGAATAAAAGATACCGTCAAACCCGTAGGACATTAAAAAGTATTTGAAGTCCTTGTCCACATCGGCAGCCATAAGCTTCCAAAAAGGAGCATTCCCGTTTCTGTATACACTTTCAATATATTTACCAATTTGGCTTTCTACGGCTAAATCAATCTCCATAGTTTCATCTGAAGTAGGCTTGTTGGGGGCATATTTCTGGATGGCTATAGCAGAAGCTATTGTGGCTCTCCAGCTGTTTGCATCCTTATTTTTCAGAACGAAGCTGTCAGTATTTGCATAAAAAGGCTTCCTTACGTCCAAAAACACTTCATACAAATATGGTTTTGAGCTTCTTGCAGAACGTTGTGAGCTTGTAGTAAAGTTTTGAGAATATTGTTTATTATGGGCGAAATAGCCGTAAGGTCTACCCATACCCTTATCCTTGTTTACATCAAAACGGAAAAACTCACTTTCACTTCTTGTCCCATGATAAACCGCTTTAGGCTCAAATGTGGTATAATCTAAAACCAGAGAAACACCAGCAAAATGCTTGGCGAAGTTTTGCCTATTATCAGCTAAAAATCTTTTTGCAGCTGCTTCCCAGTCCCCAAAAAAAGTTTTAAAAGCCTTTGTCCTGACCAATACTTGCTGAAGGTAGGTTAGGCTAGACTTTTCCCCAGTCGGGGTATTAAATTGAAAAATAGGAGTTATTGACCCTCCGTTAGCGTATTTAGCAGATATTTCAGAAAGGTGTAAATCCATCCCTTCCATTTGCTTCAGCTTAGTATAATATTTGGGGTCTTCAAAAAGATGGTCAAGGGCAATAGCTCTGGCAATCTCTGGATTGTCGGTGTGCTCTTTTTCTGTCTCAATTCCGAGCATCAATTCCGATTTCAAGGCATCAGCCGATAGACCGTGCTTGGCTGCCACTTCAGATAATGACATCCCTTTTGCTAATTTTCCTACTGGCAATTCTCCCCCATTTTCTAAAAGGTCATCGTCTTGTATGTATGCTTTTTTCACTGGCTCTCCAGATTTCTTTTTAAGAAATTTGTTTACTCTAGCAAAACCCCATGCTTGTCTTGAATTAGGTGCTCCCCCCGTTATTGTTGGTCTATGTGATTTTGAATAGGCTCCCATCCCTCTTCGCATAACTGCTTTTAAAGTGGAAGTAGAAACATCTTTTTTATGGCTTTCGTTATACTTTTTTGCTTTATTTTTTAAAGTTTCAACTATTGAATCTGAAAGCTGTATTTTAGAAGCTGAAGATTTGCTTGCAGCACTTCCTGATGGGTTCTTTTTAGACCCATAAACCCTTTCTTTTGCTGGTGCTGGAGTTTGAGCAGCAGATTTTCTACCCCTTCTTTTCAAAGTAAAAAAAATTTGGAATAAAAATATACATTATCTTTGAAATCGTCAACAATATTTCTTAACAACTCAATCTACTCAAAATGGGAGATTTTTTCAACATTAAGAGTGATAAGTGGCTGGGTGGAGTAAATGTACACAATACACTTGCTCTAATCGGTATTTATTACCTAGTGTACAAAGCGTATGTAAAGTAATGTCCTCTCTGTGGAGGAGGGTTATTTTTACCTAAAGAACCTATCTTTCGGGAGATTGATAGGTTTTTTATTTATCCTAACTTTTTAATATCTTCAGCAAAAGACTTGGATATGTCATTCCAGTTCAAGGACTCCACAAATTTATATGCTTTATCTATTTTCAAGGTCTGGTCAAGTGCATGGCTTTTCTTGTCTTTATAAACTTGGTCAAGGGTATCAGAAATCTCATAAAGGTCACATTGGAAACGAATTATATTATCAACCATAGCCACTATGGGATATAACGTTTCTAGGAAATAGGCCCTTTCTCCATTTGCCCCTCCCAAATGCTCAAGGGAAGTATGCTTTGGTATAATAACGGGTTTACGGGCACTCATAGCTTCTGTAACGGTAAGCTCCCAACCCCCACCCGTAGCAGTACTTAAAAAGCAGTCAAATGAGTTATATATTTTATTGAGTTTAAAAAGGTCAGCTCCTTTGTTGTAATCGTCTTGTGGCGGGAACATAAAGTCTTTTCCTTCCCGAAGAGGGGTTTGGGCAAGTATAGTCCTTAAATGCCAGCCCATCGGGTCTTTAGGGTTCATGTGGAGGTATAGAAAGCTGTTGCTGTTGTGGTTTTCCCAATATTCTAAAAAGCCAAAAATTGTCGTGGGAATGTCTTTTCTGGACTGATTTCTGTTTACAGACCCAATTATAAACTTGTCAGCATTCTCACCAAAGTATTCTTTTCTAAAGGATTGTGCTTCTTCCGCTGGTAGGGGGTAGAAGTTTTCCATGTTATTTCCGTGTGGCACAACCTTAATCTTACCTTTAATGGCTGGGTTTATTCTCAAGGCATGAAACCTACCATATTCTGTATAAGTGGCTAGAGAATCAAAAAATTCTAGGCCAGCCCCCAGATTAGGGGTTAGGGCAAAGTCTACGGGGAAGTACAATATGCTTTTGAACTGCTTACGGTTGGCAGCCTTTTTTTCATCCTTAATTTCTTTTAAATATGGAATCATAGGAACTATTGTTCCCAAGTCAGCCAAACAGAATATAAGGTCATAATCAATATCTTTTAGGCTACGCATAAAAACATAGCGACCCCAATCGTCTTTTGCTACGTCCTTTTTCTTGGCTGAAATAACCCGAATATTTTCTCCTTCCGTGTAATCGTCACCAAAGTAATTAACGGCAACAATATCCATTTTTAAGGAGTCCCCAAATATTTTTTTCCAATTTTTTACTAGGTTTTTTGAAACAGTTGCAAACCCAGTGGGGGCGTTGTAATCAAAGGTTGCAAGTATTCGGTAATTTTTTTGACTCATATTTTTTATGGTTTTTTTTTGCTTTGTATGGAGTTATTGCTATTATTTTTTCTAGTTCTTGTATATCTACACCAGCAATAAATAGCAGATTTAAAAAGTCATCAAATGCTGTTTCTACATCAAATGATTCCCTCTCAATAACGTATTTATTACTATTTAACGTTATTTCAATTTTCATTCAACTATGGTTAATACATCTGACTTTGGAGATTCCTCTTCTTCTAATTCAAAGATTGTAAGCTTACCACTGCAAGTAATACAATATTCTTCTTCATTTACCACAGCGTGAGGGCAAGCAGAAGTACAAGGAAGTCTCATCAGTTGGATTTGCCCCATGTTTCCTTGCATGGGTATAGGGTCTACGAATGGGCAGAAACTTTGTATTCCATTAATCATTAAAACTTTCTCTCCTTGCTGACCTTTATTTAAAGTGTACTTTGTCATTTTTTATTTTTTAAATAGTGATGCCCATTATAGAAAAGTGTTGCAAGGCCGATTCCCCAAAGTGTTGCCCTTACTGGGGTTGATAATGATTTATTGCTTCCAACATAAATTAAAAAAGGGGCAATAAAAAAAACGTCTAGTAAACGTACTGTTTGTACGTCAAAACCCATAGGGCTGTCGTTTTTTGAGATAGTTTCTTTTTCCATTTTATTTTGCTATGAAATAACCAATACCGATTCCAAGAGCTCCTACTATCCATTTACTAAAGCCTTTTCTTCGGATTAATTTCTTCTGTAAAACTATTTGTTTTTCTTGATTATCTACTATAGACCTGAAAGTTGTTTCAGTATTTTTATAGTTTTCAATTAGCCTTTCGTAGTTAGACCCCTGAAGCTGGAGTTTTAAGATTGTAGTATCTTTTAAATTAATTCTGTCTTTAGCTAGGTTTAATTGCTCTTTAGATAGGGCAAGCTCCTCCTCAAGTACCTTACAAGCTTCAATTCGGTTTATTACCTTTTTAAGCTGGGTGTTTGGGATGCAAGTGGTATCAGTTGAAGTCTGTGAAATACCTTCTGATGCTATCAGTATTGTAGTTAATACTGTGATTATTAGCTTTTTCATATTTTGATTTAAGGGTTTTCATTTTAGATTCCAGCTTTTCATTTTTCTGCTTCAGGCTCACATCTTCTGCAATTAGCTTTTCAACTTGAATTTGTAAACTTGATATGCTGTCCAGTACTTCGAGCCTTTCCTCTGCCAGTTCTTTAATCCTTTGCTCCATTTGCTTCTTCTCTCCTTCCAGAACGGATATCTTGGAATGGAGCTTTGTGTTTTTACCTACGATAAAAAGAGAAAAAACTACGGCTAAAAAAGCTACCGTAATAGTTCCAATATGTTTTTTAATATTCATTTTATTATCTTTTTGGGCTACGATGTTTAAAATCGTCTCTTAGGACGTATTCAGAAAAAGTTAGCGTTGTCAAGATACTACTAATTGATAATAAAATCAAAATCAAGCGTTCAGATTTGATATACCCCATAAGGGACATTGCTATGTATGCACTAATGGCTAGGGTGTGGGCTAGGAATACAAACCACAAAAAGGCTTTTATCATTCGTTGAACGGGGTTTTATGAGTTTCGCTATCTGGCATACCTCCCCATTTCTTTACAAAATAATCCCGATTGTCTATATAGTTGCTTAATAGGGGGTCTTTTAGTATTGACTGAGAGTTTCGGTAAATTTCAGGGTTTAGCTGGTCTTCATACATTATGGGTATGCCCGCAAGCCTCATTCTGTATTGATAGTCATTGTCTTCAAAATAGCACCGCTTAAAGTTTTCGTCAAATCGGCCTACCAAGTCGTAAGTGGATTTCCTTAAAATAAAGGCTGACCAGTTATAAAATGGCCTACATCTGTGAAACGCTTTAGTTTCAGCACACTTAACCAGCATCTGGTTTATAATACCTTCCCCGCATCTTAGTATTACATCGTCATTTAATATCAGGTAGTTTTCTATTCCCCTTTCCCAAGCTTTGTCAATTAAGGCATTCCATGAGGCTGCGACCCCGTAGTTATATTCAGCTTCAAAAATCTCTGTATTTGGGTAAGTCGGTATGGCTTGTTTGCCATTATCCCAGATAAGAATTTGGGTATTTGGCATGTGGGTTGTATAGAAATCTAGGGCTTCAATGAGAAGGTCTTTTCTATTTATCGTAGGAATTAGGATGCAAAATGTCATCTATAGTTAATTTGATATACGTAATAGGCTGCTATAATAATGTAGATTGTAAAGGAAAGGTGTATTAAGAAGCTGTAGGTCAGTTCCCAGAAAGCTAGTTTTTCCTCTTTTGGAGTTTCTGGAGAAACCATTCTTTGAAAGAAGTCCCCATATCCTACTAAGTTTGATATAATTATGGGCAAAACCACTATACCTGAAAGTACTATGGCTGGAAAGATAAAAATAAACTTAAGTGGTGGTACGATAGTAAAATAGGCATTTACATACACCTTCTTCATTTTCATCTTTACAATATTCCATTTCATTTTAAGACTTATGGAAAGCATTTTCAAAATGTTTAGGAAAGTCTTAAATCTTATAAAGTGAATCTTTATATTGACTTTAAGTATTTGCAAGCGTAAAGAGATATTCTTAAAAGGGCTTTTCATGTTAGTACTTATTAAAGTTTTCTTTGTGTCTTCTATAATATAATAAAGATTGGTTTACATGCTTTACTTTAGCTCCAGCGGTTAGCATCTTATTCCAGAGGTTCATATCTTCGTCCGTTCTATTGCTTGTTTTATTGTGTGCATAGCCCCCAACGGATTTGGCTAGCTCTACCTCATACATCATGGAGCCGTGATGCCCCCCATTTCTGTCCCAGTATAAGTCTCCCTCTTTTTCGGTCATGGAGTGGCTATAAAACCTATATAACTCCTGACGGAGCTCCCCAGTTACCATTATGTCGTATGTAACTATGTGAACATCAGATATGTCTCTTTTAAAAGAAACCCCGTCCGAAAGAACAAACGAATTCTTTTCAAATACAGATTTTAGGTAATAAAGTGTATCTGGACGAAGCCAATTGTCTGCACCTAGAAACATAATGTAGTCGGTATCTACCTGATATAGCATCTTATTGAAATTGTCTACAATACCAAGATTGCTTTCATTTTTTATGAATTGCAGCCTATCCCCATAAATCTTCTCAATATGCTGGCAATCTCCAACGGCATCGTCTACGAACCAAATCTTATCAAAAGGGGTAGTTTGAGCTAAAACGCTTTCTACGGCATGGGAGGCCAAATGACCATACTTATAACTTGATATTACTATTCCGTATGTCATGGTATCTGTGTTGTGTCAATAAAATTAATTGTATGCCCGTTCATCATGTAAAACGGATATTTGTTTGCAGCCTTTGCACGGCAAAACCCATTCATATATGTCATTCTATCTTTGTTAGAAAGATTTTCTTCACTACCATGAATTGTTAATACTGACCATATTAAAATACTGCCTCTAGTGGCGGTATATTTTTTACCGTGGAGCCCACATCTTTCAAAAACCCTCAAATTTGATGGCGGACTCATGATAGGAGCACGATGAGACCCTTCAATAAATTCTACTGCCCCATTCGTTTCAGTTATGTCATCTACTGCTATAATTGTTTGAAAATAATCATCTTCTACGTCTTCATTAAATATAGAAGACTCTCTGAACATAATATCTTGATGCCAAGCAAATTGGTCTCTATCCCCAGCTTCTCTAAAATATACTTGGTTATTAATTTGCCTCACGTCTTCGCCTATAAACTCTCGCACCAGCGTAGCAAGCCTTTCATCTGTCCTGATTTTATTTAAATAAGGGTTACAAATGGCGGGGAAAAATATTAGGCTTTTCTTGTTGTAGGCTATTTCAGACGGTTGATGGGGATAACCAGCATTCTTAATATCAGAATCTTGAACTAAGTAAGCTTGTCTTTTTATTTCTGCACATTCCTCGGGAGTAAATACATTAGGAATAACAACCACTCCCTTTTCTTTATACTGCTCTAAATAATTCATGTTAATTATTTTTAATTAATATAGTCTCTATAAATTTTGTACTGGTAATTCTGGTCGTTGATATTTGTACTGCCTTGAGTTACACTAAAAGCACTTTTAAACCCAGCTTCAATTACGCAACTAACAACTAATTCATTATATCTTCCGTATGGGTAGGCAAAAAACTCCATAGGGTAGGGAGGGGTTATTTCTCTGATAATCTGCTCTTTAGATAAAGTAGTTAGGTCTGGGTGAGACCATGTATGCCAGCCTAATTTAAAAGTTGGAAGAAATTCCAGCATTTCATACATCTCTTCCCAATTGCAATACTTTTCCAGCTTTGGGACATGGGCTAGGTCAAAGGTGTTATCCTTACCCATATAGTTTCCCATAACGAAGAATATACCCGATTTGTCCTTTAAGATTTGTCTATTTTCATATACGTTTCTGTAAATACCGTCAAACCCAATAGGTTCATTACAAGCCTTTATTTGCTCTATAGTATTGTAGTTTGAGTGCTTTTCGGTTCCAATGTTATGAGCTAGTCTCCACATGGTATAGGGTTAATTTTTGAGTATATTCACGATATGGGAAAGTTGTCATTTGAACTTTAGTCTTGAAATTATAGTCTATTAACCAGTCCTCAATACCCCCTACAAGGATATATTCAGAAGCACACCCAATTATTAATTTGTAAATAGCCTCATGGTCGTACTGCTTATAAAGCGTTCCAGTACTTATTACTAGGTCATATTGGCCTATTGGGGCATTAACAGCGGTAACGGAGGACGGCAACCGTTTTAAGGCATTGTCCGAAAGGTCTATTCCGTGTATTTCATCAGCGGGTAAGTGCTGGGTGATAAACCCTTCTCCACATCCAATATCTATGGCTCTGCTGTATCTCTTTTTACCCCAGTTTAGTAGTTTAAGTATTTGATTTAGGCGAATCCTATCAAATTCATTATGGAAATACCCCCACCTATCTTTTTCAGAATACCAGTCCTCAAGCTCTTGTTTAGATTGCATAATTAATTTATTTTAATTACTTTCTGGTGTTAGCTTTTCTCCCGTTGTCGGGTTACCGTAAATCTTTATATCGTTTTGGTCTACAGTCCTTATAATACCAGAGTTATATATACGGACAATAAATTGAGGGTTTGAGTGAATAGACCCTGATATCATAAAAAGGGCTACTCCATAACCTAGAGGGGTTTCTACGTCAAAAGGGTTTAGGATTTCGTGGATGGTTTGAACTATCATAATACTTGAATTTCTGTTTTAATTTTGTAATTTTTACTAAAACTGGCTTGGTTTAATCTTGGATATAATTTCCCCAATCGTGTACTTATCAAAGTATTTTTTGATTATGTACTCTCTGGCATATTTTTTTTGCTTTTCCTCTTTATTATCCCCTACGTCCATATTTGAGATTTGACGAAGTATGTTAGCAGCGTTTTGCTGTCTACGTTCATCCCGATACTTTTCCTGACCATAAAACACGGCTGCGTTTATTTCTTCTTGAGTGGCTTGAATCTGCCCCGTGCTCTTTAACCAATTGTAAACGAAATCATTAAAGTCATAAAACGGCTGATTATTTTGGTGTGATGTGTAAAGCCCCATTAACATTTCTTTAAAAAGCTTGGCCTTTTCTTCCACCGTAGGCTCTGATTTTTTATCTATTTCCAGCCTTTGAAGGTGTCTGTCCCGTCTTTCCATAAAACCGTTATAGATGTCTCTTTTCCTATCGTCATAGGCATTAAGCACCTTGCTGACGTAGAAACTGGAAAGGCTTTTTTGACTTACGAAGCCAACATCAATCCTACCAGATATAGCCCAATTCATGGCAAGCCTAATATCAGCTAAAGAATACTTTTTAAAATTATCATAAACGAACTGGCATATTACAACTAGTTCAATTTCAGTAGAATCACTAGTAACCCCTAAGAGGACTCTCCAGTGAGCCATCAGCTCAACTAGCTTAGTCATGTCTTCTTTGGTGTAATCACCAATCCTTTTACCATCAAAGGTCTTGGCTACCTCATATTCAACTTCGTTTTGAATCCAGTCTCCAATTAGCTTGTTTTGCTTTACTGACACTGCTCTTGAGCTGTTCGAAGGAGTTTTTTGAAGTTCGTTCTTCATTTAAATAGTTTTCAAAATTTTTACCAAAAAGGGTGGACGGTCTAACATAATTCTGATATTTGGTTCCCTTCCAATGCTGCCATTTTTTATCTATAACTTTCTTAAAATCAGCTAGTCCGTAGCCCATAGCTATTAGCTGGTTCAAGGCATTCATAGTTGCTGGGAAGTTATCAGAATAGTCACTACCAGTGACAAAATTTAGATATTCTATGGTTTTATAAACGGTATCTTTCATATAATATCAGTGACGGGAACATCAAGTGTCTCTGCAAAATATTTAGCGGTATCAATTCTTCTAATTGCTCTAAAACCAGTGCAATAGTTTGATAAATTGGTCACATGTATAAAATACCCAGTTTTTTCAAAAACCAAACTTGCAAACTCCTTAAGTGTTAGGTCTCTTTCGTCCAGTAATTGCCCAAGTTTACTCCGATTGTACGTTTTCTCTTTTGTTTTCATCTTTTTTTGAAATTAAATCAGTTAATGAATCTATGGTCTTTTGCATGCTTTCGATACGCTTGTTAGCGTCGGCTATTTTCTTTCTTAATAGCTCGTTTTCAATCTCTAACATAGAGAAGCTATTGAACTCGGATTTGGTCATAAGTTGTCAGAATGAGTTTCTTTCAATTTCACCTTGCTCTTTGTCTTTTAAGTCCATCATTATGTTATTCTCATAAATGAGCTTCACTTGAGAGAATTTAGAAATTTCAACACCAACGGTTAGATTATCTCTGCGAAACCAATAGGCATGATAATCAATCTTTTCTAGTCTTACGGCATTAAGCTCATACCCGTCTCCTAAATAGTAGGGGGTAATAAACTTGGCTTCAGTTTCGTCTGGCTCACCATATTTGTTTTGCAAGGTTGTCAGAATTTCGATATATGTATCTCTTAGTGCACTCCAACTAGTTTGTTCAGGCAAGTAGGCTATCATTTTGAATACCTTTTTGCTCTTTGGGGTCACAAATATAAAAAGCTCAATATTACGACCAGCTACTCTTCCTTTAAGTTTGACACCTTGCTCAAAAGTGTTAGATAATACATAGCCTTTAGCTTTGAATCTAGAAACTGCTGTTGGTAGGTCTCCTGATATGGAAACCCCGTCAAATGTCTGCCCAAAACTGGCTGTGCTGGTTAAAATTGCTAAAGCAATAAATAAATTTTTCATGATTTTTTGTTTTTATTTAATTGAGAAAAAGCCATATGGAATATTTCGTTACTCTTTTTAGTAGCATCGAAAACAGCCCTATTTAAAATTTCTTGGGCAACCTTCTTTTCAACATACTGGTCTTTAAAAGACCTCTGTAACTCTTGTATTTGGCTAGGCGTTAATTCATCCTTTTTTACCATTTCTAAATAAGTAAGCCCCACCTCAAGACCAATAAGATATGAGTTATTTGTATCACGGGTCTTTTGATTTACGTCTTTTTGTTTTACCCTTTCAATAAGCTCTTTCATAGATTGTATAGCTTCATTTACTTCCATAGTAATTTATTTTACTTCGTTTATTTCATAATAAAACGAGCTACTATCTTGACTAACCCATTTATCACTTTTTGATTCAACACATTCAAGTTCTGTGTCTACTTTAAAATCTTTAGGGTCTATGGGAAATTCCTTAGTCACCCAATTTGAATCTTTCCAATATATTCTGTTATTGGGCTGACAGAGTAAATAACCATCATCTGCTATAAGAATGTGACCACATTTGTAATCTGAAGGCTCATCAGAATAAGGATTGCTAAACCAGTCAACGGTAAATATATATGTAGCCCAAATTAAAGATTTATTTTTTAGCATTACTTTGCACCTTTTTTCTGCTAAATAAGAATATTCAATTACGCTTACATTTTCAGAAAAACAGTCCCATAGTTGCTTAAAGTCACTTGGTATATCATTATCAGGCTCATTAAAAAAAAGTTCTGATAGAGGTACTCTGCTTCTTAGCATGCCATAGTCTGTCATTATGTGAAATGTCAATATTTTACCCGCAACACTTTGAATACCAAAAGCATAACAATTCTCATATATATTGATGTCACTTTCTTTTTTTGTAAGCCAACTTCTCCTAACCTTTAATTTAAGGTTATGTATGTTAGCATTTAAAACGTTTGATTCGTTTAATAGCATATTAATTTATTTTAATTAAGGGGGTAGAATTACCCCCAGCCCTAATTGTTTAATATGGACACGGCTTCATTGAATGATTTGAGCATCTTGGTATTGGCAGCCCCAAAAAACTGACTCGTAAACTTCTTCTCCTGATTATCGTAAGGCTTGATATAGTTGTAATACCCTGAAATAGCATTGTAAGCCCCCCAAAGATTGCCAGTGGCAGCATTTGTGGTCTGGGTGGGGTGGGTAAATGCAAACTGGGTAGTAGCCTCAACCATATTTTTTAACCTTGTGCTCATTTCTGCTTGCTCTTCGGGTGATTTGACTTTATACTCTGGAGCTAATACTTTAGTAAAATAGTCCCGATAATCGCCTTCAGACATCTTTACATCCACCATTTTATTAAAAATGTCTTCCACTTGCTTATTATACTTTGAGGCTATACCCATAACCCGATGGGCTTCTTTTAGCCTATCCTGAACACCATTTGTGTGTTTAATTGACACTTTATTATCCAGACCACCCAAAGCAGCCTGAAGGGTATTATTACACACTACACGAACATTGGTCAAACCCGCTACTACAGAGCTAGTACCGTCATGGCTATTGGTCA
>Ga0164293_10002750_pt1 | contig 14953 bp, 16 predicted proteins | sample GEODES118metaG_FD_111487 | JGI IMG/M metagenome (GOLD analysis project Ga0164293, IMG submission 111487) | Eutrophic lake water microbial communities from Lake Mendota, Wisconsin, USA - GEODES118 metaG | ecosystem: Environmental > Aquatic > Freshwater > Lake | place: USA: Lake Mendota...
ACCATTCAAGAAAACTTGGGTAAAGCAGCGCCTAGTGTTACTTATCAAGATTTAATTAAATCGCCGTATGACGAATATGTGTTTGAATTTTTAGCAAAAAGCCAACTCGTAAAAAATAAAAGCGGCGTAGAAACAAAAATAGGCGTACCTGCTTTAATGAGTAGCTTTAGTATGTCTCCTGATAAAAATTATATACTCACCAGAATGCTCAATAAACCATTCTCTTATTTAGTAACTGCGGGTGGTTTTGCATCTTCTATGCAAGTGCTTGATAAATCTGGTGCGCTTGTAAAAAAGATTGCTGAATTACCTTCTTCGGAAGGAACAGCTAGTGGGTACGATAACGTGCAAAATGCACCGCGTGGTTTTGAGTGGAAAGATGACGAAGCGGCTACCATTGTGTATGCCATGCCACTGGATAGCGGTTTAATTAAAAAGGCAGTGCCTTTCCATGATGCTGTGATGGCGATTACGGCTCCTTTTACAGAAGCGCCTCGCGAATTATTTAAAACAGCTGCGCGTTTTTCTAATATTAGTTGGGGGGATGAGACGCTAGCACTTGTTACAGAAGTTTTAAGAACCAAGCAGCGCTATAAAGTAAGTGTTTACAACCATAAAGCGGGTAGTTTAACTACTTTATATGAAAGAAGTTTAACGGATGCTTATAGCAACCTAGGAAACCCTGTGACACAAAAAAATAAGTTTGGTAAAAGTGTAATCGCTACCGTAAATAATGGCCGTTCTGTTTTAATGAACAATACAACGGGTGCTTCTGATAAAGGAGACTTACCTTATTTGACTATTTATAATTTAGATACTAAAGCCAACGAAATTATTTGGCGTAGTAAAGAAGATTGTTTCGAGTATGTGGTAGAGGTATTAGACGCTTCGACTCTAAAAATTATTACACGTAGAGAAACCGAAAAAGAAGTGCCTAACTATTATCTAAAGTCTTTACAGGCAAACACTTCTGTTGCGATCACTAATTTTAGCAATCCTTATGCAAGCATGGAAGGTGTTAGTAAGCAAAAAATTAAATACAAAAGAGCAGATGGGGTAGACTTGACTGGTGATTTGTATTTACCTAAAGGATATAACAAAGAAAAAGACGGCCCTCTTCCTACACTACTTTGGGCTTATCCGCGCGAGTTTACGAGCGCTGCCGATGCAAGCCAAATTAGAGGCAATCAGCATAAATTTACATTGTTAAGCTGGGGTTCTCCAGTGTTTTATGTAACGCAGGGTTATGCTATTTTAGACAATGCCGAAATGCCAATTGTGGCCACAGCTCCGGATAAAAAACCGAATGACGATTTTGTAAATCAATTAATCTTAAATGCAAATGCGGCTATTGATAAACTCGTGAGTATGGGCGTTAGTGATAGAAATAAAATGGCTGTTGGTGGACACAGTTATGGTGCTTTTATGACAGCTAACTTGTTAGCGCACTCTAACTTGTTTAAAGCAGGTATTGCACGCAGTGGTGCTTATAATAGAACACTTACGCCTTTTGGATTCCAAAATGAGGATCGCACTTTTTGGCAAGCACCTCAACTATATCTCGATATGAGTCCATTTGCACATGCTAATAAAATTAAAACACCTATTTTATTAACGCACGGTGAAATGGATGACAACACCGGAACATTCCCTATTAATAGTGAGCGTTTATACGCAGCTATTAAAGGTCATGGAGGTACGGTACGTTTTGTATACTTACCTTATGAAGCACATGGCTATAGAGGAAAAGAAAACGTACTGCACTTATTATATGAACAAGGTCGTTGGTTGGATACGTATTTGAAAGGAAAATAAGAGGAAGCTTAAAATATAATATACAAAATATTAATATTTTTTTATTACTTTCCCAAAGTATACATGAGGGGCGAATGCTGAAAAGCCATATGAGTAAGCATAACTAAAAATAGTTTTATGAAAATTTTACTTTATGCAGTTATAGCAGCTGCCGTTGCTAGGTCCTGCGCTAAGGAAGGGTCTGTGGTAGCAAAAACTTCAGGAAAAGCAGTTGGAAAATCAGGTGCACTGGCAACCGAATTAGCCATTTCAAAAGCGGCAATTCTTAGTTCAAGGTATTTGTCAAAAGACATGTCCAAAGAAAGTAAGTATGTTTCTTACGATTCTTCATCAAATACATTTTCCATTTCAAATATGAAATAAAATGAAAAAAATCAACTTGCAATCTTTTACTTTTTTATTGCTTTTGTTTGTCAGCTGTTCATCAGATAGTGAAAAATGGGTTACTGAAGAAGTAAGCTGGGTAGCTAATTTTGATCAAAAAAATGAGTATAGCTTTGAAAATGGGGTTTATGTACAAACTAAAATGCATGATAAAACTACTAGTAAAATAACCAATGTCGACGGTACAGTTGAAAATAAAAATTCGGTAGACTCAACTGATTTACCAGATCAAGCCCTAGGGGAATATAATAATTTCCAAATTTTAGAGATGAATGACAAACAAGTCGTTTTAGTAAACAGTAGTTATTCCTCGGACGATGATTATAATACAAAAACAAACTGGAAATTCACTTGTGAAATAACTAACGGTTCTTTAACTGCATATAATGCTGGTGAAACTATTGAAGTAAAATCTATTGATGATTCGGAGTATGATAAGGCTACCGAGGCATATGTTAAGGCAATTGTAGTTAAAAGCATGGAACGCGCTGATCCCTATCAAACTACTTTTAAGACCAATACATCTAATCACGTTTTCTTAATCAGTAAAAAAAATATTAAGGAAACTGTAAATTCGAGTTTAGACGCTGTTATTAAACTACTAAAAGAAGTTAAAGAATAATTGAAAACGTTTTGTTAAACTAAACAATAGTATAAATTTTAAAATAAATTTATTATGAAAATTAATCGATTCTTTTTGTTATGCTGCATATTGTTTACTTGCAGTACTGTATCAGCACAGCAAACTCGAAAAGTTAAATTTAGAGACCAGAATGGTAATGTAATTTACTATTTAGCTGTTCCAAATTCCGATGATGTCAGATATTGTGACCTGTATTTTATTCCTAAAAACACAAATAGTTTTAAAAAAATAATAGTTAAGAAATATACTATTGAAGACTCTGAAATAGGTGAAACTTGCGATCCATCAGTAATAACCATCAATAATTCCGATTATCAAATTAAAATTCATAATTACGGAGATTATATTATTTTAAAAAACAACGACGGAAAAATCATTCGATTTAATCCAATAAATTAAATTTTTATGAGTGAAATTAAAATCAGATGCCCGCATTGTTCTTGGGAGCCAGATGGCGGAGCACATTGGTCTTGTGAATGCGACCATACATGGAATACATTTGATACTGCAGGTGTATGTCCAGCATGCAATAAAAAGTGGGAGGATACGCAATGTCCCATTCTCGATTGTCAAAAATGGTCGAAACATGAAGATTGGTATATTATACCTATTGATATGGATGCACTGTTTGTAACTAATAAAAATGAAGCAACTCGCTAATTCTTCAAAATTGTTACCAATAGTTCACTATCGAATAACGAACCCGGTGAAATAACAATTTCGTCCGTAGGTATTTTGCCGTGGTAACGTTTTTTCATAATGGCTTTTACAATCTTATTCGACAAATCAAATTCTTTTAAACGCTGCAATTTTCCAATTTCAATCCCAGCGCCACGTTGGTATATTTTCCAAATAAGTTCTGAGCAATATATCTTGTTATCAGACCATTCAAAAGTATCATCATAAGGCTTGCCTTTTAGTTGATCTCCAACGGTTTTCATTTTGGATAATACACCAGGCGTGATTATTTTTTCACTATTCTTTAGTCGCTTTATCACATAGCTGTTGTTTTTTCCACGCGCAATCCATTCTTTTAGCGGCGTAAGCTTTACTGGTCCAACAGCCTCATACACAAATAAGTCATTTCCTTTTTTGTAAATAATTCCACAATGGGAGTATATTGATTTTGTTGCGATTTGAATAGGTTTACTTTGTTCTGACTTTGAGGTATGAAAAATAATATCTCCATCCTTAATTTCAATATCATTAGGTTTATATGCCCAAAGGCTTCCGATAACCATGATTCCGATAAGTAGAATTACAAATAATCTTGTTTTCATTGTATTCGTTTATTATGGATAAATTTCGATGGGTGTTTTGACATTGACTGCATCATATAAGTCGTCTATTTCATTATTTGTGAGCGCCATGCAGCCCTTTGTCCAATCCCGAAATCTATGAAAATTACCTAGTAAAGCATATTTTTTGTGAAGGCCATGAATGAGTATTTGACCTCCAACATCCTTCTTTAACTTTTTGGCATTTAATAAGTCGCTTTTATTTGGATAAGAGACGTATAGGTACTTATGATATAATGGATGCGGCGCTTTTGATGAGATAAAATACTTGCCTTCGGGTGTTTTATAGTCGTCCTTAAATTCTTTTTTACCAATTGAATTTTTTCCAATAGAAATTTTGAAAGTTTTGATTAATGAGCCATTCGCGTAAGTTGACAACTCTCTTTTTGACTTGTAAACAATGATTTTATCGATTTTGACTCCGTTTTCTATTTCTTTATCCGTATAGAAATAATAGGCTATTAAAACTAAAAAAATCGATGTAACAAAAATCCATATGACTTTTTTCATAATTGGTTCAAATTAAATTTATAAATGGCTAAAGCTGGTTTACTAAATTTCTATTCAAATCTATCTTTTTTGATTCGCCATTTCCACCATGTATATAATAATGTTTTGCTAATTTTTCTCCGATAGCTTTAACAAAAGCCGCCTTGATTTTAGATATTTTTTCTACAGCCGAATTTTTTGTGACATCTACTATATCGTCTATTCTGGCTTTTATTTCTTGTAATGCTCCAATACTTGACAAGTTGGCATAGATATCATTCAATTCTACTTTGTGATCACATAAAAAGCTTAAACCAATACCTTCTGGGTGCTTAAGGTATAAGATATATAGTGCTTTCTCTAATGGTCTAAGTTTGATCTCTATATTTCCAAAATCCGGTAGGAATATTCTATTATTCTTGTCGATTATAAGCTTACTTAAAGCAATGTTTTGATTAACATTTTGGGAAAAAAGCATTTTCACCCTTAAAGACTCCATAATATTTAAGGCATGCTGTAGTTCTGCAATTGAAAGTTTGTCTTTTAACTTATTCATGCAGTCTTGACATACATCTGCAGTTCTTAATTTAAGTGTGATATTCTTTTTTTCGAGGCAAAGATCGTTCACGCATCCAATTGGTTCAACGTGTACGGAGGTTCTAGCCTCATTGTAGTCATTAAACATGTGTTTTTGAAGCACAAGGGCTATCACTTCATAGGCAATAGGGAAGGAGTCTTGGCACTTTATAAAATGGTTCCAATCGGAAGTATGAATAAATCCATTAAAAGGCATTTTTTCATCTAATGAAGCAAACCAGTTATTTGTATTGGAAACTTCAGTTAATAGAATGACAAATTCATTATCAGGAATATTATTTCTATTTCTATAATTGGTGCATTTATTAAAGATAGTGGTCCATTTAGTAGTTTTTCTAAATAGTGGGAAAGAAAAATTTCTGAAAGGTCTAAATTCGAATTCGATGGATCTAGAAGGTCGCATATTAGCATAAATCCTTTCTTCGGATCGTATTAATTTTTCAAATGACTTTTGTTCAAGGACTTGACTCTCAACTACATCATCTTCTGTAAAATTGATTGTGTTTTTGGCGTCATAAAAAAACTCAATGGGGCCGTCTATAGCTTGTAATAGATCAACTACTTCCGAAAAAACTTCTTTCCCTACCTCACTATCTTTAATTAAATGTACTTTCATATTTAATCTTCAAAAAAATTATTCAAATTTCTGTTTTCGCTCTTTTTGTTAAAGTAGCTACTTACAGATTTGTTTAGTTTATCCCAAACTGCAGATTTCATTTGAGTTTTTTCAAATGAAAAACTATTTTGGCTTTTTATAGCCATCGAAGCTGCTACGTCAACTGCATCAAGGGTTGCTCCAATAAAACTAAAGGTCCATTTGCCAGTTTCCTCTAGTTTAGATATCATATTACGAATATTTACTAAGTTATACTTTTTTGATGCATTTTCATAGCCATCTGTTAGAATTACTACAATAACTGTAGTAGCAATGAGGTTAGTGCTTATTTGGCGTTCAATTTCTGAGATAGTCTCACCAACTGCGTCTAATAAAGCAGTGCCTCCACTTGGTCTATAATTCTCATAATTTAACAATACCATTTCTTTGGGATTTTGCCGATAATATAGGTGATTAACGTTATCGTTAAAGGTGGTTAGTCCCATAGTAATATCCTCTTCAGTGAATTCTAGCGCTTTATCTTTAATCCTGTTTACTTGCTCGTTAAATCCATTAATGGTGCTGTCTACGCAGTCCATCATTGAGCCGCTTTTATCTACGATTAAATGATAGATTGTTTTTCTTGTTTTCATATTATTTGTTGTTTAATTGTTTGATATAAATTGTTTGTGGATAACTCCCTTTAAAAACGTATTCGGTTACAGGGCAAAGCCAGAGTTGATGGTTTATGGCTATTTCTTTAAATTTATCTACATGGTAATAGGCGCCATAATCAACTTTTGCATGCCCTATTTGATCTAGTAGGTCTTGGTTTATACCAAGCCCTATTTTGTTTAGGACTGCATCTATACCTTCAAAAGGGATTGTGCTGATTTTTAATGTGGCATGGTTTTGGTTATTAGATACACAATCCAAAAATGTATCTGCACCATCAACCATCATCAAGTTTGCCTTTGAGCCCAGTCCAGCGTCTAAAAAGTCAGGTAGGTCAACAAACCAAATGCCATTTTCTTTGTTGAAGGAGAGTGTTTTGGTAATTGTAACATTGTGCGTTTGTGTAAGCATATCTATTGGTTTAGGATACAAAAGTACCCTGCCTATATGCCTCAAACTTTTCTCTACAAGCTTGTAAGAACGGCTTTATCTGTCTTTCGTTAATTATAAAATATTTAACTAAATATTTTAGTCATCTCCATATTTTTTGAATTCATTTGTAATACTTCACTATTTCAATGCATTATATGAGTCGAAAAATTCAATTTTTACTATTGATTGTTCTGCTTTCATTAGCTGGGCTGTATTTTGTTTATACAACATTCGTAAAAGGAAGGGTTGGAAATTATCAGCTTGTTATTTATAATTATGGAACTGAGATAGATAATGCCGCAAAAAAATACAATGTGGACCCTTCTTATTTAAAATCTCTTTGTGCCTTAGAGTCTTCTGGAAAAAAGAGGCCTGGTTATCGGTTTGAGCCAAAAGTGTATGAAAAGTTGAGGCAATTAAAGCGAGCAGAGATAGCGAGATATGAGTTTCTGGTTACCGCCGATTTGAGAAATGCTTCAGATGAAGCATTAAGAAATCTAGCAACGTCTTGGGGCCCTTTTCAGTTATTGGGTTATAAATGCTTAGAACTAGGGATAAAGGTGAATGATTTAAAAGGCGATAATTCGGTGGATCATAGTGTGAGATGGATTTCTCAATCATATGGCCATTTAATTAGGTCTAAAAGGTATAAGGATGCGTTCCATTTTCATAATACAGGAAGAGTAGTCCCTTTGATTGGCAGATATTTGACACACGATAAGACCTATATCCCAAGAGGTATTAGATATATGGAGTATTTTAGTAAAAATTGAATGTAGAATATGCGTATAAAAGCGAAACCGAAATTTTTTGTATTTGCACTTTTTGGCATCTTGTCAATTGTAATTTCTGTTTTTGTTTTTAGGGATAAACTTGTTTTCTGGAGTTTTGATTTGATAAATAGTAATAATGCAGTTGTGTCATACAAAGAGGCTAGATTTATTTTAGATCAATATCCTAAAGTTGTATTTTCTGATTTGCCACAAAGTATTCAAAGTGGTTTCTCTTTTCAAAATCACAAGGCTAATAAGAGTAAATTCTTTTATGTAATTCCTAAAAAAGATTTGTATAAAAAAATATATTTTAATAATCGCATACTCCAGTTAGCCACAAAAGAGCATCAGTTTTCCGGATTATGGCATATGCAATCTGGCAGTGCGTATCTTTGTATCAATGATAAACTTATCGAGTCTGCATTTCATTTATCTGATAGTTTGCTTAACGCAGGCTATGATCCATATGCTTTACATATTAACTCCGGATTTCGGTCACCTCGACACAATCGACTTGCAGGAGGTGCGCCTTTGAGCCAACATTTATATGGTACAGCCCTTGATTTAAGTATTGGTGATATTAATCGAGATAGAAAAGCAGATGTTCATGATAAAAATATTGTTCGAAATATTTTAGATTCTTCAGTTATTGCAAACAAAGGCGGTGTAGGATTTTACCCTGGCACTATGGTTTTACATATGGATGTGAGAGGTCATGGAGCTAGGTGGAATAAGTACAATCAAAAAAAATAAATTGTTATTTAACGATATACCAACTTTCTCTTAACGCTATTTTATTAATTAACGAAATACTTTTAGGTTCTCCCATTAACAGTATTCTTAATTAATAATTATAATCACTATGCGTTTAACTCTTCTTGTATTTTCTTTTCTGCCCATTTCTTTTTTTGGTTCAGACAAGCCTGACAGATATCCTCCAATTGATAAACAGTTTGATTTGCTTTGGAGTACACAAATGGGCTCGGCAAGCTTTAAATCCAATCTAATTATCACCAACAATAATTTAATAATCGGATCAAATGGGTCTGATTTTATGGATTATTATATTTCAGACAAAGCATCTGGCGTATACACTATTGATCGTAAGGATGGATCAATTATTAATCATTTTGCCAATGAGTCTATTGGAGATATGGATGTCAATGGATTGTTGTTGCATAATAACCGCTTATATTTTGGTAATGATAATGAGGAGTTTTTATGTACATCGCTAGATGGTAAGATTATTTTTCGGAATCCAACATCAGGAGATATTGAGCATGAGCCAGTGCTGATTAATAATAAAGGTACTCAGCAAATTATTTATGCAACAGAAATGGGAGAGGTAAAGGCAATTAATCCAATCACGGGAAAGGCAATATGGAGTTACTATACCCCTGATTTTGAGGGTTGGAAGCCTGGTGATAATCGGGGCATTTTTAAGGTCAAATCTTTTTTTACGAATTCTAGCTCGTTTTATACCAAGCCAATCGTAGCCGATTTAACAAATGACGGTGTTTCGGATTTAGTATACTTAACTTATAATTCTAAAATTTATGCAATTAATGGTGCGTCGGGTAAATTATTGTGGTTAAATGAACAGTACGATAGATCCGAAATTGTTTTAATGCAAACAGGATCTAAACAAGAGCCATCTTTTAGCTTTTTTAGTGAAACTAATGACGAAAAATTTAAAGCTACAAGACATTTGATTACTTTAAATAAATATGGTAAACAAATTGCTATAACGGATATACCCAATAGTACTTATGGAATGGGTGTTAATGCACTTTCATTGAATAATTTTTTTATTGCTCAACGTGATTCTTTAATTGAAATTGATCATCGAGGACAATACAAGACCTATAGTCGTTCCAATCTTTTTCCTACTGTAGATTATTTAGGTAAAAATGTGATTGAAGAACGAAATGCATATGAGTCTCTTATTTCAAACAGAACATTTTCTTACAAAGGGGATTCAAACTGTGTGATTATCTTAAATCAGCATGATCATGCAAATTATGAATATGGATTTATAGAAATATATTCTTTAACAGCGCATAAAGTACTTGATCGATTGGGTTTGCCAATGGCGTCCGAGTTTCCTCCCATGATTGCAGATATCAATAAAGATGGAAATTTAGATTTACTACTTAATTGTTACAACGGTTATTTGTATTGCTATGATTTAAAAGTTAAACCTTAAAAAATATGAAAACATTCAATAGTTGCACTTTTTATATTGTATTATTTTTTTTAGTATTGAGTTGTTCTAGTAAAAAGCCTTCTTATACCCAAAAAGTAGAAGCACCCATTGCGTCAAATGGCGTCCCCTTCAATTTGTTTTTGTATAAACAGGATACCAGTATTACAATTACTACTTCCCATGGAACGGCTGTAAAAATTGAGCCAAACACTTTTGCACATATGGATGGATCTCTAGTGTCTAATCAAATAATGATAAAGATTAGAGAGATGCATTCTGCACAAGATATATTCAAGTCTGGTATTCCCATGAGTGTTGATGCCACAAGGAATGGTTTTTTGCAGTCTGGAGGAATGATAGAAATTAGGGCATTTGATAATAAAGAAGAACTTGTTATCGCCAATGGTAAAAGCATAGGCGTTGAACTTGCAAATTTTTCACCGGCAACTGGATTTAGTTTATATCAGTTACAAGACAATCAAAATTGGCAGGTGACTGATACATTTATTGTAAAGCAAAATGAGCGAAAGGCAAATGCGCTGAATAAAATTATGGATTTTCTTAAGAAGCCTTTTGTTAAAAAAGCACAGCCAGCTAACAATGAGTTTGAACTTGTGGCAGATTTGAAAGAATCGCCCCATTTGAAATCTTTTCAAAATCAAAAATGGAAAATTGTAGATGGGACAGATCCAGCAATTATAGAAAAATTCATGCGTTTAAATTGGGATGATGTTGTTATAAATTCGGTTAATAAAAAAACTAATAAGTACCAGCTTACATTTACTAGATCTATTACAGTGCTAGGAACTGGAGTAGAGAATCGTTCATTAACTATACTGGCAAGTCCTGTTATTACTTCAGACACTTCGTTTACAAAGCAGTTGTTAGATTATGAGAAAACAGTTGCAAGTATGAAAGTTGAAAAAGTTCGTTTACAGGCAGAAGCGGATATGGTAAGTAGTTTCCAAATTAGAAAAATGGGAATTTGGAATATCGATAAATTAATGAAAAACGATGACTTGACTGAAGTGTCTGTCAATTTTGATTTCGAGAAAAAATTAGACCCATCGGTCAATAATGTAAAGCTGTTCGTCTTGTATGAAGAGGATAATTCTGTTGTTTATTACTTGCCGCAGGATTGGAAAAAAGTTAAACTTTCAAAAACAAAGCGAAATTCTTTAGTAGCTGTTTTACCTGACAGTAAAGTTGCAGTAGTAGATGCAAGGGAGGTTAGTGCAATGATGAATAATGGTAAAGCTGCGCTTTTTTTCAATACGGTTGAGAGGCCTGCAAACAGTTATAAATAAAAGCTTGAGCGTATGAATCCAGATTGGTTATTATATTTTTCTATTGCATGTTTTATTTTGGCCTTTGTTGCATACCTTTTTGGTTCAGAAGATACCTATAAGCTAAATACTTCCTATGTGCAGTTTTGTAGAGAGGTGATGAAGTGGACGGGGCCTATTTTGGTAGCTCATGGCGTAAAGTATTACCCATCAATAACTGTCAGGTATAACAAAAAGTCGCCTAAAATGGGTGTTTACATTCCTTCAACCAACTCTATTGTAATTTATCTAAAAAGTCATGAAGGCAATCTTTCAGAGATATGTTCTACAGTCCTCCATGAAATTAAACATCACATTCAGTCAAAGAAGGATCCCGAATTTAGAAAGCTATTAAACTATAATAAGTATGGCTATTATAATAACCGCATTGAACGGGAGGCTAGGGATTTTGAAAATACTTATTCAAAACAGTGTCTTAGCGATTTGTGTAAGATGGGAATTATTGTAAAAAAATAATTGAATGTTTAATAAAAAGTATTCGTTAATATTACAATATAATTTAATTCAATTTTTTACATGAGACTGCACTTTATTCCTTTACTTTTTATCACACTTTTTAGTTTCGGCCAAAATTCGCTGCAATCATATGCAGATAATCGCTTGTTAGCAATGTTAAAAACCCAGCAGGCCGATAATGGGTTGATTATTTTAAAGGAAGTTGCGACAGATAAAATTGTAGCAAAATCATCGTTTGTTTCAAAAAAGGCTAAAAATGGGATTGTATATGAAAAAGACAGCTCGCTTTTTGCAAGTATGATTGAGCCAGGGGGACTTATGATACCGGTTTCAGTTGGTTACTTGTTAGATAATACCAATCTAAGTTTATTGGATTCTGTAAATATTGAAAGTGGTTCAACAACATTTGGTAATTTAAAGGTATATGATAGTGAAGATTTTGGACTACGCTACACTTCATTAAAAAATGTTGTTGAGATATCAAGTAATGTAGGAGTTGCTAAACTATTTAATACTACACTTAAAGAGCAAGAAATCGATCATTTTAAGGATGCTGTAAATTCATATTTTAAAGCAACTGATGTATTTGGTAAGAATGAACTTTCTTTAATTACAATTCCATTTATTTCATTTGGTTACGGACTATTGTTGTCACCTATTCAAATTTTGAATTATTATAATCGATTAGCATTTAGCGATCCATCTTTATATAAGAAGTCAACTACAATGCCTCAATTGCATGATGTATTAGTAGGCGTTTCAAAAAATGGCACTTCAAAACAACTTTTAGATAATTCGAAAACTGAAATAGCGAGTAAAACAGGCACTATTTTAGCTTTAAATAAAGATGGTTATACATCAAAGCAATACGTATCTGCCATAGTAGGGTATGCTCCTGCAGAAAACCCTAAGTATTCTTGTATCGTTTTAATTAAGTGCCAGAAAAATGCTACGCAATATTACGGAGCATCTGTGGCTGGTCCAGTTTTTAAAGATATTTTAAACGAAGCCCTTAAATAATATTTATGAATAATTTAATATCGCGCACTTTATTTTTATGCTCAATTTTTTTTGGAATCATTTCTTGTTCAGAAATATCTTCAAGGAATACGAATTTAAGCAATCAAAAAAAAGGAGAATTATATGACACTATTTCTTTAGCTATTGTTGGAGATTTAATGTGTCATTCTCAGCAATTTAATCAAGCAAAAAAAGATACTGGTTACGATTTTAATCCTGCTTTCGCCCCCGTAAAAAAATATTTAGAGAATGCAGATTTTACATTTGGTAATCTTGAAACAGTTACGGCAGGTGCTGCGCTTAATTATACAGGTTACCCAATGTTTAATACGCCCGTTCAGTATTTAGATGCGCTTAAAAATGTTGGCTTTGACGTTTTAACGACAGCTAATAATCACTCTTTAGACCGTGGATTTGTTGGGGTAGAAAAGACAATTGTAGAGCTTAACAATAGAGGTATTTTACATACTGGCACAGCTCGATCTCTAGAGGAGCGAAATAATTCATTAATTCTTAAAAAGAATAATACCAAATTGGGTGTATTGGCTTATACCTATGGAACAAACGGAATTAAAATTCCAGACGGCAAAGGTTTTTGCGTAAATCTTATTGATTCTTTACAAATAAAAGAAGATATTTTAAAGTCTAAGCAGTCTGGAGCGGATGTGGTTTTGATTTTTCTCCATTGGGGTAATGAATATCAAAGATTTCCTAATGATTCTCAAAAAACGTTAGAGAACTTTATTCGTAAAAATGGAGGTCTGCTAGTATTTGGCTCTCATCCACATGTTTTGCAGCCAGTTAATGCTTCTAATGCGTATAAATCTGGCTTTACAATTTTTTCAATGGGGAATTTTATTTCGGCTCAGCGAAAGCAGTATACAGACTGTGGTATTATTGTAAAAATGCAATTGATTAAAAATTTGGTTACAAATGAGGTTTCAGTAAGTAAGGCTAATTTTGTGCCTACATATGTTAGTACACAAAATGGATTTCGCATTTTACCTGTGTATGATGCAATTGAATCTATCAACAATAAAAACGTAAATCATTTAGCTTATACCAGTAGTATAATTGAACAAACTAGAATTAAGGAAGTTTGGAATGAAACAAACAAACACATGACAAACTTGAACGTTGGATTTACTGCACTAGAGCAATAAGTTAGTTTAATGTTGCTATAGGGTTTATCGATTTCATTATTAAATTTCGAATCTTGTTATCTTCTCCGTAAACGTCTTCGTAGAATTCAATTTTCCCGTTTTTTGATGCAGCTGTATAATACCTAATATAAATTGGAAGTTCATTGACTATCGATACTGTCCTTCTTTTTTTTGCATTAAGCCAAGTTTTTACTGAATCAACTAAAACACCATTTGAGGCAATGTCATCATCATTTGCTCTTTTATCTGATAGAATTATATATTGGTACAATGAATCCCAGTTTTGAACCCTAACACAGCCGTGGCTTAATGATCTAAAACTATTATTAAATAAGCTCCTTTGATTCGTATCATGTAAGTATACCGAGTACTTATTTGGAAAGTTAAATTTCATAATTCCTAAGGAGTTTGCATCACCACCAGGCTGAACAACCTTAAATGGAATTCCTTTCTCGTAGCTACTCCAATTGACAGAGTCGGGATTTACTTTTTGGCCGCTTGCATCAAATATCGAATAGCCTTTTCTGTTTAAATAGTTATTATTTTTTTTGATGTTTGGTAAAATTTCTTTTGAAATGATACTTGTTGGAATGGTCCAAGTTGGATAGGTCGTAATTTGATTGATTTTACTCGTAATTAAGGGAGTTCTTGTATTTGGCTTCCCGATAATTACTTTTGATTCAATTTTAGTTTCACCATTTTCAAATACTTGTAAATAAAAAGATGGCAAGTTTACCCAAAGGTATCTGTTTGGATATTCTTCTCTATTTCGGCGAAGTCTATCCATATTAATAACAATCTTTAAAAATTTCTCGCTGTCTGTATTATTTAATGCTAATATCAATTGTCTTCCATATTTGCCATCAATTTCTAAATTCTTTTTTTCTTGAATTCTTTTAACAAGGTTACTTAATTCAATTGAATCTAAATTTGTTACATCATTGGGCAGTAAATTTTCTTCTTTTGATCTTTTAATAATTTGAGCAACAAACTTATTTTTATTCGTTATTGGGTAGTCGATGAATGTATACTTCTTTGAAAAATCTGCAGCAGATAAAAAA
>Ga0164293_10002751_pt1 | contig 14950 bp, 18 predicted proteins | sample GEODES118metaG_FD_111487 | JGI IMG/M metagenome (GOLD analysis project Ga0164293, IMG submission 111487) | Eutrophic lake water microbial communities from Lake Mendota, Wisconsin, USA - GEODES118 metaG | ecosystem: Environmental > Aquatic > Freshwater > Lake | place: USA: Lake Mendota...
AAATCCTCACTTCCTAAACTGATCAATAATCCGTTGCAAGGCTTTCAGCGTGTCTAGATTGCTAAAGAAATCGTAGAGCTGCACGTGTTTGTCATAATCCAAAACTAAAGCTTCTTGAAGATATTTGTAAGCTTCGTTGAAACTGCTATTGTAGAGCAAATATGTACAAGCTCTATAGTAAAGGTCGGCGTCGTCGGGTATTTCTTCTATGCCTTCGTACACTATCTCAAATGCACGATGGTAGTTTTCTTGCTCAAAGTGTAAAAGCGACCAATTCAGCCAAATGTCCGCATTGATGGGGTCCAAGTCAGCGGCTTTGTCATAAGCTTCTTCTGAAGATATCACATTACCGAGTTTTGACTCATTATCAGCCAATAACAACCAAAAATCACTATTTATATCGTTAAGTTTGATAGCTTTTTTAACAAAATGTATCGACTCTAAGTATTTCTCTTGCTCATAAAGAACAGATGCCATACCAAACCATGCATCGTCCCAGAACTCGTCCATGTCTGCTGCCTTCTTATAGTTTTTGTAGGCATCTGCGTACTCCTCTAGCTTTTCGTGAGAAGCAGCCAAGTGCGTCAAGACTTCGGCAGAATGCTCCTCGAATCTCAAGGTATTGATAAATGATTCTTTGGCATCGGCAAAACTCCCCAAGTTCATTTGACTTTGGCCTAAATTATACCAACCTGATGCAAAATCACCATCTATGGCCACTGCGTATTCAAAAGCATCCTTGGCTTTTTCGTAAAGATTGAGCTGATTGTAGCATTGGCCCAAAGCGAACCAAGCCAATTGGTTATACGGATCTTCGTCTATGAGTTGGTTGAAAAAATCAATTCCACCGAGAAGGTTAGCGTTTACATCAAAACAGTAAACTAATTCATTATATACTAGTTCGTTCTTTGACTTGCACTTGATTGCATCTTGAAAAGAATCAATAGCCTCCGGTATATGCCCTAAGCTTACCAAAGCCATACCCATCTGAAAATATACATTTTCTTTTTCTTCTGCTAATGGCAAAATCTGTCGGAACAAATCAAGAGCTTCAGCATTGTCGCCCGAACACATCAGAATTACGCCTCTAAAATATTCAATTTCGGTATCGGATGGATGAAAAATACTGGCATTGTCTAACAATTCGGTGGCTTCTTCCAACTCAAACTTGTTGACCAGTATCTGTGTCTTGTTCAGAATCAAATCCAAAGAATGCGGATAATGCTTCAAACCGTGATTACAAGCCTTCATGGCAAAGTCAAATTTCCCTTTGACCATGTAATATTCCGAAAGCGACTCAAAAATTTCTTCGCTAAAATAAGGAACTTCTTTCCTTTGAAGAATAGACTCAAATCTCTTGGCTGCATCGGCTATGGTAGCTTCGTTAAACTCATCAAAGTGATCACTATAGTCTTGATTCATGCAGTAATAAGGTTTTTAAGATACATTTGTGTTTTAAAGATACAAAACGGTTTAGAAATTCCAAATTTCAGAATAATCAATTTCAACATTTGTTTTTCTCACAATCTTGAAACTAGACTGGCACAGACTCTTTCGAGGGTGTTATCTAATGAATTAAATGACAATCCAGTAGCTTTCTTTAACTTTGTGTTGTCGTATGAAACGTGCAAACGTGATGTCTTGGCTGTTTCTTTTGTGATCAAAGGTGCCTTGCCTGTAAGCCAAGACTTCACCGCTTCAAACCTCCATATAAAATCCATCATCCATGATTTCACCTCAAAACTTGGGCTCTTCTTACAAAAGTTTCGAGCTATTTTTTCAAAAAACACTTTGTAGCTTAACAAACCAGCAGAAACACAAAAACGTTCGTTTTCTATTTCTGAGAGCAGCAAGGTTTTAATTACAACGGACAAATCCAATACATCCACATAATTTATAAAACCTTTTGTGTAGAATGGTTTTTCATCAAAAACGTATTTAAAAAGCTGGGTGCTACTTTTTGTCCAGTCGCTTTCTCCTAAAATAATGGAAGGATTAACTATAACCGTGGAAAGTCCCTCCGCCTGAGCACGCCATACTTCGCACTCGGCCATATATTTGGTGATGGCGTAGTGCGAATTGATATCCGAACTCTCCCATTTTTGATTTTCATTGATATGTATCTCCTCGCCCAAATGTAGCAAACTTTGAGCTGGCCGACCCAAAGCCGCAACGGAACTTACAAAACTAAGTTTTTTGACTTTAGCAGCCAAACAAGCATTGGCCACATTGGCAGTACCCTCAATGTTTACCTTATACATATTGTCACGTTCTCTTGGTAAAAAAGAAACCATGGCGGCTGCATGAACCACATAATCAACCCCTTGCATAGCCAACTCCAAAGACAAAATATCCAAAATGTCTCCTTCCACGATCTCGATTTTATCCGAAATAGACTTCACAAAGGCATGAGACGAAGAATTTCTAACCAAAGCTTTTATTGTAAATTCAGACGACAAAAACAATTTTGCGACTGCTGAACCCACCAATCCAGTCACTCCGGTAATCAATACGACCATTTTCGAGCTTTTTTTACAAAAGTACTTCAAATTGTTATCCATTTTAACGATAAATAGTTTTTAGAGCCATATTTTTGCACTCAAACAAAATTCTGAATGAATAAACTCATTATAGCCGTATTATTATTCTTAGGTGGCATAGGTACGGGGTATTTCTGGGGCAAAAAATCTAATGAAGAAACCTTAAAGAAAAGCGAATTAACCCAGAATATTTATGTAGGCAAAGTTGAAAAAGACCCAATTGATGATTTTGCAGAAAACAAGCGAGATATAAGTTTTAAAGACGAAAGAAGTGCAAAAGACGAACATTCCGAGATAGACAAAGCGGAAGTACCCACCAAAGTACGAAAAGTACTTGAACATATAGAAGAAACCGGCGAAGCCCCCGAGGGTTATGTAGGTGGAAGAAAATTTAAGAATTTAGAACAGCTTTTGCCTAAAATAGGCAAAAATAATAAAAGAATAAATTACCGAGAATGGGATGTAAATCCTAAAATTGAAGGAAAAAACAGAGGAAAGGAGCGACTGGTGACTGGTGACGATGATAGTGCTTACTTCACCAACGATCATTACCAATCTTTCAAAAAAATAAAATGAAACTTTCAAAATTAGGTTTTTAGACAAACAATCAGATGATCATTTCTGGTTGTCTTTGCGACTTAAACGAAAAATGTAACCAAATGAATAACTTAAACATCATAGATAAAGAGCAGATTCCGGCTGAGTATGCCATCATCGAAATTGACGCCAAAGAGGTAACTTCTCTTCGAGAATTTTACGAAGTATTGGCAAAAGCCATGCATTTCCCTGATAATTTCGGTTTTAACCTTGATTCATTGGATGAACTGCTTAATGACCTCAGTTGGATAGAAGACGAAAAACTGGCGGTTTACTTCACCAACTCAGATAAGTTTCTTGAAAAAGAACGAAACGAAACAAAAATATTGACGCTTTTAGATTTGCTAGATGCCACCTGTGAAGATTGGAAGTGGCACGAAATGGATGAGGAAGACGAAGATTTTACACAAAAGGAACTGCTTTTTGGTTTTGACAAAAGCCAAAGAATGGTACAGCTATTGAACAAACTTCAGTGAAAAGAAGTTAATAAATAAATTGTTTTTCAAAAAATACCATCGAATGAAAACCTACTTTTTACAAGTAAAAGAAGTAATCCAAGAAACAGCAGACTCCATTACTATTTCTTTTTGGCACCCCATAAGTGAGCAAATAAAGTATAAAGCAGGTCAGTTTATAACCATAGCGGTACCTACCACTGACGGCAAAAAAGTTAAACGCAGCTACTCTATGTCGAGCTCCCCTGCAGCAGATACAGCAGTAGCAGTAACCGTCAAAAGAGTACCCAATGGCATGGTTTCTAACTATTTGAATGACAATGTACGAACGGGAGATTTTTTGGAAGTAATAGAACCAATGGGTAATTTTTACTTCGAGGCTGACGAAAATTCTCACGGAAATATATTTCTCTTTGGTGCTGGCAGTGGCATCACACCACTGATTTCGATAGCCAAAACAGCACTGAAAACTGAAGCAAATACCAAGGTAAAGTTGTTCTATGGCAATAGAACTGAAGAAAGTATTATTTTCAAAAAAGAGCTAGAAGTACTTGAAAATCAATACAAAGATAGATTCTCTTTGCATCACATACTTAGTCAACCACAAGGAATTTGGGCAGGAGAAAGAGGCCGTATTAACCAAGCCAATGCCACACTTTGGTTAAAAGATGCCTGTGCAGATTTTAAGAAGGATAATTTCTACATGTGCGGGCCAGAAGAAATGATGGATGGTGTCAAGAAAATATTTGAACTTTATGATGTTCCAAAAGAGCACGTGCACTTTGAGCGATTCAATGCTCCGATGCAGGAAGAGGACACCGTAAATGTTGATGAAATAAAGAAACAAACTGTAAAGGTAATTTACGATGGTGACACACACGAGTTTGTAGTAGAACCTCACCAAACCATACTTGAGGCCGCACTCGAACAAGATATTGACCTTCCTTATTCTTGCCAAGCAGGTATGTGCACAGCTTGCCTCGGCAAGTGCACCAATGGCAAAGTAAAAATGGATGAGGAAGAAGGCCTTACAGAAAAAGAAATATCTCAAGGTTACATACTCACCTGCGTGTCGCACCCAATGAGTGAAGGTGTAGTAGTTGAGATAGATTAAACTTTGTTTTCTGAAATTTTCTTCTAAACTTTGGAAATAAACCGCCCATGTATGAAAATTTTAGCCGCTACAGTCTTATCATTTTGCTTATTTTCCTTTTCGCTAAAGGAAAATCAAAGACCCAACATTATCTATATCTTGGCTGATGACCTAGGTTATGGAGAGCTTGGAGTTTACGGCCAAAAAATCATTGAAACGCCAAATATTGATGCCCTTGCTAAAGATGGAATGAAGTTTACTCAACATTATGCAGGTGCCCCAGTTTGTGCTCCGTCACGGTGTGTATTGCTTACAGGCAAACATTTAGGACACGCCAACATAAGAGGAAACGACGAATGGAATGAGCGTGGCGATGTTTGGTCATTGAAAGCGATGGAGGAAAATCCAAGCCTAGAAGGACAAAGACCTATGCCAGACAGCATCATTACCGTAGCAGAAATTCTCAAAAACGTGGGTTATAAAACCTCCCTCTTTGGCAAATGGGGACTTGGGGCTCCGTTTAGTGAGAGTACACCTAACAAACAGGGCTTCGATTATTTCTTTGGATATAACTGTCAACGCCAGGCACATACCCTCTTCCCTACTCACCTTTGGCGAAATGAAGAAAAATATGCCTTAAGAAATAAATTCTTGGATCTTCATCAAAGTCTGGAGAAGTCGATTGACCCTAATGACCCTAAGAGTTATGCATCTTTTGAACTCACTGACTATGCCCCCGAAGTAATGCACAAGGAAGCAATCACATACCTTGAAAAACAGCAAAAAAATGAGCCATTTTTTATGTTTTATGCTTCGCCTCTGCCACATGTACCACTCCAAGCTCCAGCCAAATGGGTGAAACATTATCAGCAGAAAATTGGCTCTGAAGAGCCTTACCCCGGCGGAAAAAGCAATACTTACTATCCCAACCGCACCCCGAAAGCCACTTATGCTGCCATGATATCGTATCTTGACGAACAAGTGGGTGATATTGTAAAAACCTTGAAACAAAAAGGCTTATACGAAAACACCCTCATTATTTTTACGAGCGACAACGGCCCTTCCTATGCCGGAGGTGCTCGACCTGAGTTCTTTAAATCAGGCGGGCCATTTCAAGAGCAGTATGGCAGAGGAAAGGGATTTGTTTATGAAGGTGGCATCAGGGTACCGATGATTGCAACCTGGCCGAAAACCATAAAAAAAGCCTCCGAAACCAGCCATATCAGTTCATTTTATGACTTCATGAATACCGTTGGCGAGTTACTCCAAATAAAAACACCCGCAAACGATGGGATAAGTTACCTCCCAACTTTAAAGCAAAAAAAGCAAAAAACACACGAATATCTTTATTGGGAATTCCCGGAAACAGGTGGACAACAAGCCATAAGGATGGGCAAATGGAAAGCGGTAAGAACGGATTTACACAAAGGAATTGTAAAAACACAGCTTTATGATTTGTCAAAGGATATGAAGGAAGAACATGATATTTCGACTTCTTATCCGGAAATCATAAAAAAGGTTGAGGAAATTTTCAACCGTAATCACATTCAGGCTGAAAACAAACGGTTTAGAATAAAGAGTTTGGGAGATGAGATTTAGGCCTTAAGCATCCATTTCTGTCACAATAGAATCGAAAAAAACTTTTAATTAAGATTGATTTTAGGGAATTTAAGCCAAAGTTTGATTTCTAGAAATCGCACGTTATGATATTTTGAAAAACCGACAAAATCAAACTTGCAAGAGAATTAATCCTTTTGCCTAAAAATCGTGAGAAGACCTGTTCTATTTGGAAGATAGAATTGAAAATCAGGATAAACTAAACCACCAAAATCAGATGCACCAATTTTTTTCCCAAGCCTAATTAAAAGGAGACTACACATTACCGATGTCAAAAACAATTATAAAGAAATTATAATTGGAACTTCCTACAAATAATAATTTCTTACAAATTGAAACAATCATTTGAAACCTTTTTTTGTCCGCCCTTTTTCCCCTTATGGTACTGAAAACATCGCCACCCTTAAACTAATGCTCTAGAAGCTTTAGGGATAAAACCGTATGGGACGTCCGCGGCGACCCAATATTTGTCAAATAAATGGTGTTTGGCAAGTTTTCGTCTTACTGCATAACAGTGTAAGGCTAGAATAGAAAGACAGCTCAAATTAAGATATTATAATGTACTTTAGAACACTCTCCGCATCTTCTTGGATTCATTAAAAAGTAAATTAAATAATTTGATAAAGTATCCTTTATCATCGAAAATCCCTCGGTGATGCTTTTTTTTAAAACTTTCTATAAATTTTCGATAAAAAATGTGACTTAGTCCAAATAAGTAGTCCTAATTAAAAATTGAGAGAATCTTTGAAAAACGATTTTCGCTTTCTCAGTTTTATTCGCCTTTCCGTCAGCGAGCTATTCCAATCAACATTTAAAAAAAACTAAAGCTAAAAAAGTCGTTAAAAAAATAAGACTGAGCTGGAGTTAACATTAAAGTTCGTTAATACATTTCTTTTGAGAAAGTATATTTTCATAGAAAAAAAAATCTAATGAACCTAAAACAAAACCACTAAGACGGCCTAGATGGTCGTCTTTTTTTATTTAAATATCAACTTCGAAAGCATTTTATCATCGAACATTTCGTTGGCCAAATCCAACAGTACTGGGTTTGTGATTTTGTCGATATCTTCAAAAATTTTTGCAATGGGCTCTACCTTATCTAAATCCAACAAACTCTTGGCCATCATCAGCATATAGCCTTGTTTACTTTCCTCCGACATGGCAAGTTGGCCCTTTAGTTGCTCTTTTAATGTTTTTAATTGTATTTGACCCAAAGATTTATTTTTGAGATTAAACAATTCTTTGTCTATCAATTTGAGCGATTTGTTCAGATTTTGAGGGTCCGTTCCGAAGAAAATCGCAAACATGCCCGTATCATAATACGAAGTATAACCGGCCTCTATCTGATACACCAAACCATGCTTTTCTCTAAGACTTAGATTAAATCTGCTGTTCATCCCCGGTCCTCCGAGCAAATTCACCAAGGCAAAAAATGGCAGGCGACTCGGGTGATTCAAAGCAAAAGATGGACGACCGATGGCTACATGTGCCTGATTGTTGTTTTTTTCAATCACTTCATCTTTCGCAAAATATTCAATGGGCGAAGTCCGTACTCTAGTACCTCTCTTTACAGGTATTTCACTCAAAAACTTTTCTGCCACTTTCACAACTTTCTTAAAATCAAGATTCCCTACCACCGAAACGATGATTTTCTCGGTATCAAGATTTTCGTCAATAAATGTTTGAAAATCTTCCCTGGAAAAACCCTTAACGCTATCGGTAGTACCCAATATATTTACGCCTAATTGATGATTCGGAAAAACCACCGTATCAAACTCATCTTGAATGGCATCCTCTGGCGAGTCGAGATACATGGCCATTTCCTCCAAAATCACGCCTCGTTCTACCTCCAGTTGTTTTTCTGGAAAAACGCTATTGAACGTAATATCGGTAAGCAAATCTATGGCTTTCTCAAAATGATGATCAAGAATAGAGGCATAAAAACAGATTTTTTCCTTGGTAGTGTAAGCATTTAACTCCCCTCCCACTGCCTCTAGGCTATTAATTATATGGTATGCTTTGCGTTTTTTTGTACCTTTGAAGGCCATGTGTTCCCAAAAATGGGCAAGGCCAGCTTGATGCGGTTTTTCGTCGCGACTACCAATGTCAAGCATTATGCCACAGTGCACTATTTTTGTATTTGAAACCTGCTTATGGGCAATTCTAATGCCATTTGGCAAAGTATACAATTGATATTCAGACATTATTCGTATTCGATTTCACTAAAAACAACCACAAAGGTACAAAGAAAAACATAAGAAAGCAGATGATATTAATAGCAGAAAGTGGCTCAACAAAAACAGACTGGAGACTCCTTAACGACACCAAGAATGGTTTCGAAACTATCGGACTAAACCCCTATTTTGTAAGTTCCGGGCAAATTGCCGAGGAAATAGCACCACATTTTAGCCCATTTAAGGCAACCAAAATTGATAAAATACATTTCTATGGCACAGGCATAACTGATGACTCGAAATCTGCCATTATAAAAGAAGGAATTCTTAAAGCTTTGGGTTATAGCACCAATATTTACACCTATTCCGATGTTGTTGCGGCAGCACGGGCTCTCTTCGGAAACACCACTGGTATTGCATGTATTCTCGGCACAGGTTCTAACTCCTGCCATTGGAACGGCCAAAAAATCGAATTTCAAATTCCTCCTCTCGGTTTTTGGCTAGGTGACGAAGGCTCGGGTGGACACCTCGGAAAACTACTGATGCTCGATTACTTACACAAAGAAATGCCCGAAAACATACGAGGAATATTTGAGAAAAAATATGGTAGCATTGAAAGGACAGAAGTTATGACAAAAGCCTACAAAGAAGACAAACCGAACAAGTATTTTGCGAGCTACTCCCACTTTTTATACGAAAACTACGACGAGGCGTACTGTCAAGCCATAATTTCGAGCTCTTTTGAAGCATTTTTAAAAAAATACTTACTCAAATATCCAAATATCACTCAAATGCCGCTTGGTTTCATAGGCTCGGTGGCTTTTTATTATGCAGAAATCCTCGAAAAGGTGTGCTCTGAGCATGGACTTAAAGTCTCAAAAATCATAGAAAAGCCTATAGAGGAATTGGTGAAATTTCATGCTAATATTTTTTAATAACACAGTTATAATTTAAACACATAGAAGCATAGATAGCATAGTTTTTAACCGCAAAGACGGGAAGACGCAAGGAAAATGAGCGAAGCGAAAAACTCAGTGAAACTCCAAAACGCAACGTGAGTCAAAGAACACTGTGCGACCTGTGTTGAAACTTTTCACAGTTTCCCCTCACGAATAACGATCATTCCTCCAAGGATACGCCGTATTGGAGTAACCTCTCTCCTCCCAAAAACCTTTTTGGTTTTTCTCCAAAAACTCTATTCTTTTTATCCACTTAGAACCTTTCCAAGCATAAAGCTGTGGTGTAATCATACGCACTGGTCCGCCATGTTCTTTGGACAACGGTTCTCCATAAACCGTATGCACAAGCAAAACATCAGACTTCAATGCTTCTTCGATAGATAAATTAGTCGTGTATGTGTCATATCCATAGCACATTACATGTGTAGCTGATGAGTTTGGCATCACCAAAGCCGCCAAATCCAGCAGACTTACGCCACGCCAAGGCATATCTAGCTTTGACCAAGTAGTTACGCAATGAAAATCGCTTACATCATCGGTTTGCGGCATAGCCATAAAATCGTCCCAAGTTAGGGTGACTGGATTCTCCACGGCACCATCAATCTTTAGTCGCCAATTTTGCAGCTCCACCGTTGGGTGATAACCCAAGTCCAAAACCGGCCATTTCTCTGTCAAAGTTTGCCCCACAGGCGTTTGCGGCATTCCATGCCTATTTATCGGACCTTTGCCAAATGGTTTATCATCCGATATCGAAGGCGAAAGTTTGATTTTCTCCTCAAACCTGGCCTTCAATTTCATTCTGGCTTCTATGATTCTATCTAATTTTTCTTGCATGTCTGAGTATTTGTATAAATATACTACCAAACCCAAGACCAAAAAGTTTTGTTAGAAATGAATTTTTTAATATGAATATATGTTCATATATTAATCAAGCAAAATTGCCCGAGTCTAAAAGAACAAGGGTATTTATATGTAAAAACAAATAAACAAATGGGCAAGTTAGGTTCAGCAGTAAAAATGAAATGTCCCAGGTGTGGCCAAGGTGAATTGTACGACAGAGATAATCTGTTTTCATTCAAAGGCATTTTCAACATGCACAAAAACTGCTCAAACTGTGGACTTAAATATGAAAAAGAAGTGGGTTTCTTCTATGGTGCAATGTACATTTCTTACATGCTCAATATCGCCCTTTTCGTAACTGCCACTGTGGGTTACTACATGTTTTTTGAAGAAAAATATGATTGGAGATATTATATAATAGTCTATTTGCTCATTACATTTACCTTGGTGAGGTGGATTTACCGCATGTCTCGCTCCTTGTGGCTAATGATTATGATAGGTTATGATCCTGATAAAAAAGATACAATTAAATAAATATAAAAATGACTGGAAGTTTTGATGAATTGATAAAATCAGAAAAACCTGTTTTGATAGATTTTTCTGCCGAATGGTGCGGACCATGCAAGGCCTTGGCACCGATTTTGAAACAATTGGCTGGCGAAATGGGGGATAAAATTAGAATCATAAAAATAGACATCGATAAAAACCCGGCTTTGCAGCGAAAATATAACATTTCTGGTGTTCCAACTATGATGGTTTTTAAAGACGGACAACAAAAATGGAGACAGTCTGGCGTGTTGCAGTTGTCTCAACTAAAACAAGTTATGAATGGTTTCTTGAACTAAGAATTCCGAAAACACAAAAAAAGCAGATGGCAGCACCTGCTTTTTTTGTGTCAAAGTTTCATAAAAAGAAAATTTAGCTACTGATTAGCAATATTTTACAAAAAAAATTTCAAAATTATATTTGGAAAACTTGAGCCTTCTAATTTCAACCTCTTTCAAGCGCAAAATACGTTTTTTGAAAGACCAATGCCCAAAACCGAAACCTCTCATTTCGAAAAAATACATTATTCTGAGAAATTCCATTAAAATCAAATCCTACAATCACGAAAAATAGAAAAATCCTTACCCCGAATTCAACAAAAGATATTTCGAGCAAAAGGCATGAAGCAAAATTATATTCTGCGTAATCATAAATACTCTTACAATCGTTATTTTTTCTCTAAAAATAATACAACAATTTGATAAGATATTTGTTATATTTGTATCGTTAACAAAATAAAATTCGGAAGCGTAATGAACAAGAGATTAATAAAGTATTTAGTCCCGGCCGTATTATTCGGTACTTTCTTAGGTACAATGTTTGTTTGGAGTGTGGCGATTGGACCGGCAAAAGTGAAGAAACAAATGGTGATTTGTTACAAATTCAACGAAAACACACCAAAAGACCAAGTGGACAAACACATTGGTGATTTTTTAGACTTGAAGAAAACATCAAAAGAAATTGTTAATTATACAGCTGGATACACAGTGGGTAAAGGCAATCAAAAGCCTGATTTCGATGTAATGCACTATTTAACTTTCAAAACAGAAGAAGATATTGCCAAATTTATCAAAAGCGATTCTTACAAAAAATTTGTAAGAAGGCATAAATATAACTGGAAGACTGAATTTGTTTTGAACGCGGATATTAAGTAGGAAAGTTTTAGGGTATAAGAAAACGAAAAAGCAGAGAATTATCTCTGCTTTTTTTGTCTAATTTGTTAAAACCACATAAAATCCATCACTCACCTCCAGACTCGACTTCCCCTTCTTTGGTTGTCGTTGATTAATCTAATACCATTTCTTTCAGAGTACGAATATTGATAGTGGTTGTTATATCTGCTGCTACTGATGTGTTGGTAATTTCTATTAGAGCCGTGGTGCAGTCTTGTGCAAGTCTAGCCGTACAGTTGAGGCTTTGACTAGCCTTACCTACTAATAGTGCCTGCAGCCATAAAAACCGGCAAAAAAGCTCAACGAAAGAATCAAAACCAACAATTCTCCAGCAAGAATTCGTTTCATTTTTAAAAGGTAAAAATTTTCTGAAAGATATATTTTAAAACTAAGACGTTGCACAACAAATCAAGCATTTCCGGACTCTTAACATTTCATTTGTAAGAAAATGACTTTTTGGGAATAATGAGATTTTCTTTTAATTTCGGGAGGTCATAGAAGAATAATCACCAAATACGGACAAGGTAGTATTTTGCTAATGAAACTTGCTTGACACCAAAACATTGCTGGAAACACAGCAGATCAGGATTGAAAATCCACATGATCTCACTTCGAAATATCCTACGAAACATCTCGAATAGAGGGCAATATATCAGTGAGTTACAGAAAAAGTTCGCCCTCGCTCAAAACCAACCCCAAGGACTTATTGAAATTTGCACTACGAATTTCATTTGATAAACTCTTAAAAAAACCGGTCTAAAAATGGCTGGTAACAAAAGCAAAAAACACTCGAAAAGGGCCGAAAAAGCTATTAAACGCTTATTAATTTTGTCAAGTGTGAATTTTATAAATCCTATCCAATATTTTACAACGACCTCATGGTCAATATACCCACCTTTACACAATCAAAATTCTTTCAAAATAACAAACACAAAAAATGAAATCTAACGAGGGTCTTCAAAAAGAGGTACAAGATGCTATCAAATGGGAACCGAAATTACATGCGGCCGAAATCGGCGTAGTGGTACATGATGGCATGGTGACCCTATCAGGTACGGTGGACAACTACGCTAAAAAAATACAAGCAGAAAATGCAGCCAAGCACATAAAAGGCGTAAAAGCGGTGGTAGAGAAAATCGAGGTGAAATTTAACACCGACTGGGCAAAATACGATGACAACGACATAGCCAAAGAGATAGTTCACGCTTACAAGTGGAACTGGCAACTACCCGATGACAAAATTCATGTAAAAGTAGAAAACGGCTGGATAACCCTAGACGGAGAAACCAACTGGAACTATCAGCGTGAAGAAGCCAAAAATGCCATCAAAGACATGACAGGCATAAAAGGCGTAACCAACAATATTACCATAAAACTAGAGGCTGATAACAAGATAGAGAAAAACGATATAGAGGCAGCACTGAAAAGAAACTGGTCTGTAAAAAACGAAAATATCGAAGTGGCCGTAATGGACCACCGAGTAACGCTTTCGGGCAATGTGTCGTCGTGGTATCAAAAAGACGAAGCCGCTCGAATGGCTTGGAGTGCACCCGGAGTGTGGGCAGTGGATAACCAACTGGAAGTTGTATTTGAATACGATTATGTATCTTGATTTTAATAAATAGCTACTAGCCACACACGCTAATTTGAAGATGCAGACACATAAAATGAGCTATCTTGAAAAGATTCTTTGTACTGTGTGTCTGCTTTTCTTTAAAAATAGGCCTTGTAGTCAATTTAAACTAGCTCCTTCAAAAACACCACAAGAGTAGTATACAGCTAAACCTCAAAATTTTAATTCTAACAAACAATGTTTAACATATCCATCGTTTCATCCAGTATCAGACCTGACAGAAAAAGCCACCGACTAGCTTTATATTTCTTAAACTATCTGAATGAAAATTTCCTGGCCAATGCCAATATCCTTGACTTAAAAGTGTACGACTTCCCGATATTCAATGAAACGTTAAAAAAGCAAGAAAGTCCATCTAAAAAAACACTAGACTTTGCCGAAAAAATAAACTCTTCGGAAGGCGTGATTATCGTCACACCTGAATATAATGGTGGTTATCCAGCAAGCCTTAAAAATGCGATTGACGTTCTTTATGATGAGTGGCGGCATAAACCCGTCGGAATTGTGACAGTTTCTAACGGCCCATTTGCTGGGTCTCAGGCCTTAGTTTCCTTACAGTTTTCGCTCTGGAAAATGAAAACTTGGACCGTAACCGAACAATACTCGGTTCCAAATATCGAAAAAAACTACGATGAGGAAGGCAATAGTCTACATAAGAACATCAGCGAACCACTCACTGAAGCATTCTTAAAAGAACTATTTTGGTGCATAAAAGCCGACAAAAACATAGGCTAAAGGTGTGAAAGATGTAAGGCATGTTTAGAATTCTGTAACACGGCAAGTATGGCCTACCCGTACCTTTGATGTATCATAAACCCCTTATTATCATGCCTTTTCTAAATATCCTTATCGTTGTCATTGTAGTTGGATGTTTGCTTTGGTTGGTCAATAACTATTTGCCTATGGACGGCAAAATAAAGAAAATACTAAATTTTGTGGTGGTAGTGGCTGTCATAGTTTGGTTACTCAAAGTCTTTGCTATCATTAGCATCTGACGCTTAAAGATTACTACGTTACTTCATCCATACAGCTTTTTTTAAAACTTATTCCATGAAAGCCAACCGTATTTCACACCATGAATTTAAAAAGATTATTCGGAACCTTACTTACATTTTTGGGAATCATCGGACTGATTTACGCCGCCTATTTGTTTGTAAATGCCTCCACAGCCACCCGCAACATCAAATCCCTCATAACCTATGGCTTAATAGGTGTACTATTCTTTATATCGGGCATAGGACTCATTAAAACTACAAAAGACGAATCATGAAAAAACTCAAAATACTTATTGGAATACTAATTTTTACACTCACCACTAGCAGCT
>Ga0164293_10002752_pt1 | contig 14949 bp, 14 predicted proteins | sample GEODES118metaG_FD_111487 | JGI IMG/M metagenome (GOLD analysis project Ga0164293, IMG submission 111487) | Eutrophic lake water microbial communities from Lake Mendota, Wisconsin, USA - GEODES118 metaG | ecosystem: Environmental > Aquatic > Freshwater > Lake | place: USA: Lake Mendota...
GCCCGAACTTCAAGAATTCAGGCAAATCCTATTGTTATTGCTGGCATCATGTATATTCCATCAGGCAGGAACAGAATTTATGCTATAAATGCAAGTAATGGTGAACAAGTATGGTCTTTTGACCCGTTCAATGGAGCTCAGGGCGGAGGTGTAAGTCGTGGGGTAAGCTATTGGGAGAATGGAAATGATAAAAGAATCCTTTTTACAGCGGGTAGTAATCTTTATTCTCTGGATGCCTTAAGCGGGAAATTAATTCCCGATTTTGGAATAAACGGCAAAGTGAATCTGAACGCAGGTATGCGTGGCGATCCGGATAAAATAAGCGTTCTTCCAACATCTCCAGGCATTATTTATAAGGACCTGTATATTCTTGGTACTGCAGTTTCAGAATTATATGGTGCTGAACCTGGATATCAAAGGGCTTACAATATAAGGACAGGCAAACTGGTATGGACATTTCATACCATTCCCCATCCCGGCGAATTTGGTTATGAAACCTGGCCAAAAGAAGCCTGGAAATATGCTGGTGGCGTCAATAACTGGGCTGGAATGAGTCTTGATGAAAAAAGAGGAATGGTATTTCTAGCACTTGGTTCTCCCTCATATGATTTTTATGGGGGCGATCGAAAAGGGCAGAATTTATTTGGGAACAGTGTTGTTGCCCTTGATGCTCAAACCGGGAAATATATCTGGCATTATCAAACCATTCATCATGATCTGTGGGACTATGACCTGCCTGCACCTCCTAATCTGGTTAGCGTTGTTCATGACGGAAAAAGAATAGATGCAGTAGCTCAAACTTCTAAAATTGGTTTTCTTTATTTGCTGAACAGAGAAACTGGTGAACCATTATTTCCAATTGAAGAGCGACCAGTACCTGCTTCAGATGTACCCGGAGAAGAAACTTGGCCTACACAGCCTTTTCCATTAAAGCCAAAGCCTTATGCCAGGCAGCATATTTCATTGGATGACCTAAGCAATTATTCCAGGGAATCTAATGATGAACTTGTAAAAAGATTTAAGTCTATAAGATATGAAGGGCTTTTTACACCACCTTCTATGAGGGGCAATGTTAACCTTCCAGGAACAAGCGGAGGCTCAAGTTGGGGTGGAGGTGCATTTGATCCGTCTAGTGGAATCATTTATGTCAGGGCTACAAATACTCCAGGTGTGAGCCTTATAAAAAAAATGGAGTCTGGAAATGAATCCGATACCCCTTTTAACCAGGGGAAAGCGCTCTACACTACTTATTGTCAGGCTTGTCATGGTGTAGACAAGAAAGGAGATTCTGATTACCCATCATTACTTGGACTTCAAAGCAGGATGAATGAGGAAGAGGTTTTAGGTAAAATCAGGGTTGGAGCCGGCAAGATGCCCTCATTTGCAAGTATCATTGCCGGTAAAGAAGAAGCAATTATATCTTTTCTGTTTGACAAGGATACCAGGTCTGCAAGAGAAACCAATTTTTTGAAAGAAATAGCAAAAAGCGAATCGGCAAATAAGGATGCGGATAAGTTTAAAATGGAAGCCCCGGTCAGGTACCTTGATATATTATCTAATGGTAAATTCCGTGATTCTGAGGGGCGATTTGGAATTAAACCTCCGTGGGCAACTTTAAATGCTATTGATCTGAATACTGGCGAATATGCTTGGTCAATCCCTTTAGGTAATTATCCTAAATTGCAGCAAAAAGGGGAACCAGAAACAGGTTCTGAAGGGAATATCGGTCCGATTGTAACTGCAGGTGGATTGCTCTTTATCGGAGCCAATATGGGCGGCACGGATTTTAGGTTTAGGGCTTATGATAAAGATTCAGGCAAATTATTATGGGATACTCCAATTCCCGGAAGTACCACTTCGAATGCATCAACCTTTAAGAGTGGTAAAAAACAATATATTGCTGTGTCTGTTGCAGGTGATGCTGAGAACCCGGGTGGATATGTGATGGTTTATGCCTTGCCTGATCAAAAATAAAACAGAAGAGATTTTATTGATTTTTGAATATGGTCATTTAATTTGACTGATAATTCTGTTAATTTAATAGAAATTTAATTTTTAAGGCCATGAAAAAGATTCTCCGTGAACAAGCGAAAAAATTTGCTTTCAATTATTCAGATACTCCCTTAATTCATGTTATTCCGGGTGAAGAATTTGAAATTGAAACCTGGGATGCGGGAGTTGGTTTTTTTAAAAGTGCTGCAGATAAGGCTATTCCTGCAAATCGTCCGGGTTTTGACCGTACCCCGCCCTTGGTAAACCCAATCGCAGGTCCGATTTTTATTGAAGGGCTCGACCGCGGTGATACACTTGTTGTTAAAATTCATCAAATTGAGGTTGAAAAAACATCCTGGATTGCTGTAGGTCCAAACCGTGGACCACTGGGTGATTCCTCACGCTGGAACGAAATCTCCGGCGAATACAGTACGATGGTTTTTGACCATAGTCCGGGTCCGAGTGGTACTACAGTTGATGGGACACTGCAATTTAACGATAAGATCTCCTGGCCAATTACCCCTTTTGTAGGTACTCTGGGCGTAGCGCCCGACCGGGATGTGGCTAACAGTCTGGATGGGCAGGGCGACTGGGGTGGAAACCTGGATATTCGTGATTTCAAACCAGGGAATAAGATTTTTCTTCCCGTTTATCATCCAGGTGGTTTGTTCTATCTTGGCGATGTACATGCTAGCCAGGGCGATACAGAATTCACCGGGACTGCGGCAGAAACTCAAGCTACGGTTCGGCTTTCATTTGAAATAATTAAAGGAAAGCGTTCTCCAGGAATCAGAATCGAAACCCCAGATTCCATTATTGCGGTTCATGCCTTCAGACCGCTTGAAGATGCTGTCCATCAGGCAACAGTTTATATGATGGATTGGCTGGTCAGTACTTATGGTTTTACACAGGTGGAGGCTTATTGTTTTGTTAGTACCTGCCCTGATTTCAGAATTAATGTGTATCAGATGTGTAAGATTGGCAAGCTGAATTATGTGGCTGGGGCTGAGGTACCGAAAAGGTATTTACTGATGAGTAATAGCTGATGATTATCTGTCATTAGTGTTCAGCCCAGGTGGCAGTATCAAAATTTACTATTATTACTAAATGTAACTTTTGTAACCGTTAATCAGGTTTGCTATTAAGACCTTTGTGTTCAAGAAAAAGACATTATGGAAATTTTGGGTTATATATTAGCAGTACTTGTTGGTGTTTCATTGGGTTTAATTGGAAGCGGTGGTTCTATACTAACAGTACCAATTCTGGTTTATGTAATGGGAGTTAGCCCTATTCTTGCTACAGCTTATTCACTGTTTATAGTCGGTTCCACTGCCTTTGTTGGAGGAATTCAAAGTGCAATTCAGAAAAAAGCAGATTTTAAAACAGTTCTCATCTTTGGAATTCCATCGATCGCAGCGGTTTATCTGACCAGAATGTGGCTTGTTCCATTAATTCCATCTGAACTATTCACAATCGGATCATTGGTTATTACCAAATCTATTGGTATCATGGTCTTGTTCGCCATTGTCATGATTCTGGCTTCAGTAAGCATGATCAGGCCTTGTATTGATTGTGATAAAGCAGAAGGTGAACCATTGCAATATAACTATCCAATGATTTTGCTTGAAGGTGCTTTGGTTGGTTTACTTACTGGTTTGGTAGGTGCCGGTGGTGGCTTTCTAATTATTCCTGCATTGGTACTTCTGGCTCGTATGCCAATGAAACTTGCAGTAGGTACATCACTATTTATCATTGCTGCAAAATCATTAATTGGATTTATTGGAGATATTCAGGGAGGTCAATTGATCGACTGGAAACTGCTTGGAACATTTACAGGTCTGGCGGTAGTTGGAATTTTCATTGGTATTTATCTGGCCAAAAAAATCAGCGGAGAAAAACTAAAAAAATCTTTTGGCTGGTTCGTTCTGGTCATGGGTATTTACATTTTTGTTAAAGAATTATTCTTCCCATCAACGGGAGGAGGTCATTAGGATTTATAATAATTCTAGACAAATGAATGAGGGCTATAAACTAAATCAGGACTTCTGGAATGAAAGGTACAGGGCAAACGAAACTGGCTGGGATCTGGGAGAGGTTTCTCCACCATTAAAAAAGCCTACATAGATCAGTTAACTGATAAAAATCTGAGGATTTGCGTTCCAGGATGCGGCAACTCATATGAGGCAGAGTACCTGCTTGACAAGGGTTTTACGAATATTACTGTAATTGATATCGCACCTGAACTTGGAGAGACATTAAAATCTAAATTCCGATCAAACCAGAATATAAATATTATTTTAGGCGATTTTTTTAACCACACAGCAGAATATGACCTGATACTGGAACAGACATTTTTCTGTGCCCTTGACCCAAATCTGCGTAAAAATTATGCTGATGCCATGGCAGGTCTTCTAGTCAGGGGAGGTAAACTTGCAGGAGTATTATTTAACAAAGAGTTTGAAACGCCGGGGCCACCATTTGGAGGAACTGAAACTGAGTACCAGACGCTATTCAAAGATAGCTTTGATTTCAAAATTTTTGAACTATGTCACAATTCTTTCCCCAAACGTACTAATTCAGAATTATTTGTAATTCTGGAGAAAAAATAATTCTACTTTTCTTTTTTTGATTGTAACCAATGTTACCGACTGCCCTTTGATTAGTCCCGACATTTGTATAAGAAATTCAAAGAAAAACTAACCAATTAATTAAAAACTAAAAATTAGAAAATATGTTTTTTCAACACATTTATGATAAGAGCCTTGCACAGGCAAGTTATTTTATCGGCTGTCAGAAAGCCGGAGTAGCCGCAGTTATTGATCCAAAACGTGATGTGGATACTTACCTGGAAATTGCAGAGGCAAATAAAATGAAAATCACTCATGTTTTCGAAACACATATTCACGCAGATTTCCTTTCTGGTGCACGCGAACTTGCTAAGTTAACCGGTGCTGAAATGTACCTGTCAGATGAAGGTGGTGAAGGCTGGGAGTACGAGTTTAATCATGTTGGTTTAAAGGATGGTCAGATTGTAAAACTGGGTAATTTAATTTTTGAGGTAATGCATACTCCAGGGCATACTCCCGAAAGTATCAGTTTCCTTTTAACTGATACTCCAGCATCTAAGGAACCAGTGATGTTGTTTACCGGCGACTTTGTATTTGTGGGTGACATTGGTCGTCCTGATTTGCTGGAAAAAGCTGCCGGCATGGTAGGTACAATGAATGCCGGAGCAATAGAGATGTATAAATCCATTAATAAGTTTTCAGCATTACCCGATTTTATTCAGGTTTGGCCGGGTCATGGTGCAGGATCTGCTTGCGGAAAAGCTTTAGGAGCTGTTCCCAGCACTACTGTTGGATATGAGAAGTTAAGAAACTGGGCATTGCAATATGACAATGATGAGAAGGGCTTTGTTCAGTATCTTTTAGCTGATCAGCCTGAGCCTCCAAAGTATTTTGCAATGATGAAAAAACTTAATAAAGTTGATCGTCCGTTACTGACAGAAGTGCCAGTATTGAAGAAATTATCGGCTTCAGATTTAAAAGAAGCAATGAATACAGGGATGAAAGTACTGGACGCTAGAGATAAAGTTGATTTTGCAGCTGGATTTATTCCTGGTAGTTTGAACATACAGGGTAATAATGCATTCGCAACCTGGGCAGGTTGGTTCCTGAAGTATGATGAGCAGTTTATTATTCTTGCTGACGAGTCAAAGCTGGATGATCTTACCAGAAAATTAATGCGTATTGGACTGGATAATATCTATGGATATGTCCCTTCAACTTCAATATGGACAGAGTCTGGTGGGAAACTTGAAAAGGCAAATGTAATATCAATTGATGAAGCCAAAAGGTTGATGAAAGAAGATATACAGATTGTAGATCTGAGAGGCCTGACCGAATTCAACTCCGGACATATCGCGAATGCTGATAACGTTTTTGTGGGAACGTTGCCTCAGAATCTTGATAAGATAAGTAAAGATAAAAAGGTATTGATTCACTGTCAGAGTGGAGACAGAGCCACTATTGGCTACTCCATTCTGATAAAAAATGGGTTTACTAATATCTCTAATTATTCAGGGAGTATTAATGATTGGGTCAATAAAGGGGAACCTTTAGTGTCTTAAAATTTCTTGTTTTTTGTTGTTTGAATTCGCCGGATTAATTTTCGGCGAATTTTTTATTTGCAACAAATGTTACCATTCCGATGAGTAATATTCACGATTTTTGTACTATCAAATTTAACAACATGAATGTAGAGCAAATTTATACCGGATGTTTGGCACAAGGTGCCTATTACATCACCAGCAATGGCGAAGCTGCAATTATAGACCCACTTCGTGAAGTGGAGCCTTATCTTGGAAGACTTAGCAAGGATGGGGTTAAACTAAAATACATTTTTGAGACTCATTTTCATGCAGATTTTGTCAGCGGTCACGTTGATCTGAGCAGAAAAACTGGAGCTCCAATTGTTTATGGACCGAATGCAACCTGCGAGTTTGAATGTATTTCTGCCATAGACGGACAGGAATTTAAGGTAGGTGATATAACCATTAAGGTTTTACATACTCCCGGTCATACCATGGAAAGCACCACTTTTTTGTTGAAGGATGAGCAAGGAAAAGACCATTGTATTTTTAGCGGTGACACTTTGTTTTTGGGTGATGTAGGTCGTCCTGACCTTGCACAAAAGGCAGCCCATATGACACAGGATGAACTGGCCGGATTACTATATGATAGCCTCAATAACAAAATAATGCCTTTGGCAGATGATGTTATTGTATATCCTGCCCATGGTGCAGGTAGTGCTTGCGGTAAAAATATGATGAAAGAAACCGTAGATACTTTGGGTAATCAGAAGAAGGTCAATTACGCACTGAATCAGCCAGATAAAGAATCTTTTGTGAAAGCGGTAACGGAAGGTCTTCTTCCCCCACCTGCTTATTTTGGTTTGAATGTTGCCATGAATAAAAAGGGATACGAGAGCTTTGACACCGTGTTAAACAATGGTATGAGAGCTCTGAATGCCGATGAGTTTGAAGCAGCAGCAGAAAACACAGATGCACTGATTCTGGATACAAGAGAGAATACAATTTTCTATAAAGGATTTATCCCGCAATCAGTCAACATCGGACTAGCTGGTGATTTCGCACCGTGGGTAGGAGCTTTGATTGTTGATGTTAAACAAGGGATTTTATTGGTTACTGATGAAGGAAAAGAGGAAGAAGCAGTTACCCGTTTGAGTCGTGTAGGATTTGACAATATTCTTGGACACTTGAAAGGTGGATTCAAAGCCTGGTTAGATTCAGGTAAAGAAGCTGATGTAGTTGATCGTATCACTGCAGAGCAGTTTGCAAATGAATTCAGACCTGAAAAGGATATGGTGCTTGATGTTCGCAGAGAAAGTGAATATGCTGCAGAACATGTCGATAATGCTTACAATAGGCCATTAGCTTACATAAATGACTGGATCAAGGATGTAGATCCAAAACAGCATTTTTTCTTACACTGTGCTGGTGGTTACCGCAGTATGATGGCGGCTTCTATTCTTCAGGCGAGAGGTTACAGAAACTTCACGGAAATTGCAGGTGGATTTGGAGCGATCAGTTCTACCAGTATTCCCAAAACTGATTTTGTTTGCCAGAGTAAGATGATGCCTGCCTGATCAGCCGGTTTATCTTTCTGATTTTCAAGGGGAGGCGTTTCAGCGAATGCCTCTCCTTGTTTGATAATAAGGCTCAGGTTTTGAATTTCTACTTTAATTGAAATATGCAGGGTTTAGATAAAAACAGGTATCAATTTGCTTTACTGGTATTGGTGAATGCCTTTGTCGGTGCGATGCTTGGCCTGGAACGTTCAATTATGCCTGATTTCGGGAAACTGGAATTCGGGATCAATGCAAACACTGCCTTAATGTCTTTCATTATTGCATTCGGTATCAGTAAATCGCTAAGTAATTATGCTGTTGCTCAGCTTTCCAAAAAACTAAGTCGTAAAACTATACTGATCATCGGATGGATTGCTGCATTACCAGTGCCATTCTTATTGATGTATGCGCAAAACTGGAATTGGGTAATTGCAGCCAATATTTTATTAGGGCTCAACCAGGGTTTGGCCTGGAGTGCAACTGTAATTATGAAGATTGATCTTGTTGGATCAAAGAACCGGGGCCTTGCAATGGGCATCAATGAATTTGCGGGTTATCTTTCGGTCGGACTTGCAGCTTGGCTGGCAAGCTCAATCGCGCTGGATTATGGTTACGCATTTTTCCCCTTTATCCCTGGTGTAATATTTTCAATTGCAGGTTTATTAACTACAGTTTTTCTGGTTAAGGACACGACTCATTTTGTAAATGCTGAAAGTCTGACGAGCAAAGTACCTTTGCTTCAGAATGTATGGAAGGAAACAACCTGGAAACATCAAAATTTGGGTTCGGTAACTATAAATGGTTTAGTGAATAATCTGAATGATGGGGTAGTCTGGGGTTTATTGCCCGTGTTGTTGATGCAAAAAGACTATGGAATAGGTCAGATTGGAATAATTGCGGGAATTTACCCTGCTGTTTGGGGAATTTCTCAATTATTTACCGGAAAATTGGGCGACACACATTGTAAGAAACAGATCATCACTTCAGGTATGTTTATGCAGGCTCTAGCCATAATCATGATTGCTCTTGCAGGTTCTTTGTCTTTGTTAGTTCTTGCATCGGTCCTTCTTGGATTTGGAACAGCCTTAGTTTATCCTAATTTTCTTTCTGTTATAGCCGAAGGCACTCATCCTTCACAACGAGCTGAGAGTCTGAGTATATTCAGGCTATGGCGGGATAGCGGATATGTTTTTGGAGCAATTTTGAGTGGGATATTGGCAGATTCTTTCGGAATTGTAAATGCCTTGTTTATTGTGGCTGCCATAACAGCAACCGCTGGAATGATAGCGAACAGGCGGATGTGCTGTACAAATAAGCTATTCTGGAAGAGTGATTATTGCGTGCCGGTTTATTGATTATGGAGCTATGCAGTTAAATGATACTCTAAATAAGGATCTTATTCTCCGTGAAAATCTGGTGATTGAAAGCACTGATATGGCAATTGACAGAACACTGCTGGCTTGTTAGTACGTCATTGTATTTTGCTGTCGTCGGCATGGCATTAAACAGTCTTTTAATGCTCATTTGCGGCTTTTAACTCAAAACGGCATTCTGAGTAATCGCTTTTCTTATATTTTATATCAGACTATCCAGGTTTTTTTAAACAGAAAAGAAAACTCAGGGATAGCCCAAAGCATATCGGGAATTATTCCTTACGATGAAATCCAACCCTGAAATTTTCATTTGTAACCTTTGTTACTCAGATCACAGTCGGCAGTCCTTACTTTTGTGATATAATTTACATTTACCCTAACAACCTATTCCTATGAAAGCGATAATTTTTAGTAATTGGAACATCATCAGATTTCTTCGTTTGGGAATCGGACTTATAATTCTGGTTCAGGCTGTAATGGCTTCAGATATAATGTTCGGTTTGATAGGGTTACTTTTTACAGGTATGGCTGTTTTTAATACCTCTTGTTGCGGCGCGGGAGCATGTGCTGCTCCACCTTCCAAAAACGTTAGCGAATCGAAAGAAATTAGCTATGAAGATTTAAATAATCAGTTATGACATTCAACGAATTAATTGAATCAGACAAGCCGGTGCTTGTAGATTTTTTTGCAGAATGGTGCGGTCCATGTAAGGTTATGGCACCCATATTAAAAGATGTTAAGCAAGAAGTAGGTGATGCAGTAAGTATCCTGAAAGTTGATGTTGATAAAAACCCCCAGGCTGCAGCGGCATATCAGGTACAAGGAGTGCCAACACTGATCTTATTCAAACAGGGAAAAGTATTGTGGCGACAAAGTGGTGTAGTTCAGAAGAACGGATTAGTTGGCGTAATTAAAAAATTTACAGTTTAAAAATACGATTATGGGGATATTAAATTGGTTATTCGGAGGTTCCGCCAAGCAGGATCTTACAGAAATAATAAATGAAGGTGCATTTTTGGTTGACGTCAGATCTCCCAGTGAATTTTCTCAGAATCATGTAAGGGGGTCGGTAAATATTCCGCTCGATAGCATTTCATCGCAGTTGACAAAATTTAAAGGTAAAAAGCACATCATTGTTTTTTGCAGAAGCGGAAATAGAAGCTCGCATGCTAAATCATACCTGGAGCAAAATGGATTTGCAAATGTTGTGAATGGTGGTACAGTAGAAATTGTAAATAAGTATGTAAGTTAATCCTGTGTATTAAAGTACACGTTGAAATAAGAATTAAATATAAACAGATGAAAACAATAATTGTAGATGTCAGAACAGCGGATGAATTCATGATGGATGGACATGCTGAAGGCAGTGTGAATTATCCTCTTGATAAAATTGAAAATTACATTGATAATTTGCGTGAATTTGATAAAGTGATTTTGGTTTGCAGAAGCGGTAATAGGGCCAATATTGCCAGAAGCATCCTTTTACAATCAGGAATTTCCAATATTGAGAATCAGGGTGCCTGGCAAAATATTTCAATGAATTAATTAGATATTTAATTATTATGGAAACACTTAAAATCCTAATTCCAACAGATTTTTCTGTACAGTCAGAATTTGCTTACCTGATGGTTCAAAGACTGGAAGAAAAAACAGCAATTGATATTCATTTTTTGCATGTCTTGAATGTGCCTGATACCGTGACAATAGATTCAGCCGGAACTATTCAAACCTGTGGTGAAATTGATATTAACTATGTGACAAAGCAGAAGGATATTGCAGAAAGGCAACTTGCAAATTTGAAAGTATTATATGGCGATCATATAAAAACCCACCTGGTACTAGGTAAAACAACCGATGCGATCTTAAGCTTTACCGAGTCAAATCAATTTGATCTAATTGTAATGGGTACAAAGGGTGCCAGTGGTTTAAAGGAAAAACTTTCAGGATCAGAAACTCAAATCATTTCCCGAAAATCAAAAACACCATTACTCTCTTTAATGTGTGATCGTTCTGATCTGCAGATTCGCAATATTCTGTTGGTACATAACTTTAGTCAGCCAGCAAAAGAAGATCTTAATTTAATGCATAAATTGATAAAGGCATTTGATACCAAAATACATATGCTTCAGATCACTTCCGGAAATGTTGATTTGGAGAGGGCAAAAGTTGAAAATGAAATGATTCAGTTTGCTGAATTAAATGGAATTTCCAATTATCAATGCCATCTTATCAATGATAAAGATGTAGAAAATGGAGTTATTCATTTCAATCAGATGATTAATATGGATATCGTTTGTATTGGCACTCACGGTAAAGGTGGATTATTCCATCAGAGCGCCACGGAAAAACTGATTAATCATCTCTTCAAGCCGATTATTTCTTTTCACCTAAACAACTAAGCAAAATATGATGGAATTTATATTACAACCATGGTCCTGGTGGTTCTCGGGCATAATGATAGCAGCTATCATGTTCTTTTTATTGTATTTCGGACAATCTTTCGGATTCTCCTCAAATTTAAGAACAATCTGCTCAGCTGCGGGTCTGGGGAAATCAACTAAATTTTTTGACTTCGATTGGAAAACACAGAGCTGGAATCTCGTATTTTTAGTAGGGGCAATACTGGGTGGATTTATTGCCCGTGAATTTTTGTCTACAGATGCACCTGTCCTGATTTCTGAAGCAACAATCCAGGATTTAGCCAAATTGGGGATTGCTGCCCCAGAATCCTTGCAGCCAGCAGAGCTTTTCGGACTTGATGCAATTTTATCTATAAAGGGATTCCTACTGCTTGCATTTGGAGGTTTAATGGTTGGATTTGGATCACGTTATGCAGGGGGATGCACTTCCGGACATGCTATCAGCGGTTTATCTGATCTTCAGGTTCCATCATTGATTGCAGTTGTGGGTTTCTTTATCGGTGGTTTACTGATGACCTATTTATTTCTTCCTTTAATATTTTAAGATATGAAATTTGTAAAATTTTTATTGTTGGGTATAGTTTTCGGAATTGTAATGACGAAATCTGAAGCAGTTTCCTGGTACAGGATTCAGGAGATGTTCCGCTTTCAGGCTTTTCACATGTACGGAATCATTGGTACTGCGGTTACTCTGGGGGTAGCGGGTGTCGCTTTAATCAAAAGGTTTCGTATGAGGGATTTTTCTGGCAACCCGATTATGTTTAATCCGAAAGAGAAATCTGTTTTACGTTACCTTATCGGGGGTTCGATTTTCGGACTAGGCTGGGCTTTGAGCGGTGCCTGTCCGGGGCCAATGGTTGTTAATATCGGATATGGGTATTGGGCTATGGTTATTGTATTTTTCTTTGCACTAGTTGGAACGTATCTCTACGGACTAATCAAGAATAAATTACCTCATTAAACCTTAAGCTGTATGTCTCAGAAGTATGATGAGGGCGATGTATTAAAGGATCTGTTTTCTGTTATAGGAAATCTGATTAAGATCATGGTACTGTTAATTGTGATTATAATTGCGCTTCCATTGGGCTATTATCTGATCAATCTGCCAGAAAAACCAAAAGTTAAGTTGGAGGATTCAACTGCTGTTATAGTTGAAGTAAAATCGGTTGTTCAGGAATTTTGGATTGCTCCAGATGTCAACACAATTGCTGATGCACAACAAAAAGCAGAGGTTGAGTATGGTAAGGAACTTATTGCTCATACAGCAAAGTACTTAGGCCCAAATGGGTCTGTTGGGCAGATTAGCAATGGTATGAATTGCCAGAATTGTCATTTAAACGCAGGAACAGCGGTATTTGGAAATAATTATGGATCTGTAGCCTCATTATATCCCAAATTCAGAGCCAGGAGTGGAACTGAAGAAGGAATTGAAAAACGCGTGAATGATTGTTTTGAGAGAAGTTTGAATGGTTCGGCATTAGAATCGGAGAGTAAAGAAATGAAGGCTATTGTGGCATACATTAATTTTCTGGGTACTAATGTTAAAAAAGGTGAAAAGGCTGCCGGTTCTGGTTTCAAAGATCTGGCCTATCTAGATAGAGCAGCCAATCCGGATATGGGGAAGGCCGTTTATACTACAAAATGCCAGAGCTGCCATCAGCCTGATGGTTCAGGGATGTTAAATCCGGATAAAACCGAGTATACTTTTCCACCACTTTGGGGCAAGAACAGCTATAATGATGGAGCAGGTTTGTACCGCTTATCAAACTTTGCTAAGTATGTGAAGTATAACATGCCGCAGGGGGCAACTTTTGAAAACCCAATGCTTACTGATGAAGAGGCCTGGGATGTTGCGGCTTACATTAATTCACAAAAACGACCGCACATTAATGTCCCAAAAGATTGGCCGGATAAATCGAAAAAGCCAATTGATCATCCTTTTGGACCGTATTCAGATAAGTTTAGTGAAGAACAACATAAGTTTGGACCATTCAAGCCTATAGCAGAAGAACAGAAGAGGAATACTGAATCTGCAAAATAGAATTTAGTGACATACAGTAAACAGGTACAGCACACTTCCCGAAACAGGTAACATGGAAAATAATAGGAGAGGCTTTTTAAAGAAAATTGGTACTATGGGTGCCGGAGCGGCTCTGGTTTCTGCAAATCCGATATTGGCAATTGCGAACGAATCTTCAGAGATAAGTTCATTTGCAGAAAATCAGGGAGAATTTACACTTTCAATATTACAAACTACGGATGTTCATTGCCAGGTTCACCCCCATGATGAGCTATTCTGGGAAAATGATCAGGCGGTATTTCGTAAGACTGGCGGCTACGCTCACCTGGCAACGTATCTGAGAAAAGAGAAGATAAAGAATCCAAATACTTTTATCATCGACACCGGAGATATGTTTCAGGGTAGTGAACTATCTGTAAAAACTTCGGGTAAAGCAATGGTTCCGGTTTTAAATGAACTAGGCTATGATCTTTATTTGCCGGGTAACTGGGAGGTAATTTATCACAAAAAAGCTATGCAGACTTTATTAGGGGCATTAAACGCTCCGAAAGTTTGTGCCAATATGTATCATGATCTTGGGGATGGAAAGCGAGGGGAATTAATTTTTCAACCCTATCATATCTGGAACGTAGGAGGTATTAAAATTGGTTTTCTTGGGTATACTGATCCATTGGTTCCTATTCGTCAGTCGCCTGGTTATAGTAAAGGAATAATCTACACCAAGCCTGAAGAAAACCTGGCTCATTATGTGGATGTTCTGCGTAATCAGGAGCAATGTGCCTATGTATTATTGCTTTCTCACCTTGGATTATCGCAACAGATACATTTAGCTAACTTACCTGATTGTGAGGGTGTTGATTATATCTTAGGTGGCGATACCCATGAAAGGGTAAGAAAACCCATTCAGTGTACCTATTCAAAAGTTGTTGAGCCAGGAGCTTTTGGTTCATTTGTGGGGAAACTTGAGCTTAAAATAAAGGATGGGAAGGTAATCGGTGATACGTATTCGTTGGTTGAAATTGATTCTGAAAAAATTAAAGCCGATAAAGATATTTCTAAATTGATTGAGATCCATGAACGGCCTTTTGAGGGTGATATCAATCATATTGCCGGCTACAGCACAATTCCGCTGTATCGTTATTTTGTTATTGAAAACACAATTGATACCCTCATACTTGATGCCTTAAAGTGGAAAATTAAAGAAGCGGATATTGTTTTGTCGAACGGATTTAGATTTTGCCCGCCTAATTCCACACCAGATCACACAGGAAATATTCCAATTACAAACGGATATATTTTTGATATGCTACCAGTGGATAGCATTGTCCGAACCGGTTCAGTTACCGGCAAACAAATTTTCGATTGGCTTGAAAAAGAACTTAATAATGTGTTCGCTAAGGATGCTTCGCAGCGGCTTGGAGGTTGGGTAATTAAATTTAAAGGCATGAAAATCAGCTTCAAGGCTTTTGAGGAGAATGGCCGGAGAGTTAAAGA
>Ga0164293_10002753_pt1 | contig 14945 bp, 15 predicted proteins | sample GEODES118metaG_FD_111487 | JGI IMG/M metagenome (GOLD analysis project Ga0164293, IMG submission 111487) | Eutrophic lake water microbial communities from Lake Mendota, Wisconsin, USA - GEODES118 metaG | ecosystem: Environmental > Aquatic > Freshwater > Lake | place: USA: Lake Mendota...
CTTCGATTCATTTTGTTGATAACAATACAGGTTGGATCGCAAGTGGTGAATATGGGATTAAAAAAACCAATGGCAATATCAATAACTGGCAAATTTGTAATGTGTCTCCTAATACATTTGGTAGCTCCCTTTCTTCAACAGTTTTTGGCAGCAGTAGCTCAATAGTTTATATGGCGAACAGAGGCAGGATATACAAATCCGTCAATGGCGGCACTGATTTCTTACAAGTGGCACAACTGCCGCCTGGAGCAGAGGGGGCTATTCCAGACCTGCATTTTGTAAATGACAATACTGGTTATGTCAACGCAGGAAATAGAATCTATAAAACCACCGATGGCGGTTTAACCTGGCAAGTGGTTGTAGCCCTTGGCAACGATCGTATAATTGAGATCCACTTTACAGATGCCAATCATGGTTGGGCTTGTGGAACGAGGGGTACGATTTTACGTTTCAATAATTAGATTTTTTGTTTCCTTCTTGCGTAAATGCATTTCCCAATTGAGTGGGGCTTTTAAATGGGCTGGTTGCAATTTGCAGCCATGAAGAAGACGTTCAGGCAGTTGTCTCTTATTGCAGGGTTTATTTTGACTACTCAAAATTTAAACGCTCAGCAAAATAGTAGCTCCGGTAATACTGATTCCAGTAACATAAAAAATCTCCCCGACATCACCGTCGTTGGCCGGCATAGCAATTCCGATTATCAGCAGATGCCCGAGATTGTAGGCACCAATATCTACGCCGGAAAAAAAGGCGCCGTTGTAGTGATGGATCATGTTCAGGGAAACGTGGTGACCAACACGATGCGCCAGGTACTTTCAAAAATCCCGGGTATACATATTTGGGAAAGCGACCCGAGTGGCATTCAGGTGGGTATTGCGGCAAGAGGGTTAAGTCCGAACCGCAGTTGGGAATTCAACATCCGTCAAAATGGTTACGACATTGCCGCCGATCCTTATGGTTATCCGGAAGCGTATTATAATCCACCGATGCAGGCGGTTCAAAGGATTGAAGTGGTTCGCGGACAAGGTTCTTTACAATACGGTCCGCAATTTGGAGGCATGGTGAATTATATTTTGAAAAATGGCGCTGAAATCAACAAGCCTTTTGAAATCGAAAGCCAGCAAACCTTTGGCAGCTATGGGCTTTTCAACAGTTACAACGCTATTGGTGGAAAGAAAGGGAAATTACAGTATTATGGCTTCTTCGATCATCGTAACGGTAACGGATGGCGCCCAAACAGCCGATACAATACCAATGCCGGTTTTGGAACGGTAACCTGGTTTATCAATAATAAATTTTCTTTGTCTGCCGAATTGATGCGCTCGCATATCCGAAGCCAGCAACCGGGCGGCCTCACCGATAAACAGTTTGAACAGGATGCCGGCCAATCTTTCCGGGCAAGGAACTGGTTTGACATCACCTGGACCACACCCGCCATCATCCTCAATTATCAAATTGATGCACAAACCCGTTGGAATACCAAATTGTTTGCCACCATCGGAGATCGAAACAGTGTTGGATTTTTGCAACCGATTACCGTGATGGATTCGATAAATGCATCCACCCTTCAGTACAATCCGCGTACGGTGAATATTGATCAGTACAGGAATTTGGGATTAGAGAGCCGCCTGCTTACGGCTTTTAAATTGGGAAGTCAGGTACAAAATTTTTCTGCAGGTATCCGTTTATATACCGGCCGCACCGATAGAAGAACAGAAGGTAAAGGAACAACAGGAAGTGAATATGATGTTTCAGTTAGCGGCAATTATCCAAAAGATATACGCTTCACTTCTTCTAATGCAGCCATTTTTGCAGAACAACTTTTTCGGATAGGAAAACAATTACTGATTGTTCCGGGCATCCGTTATGAATGGTTATCGGGAAGCGCTAGTGGAAGAAACGGATACAGTAGTACGGGTGAAGAAGTTTTGCTTCAAAATGTAACGCGTAGCCGCGGTTTTGTATTGGGTGGAATCGGGTTTGAATATCATCTGGGTAAGCATTCGGAGTTTTATGCCAATATCACCCAGGCTTACCGGCCTATTCAATTTGCCAATCTTCAGGCACCACCGGGAACAGATGTGATTGATCCGGAATTGAAAGATGCCAGAGGATACAATGCAGATTTTGGCGTAAGAGGCAATCTTGGTGGTAAATTGCGATACGACATGAGCTTTTTCTATCTGAAGTATGATAATCGAATAGGAACCATTATACCTGATAGTGCGAATTACAGGTTGGTAAGTAATGTGGGCAGTAGCATCAATAAAGGGTTCGAAGGATTCATCGAATGGAATGCATCAAGTATGATCAGTAAGAATAAGCATACCATTTTTTTGTTGTTCGCTACGTATGGTTATACCGATGCCCGTTATAGTTCGGATCATAAGATTGCCAATACGAAAGGCAAGCAAGTGGAAAACGCACCTAAACATATTTTGCGGGGAGGGATTTCGGGAGGATACCAGCAAATGCTCCTAACCTTACAGGTTAGTTATACCGGAAAAACTTTTAGTGATGCCAATAATACGGAAGTACCTTCTGCTAATGCTCAGGCCGGAGAAATACCCGAATACCTGATAACTGATCTTACCGGAAGCTTTCCTCTGAATAAAAATGTATTGATAAAAGCCGGCATCAACAATCTTTTTGATAAGAAGTACTTCACCAGAAGGGCAGGAGGGTATCCCGGGCCTGGCTTGTTGCCGGGAGATTCCAGAAATTTTTTCTTGACATTTGGGATTATGCTTTAAAAAAAGTTACATCTTATTTATTACGTAAAATTAAAACTATAGAAAAATGTTTTATATTTGCAAAAAAACACACTATTATGAAAAAAATTATCTTTTCTCTATTCCTACTTGCAGCGATGAAAACCAACGCACAGCATTTCGAATTAGGCGCAAAGGCTGGTGTAAACATCAGTAATTTTACCGGGGGCGATTTTTCTACTGTTGAAAAAGAATCACTAATTGGCTATCATGTTGGTGGTTTTATTAGTTTTTTTATGGGCAATAACGTGGCCATTCAACCAGAAGTACTTTTGTCTACAGCAGGAGCTAAAATTGGTACAGCAGGACAAACCGAAGATTTCAAACTCACTTATATCAATGTTCCGGTAATGTTGAAATACAGGTTTGTTCAAGGATTTTATCTGGAAGCTGGTCCACAGTTCGGTTTTAAAGTGGGAGATGATATACCTGGCCAAACAACGGAAGATTTTGCCAAAAATATGGATCTTTCTATTGCAGGAGGATTAGGGTATCATTTTAAAATGGGTCTGGGTATTGGAGCGCGTTATACAGCAGGTATTTCTAAAGTAGGCGATTTTGATGCTTCACAGGGACAAAATCCTGATTTCAAAAATAGCAATATTCAAATCAGTTTGTTTTATACGTTATTCAATAACCGTAAAGGAAAGTAGTTTTGCTCTAAACAATACGTTTGGCCCGCTAGTTGCGGGCCTTTTTTTTGGTATAAGTACCTGTTATGATACACTTTCAAACCAGATCATCTGGCATGGCGCGATGCGTAATACCGATTGGACAAACAATATAGTCCAATATCGGCTATCGCCTTCATTGTACTATTTGTTTGATACCATCGGCATTTATACCGATTGGATAAACAATATAGTCCAATATCGGCTATCGCCTCATTGTACTATTTGTTTGATACCATCGGCATTTATACCGATTGGACAAACAATATAGTCCAATATCGGCTATCGCCTTCATTGTACTATTTGTTTGATACCATCGGCATTTACCACTGTAAGATTTATAAAATATTGGCATATTATATAAATCTCATTGGTATTACCTGTATGCTTCCGGCCTTCTGGCTAAGTAACTTTTCCACTCATCGGTGAAATTGTAAAGCTTATCCATTTTTAATACTGCACTGTAACTTTTGGCAATAGCTTGCGTATATATTCAAACATTAGTCATGCGTAAGTTTTACTTTCTTATCATTTTCATCGTAACCTGCAGTTCGCTCCGGGTATCGGCTCAGGGCAGTGTGAATGGGCTTGTTTCCGATTCCCGAAATATTCCTGCAGTATCAGTAACTATTTCTCTTTTAAAATCAACAGATAGCAGTTTGGTGAAAGCTGATGTAACCGATGCAAAAGGCCGATTTGAAATCATGGTTGCCAGCGATGGGCCGTATCTGGTTTCTTATACACTTGTTGGCTATGAAAAAGCCTATTCTTCTATTTTCAATATTGCCAATGGTAATGAAGTGAACCTCGATCCGATAATATTGAAGCAGGCGGCTGGAAATTTGCAGGGCGTGACAGTTGTATCTAAAAAGCCATTGATAGAAGTTAAAGCAGACCGTACTGTTTTTAATGTGGAAGCCAGCATCAACGCTACAGGGAGTAATGCATTGGAACTCTTGCAGAAAAGCCCGGGAGTTCAGGTAGACAATAATGACAATATTTCAATGAAAGGGAAAACAGGTGTGCGGATTTATATTGATGGCAAAATGACCCAACTGGATACCAAAGATCTGGCAGCTTATCTGCGGAGCATCAACAGTAATGATATTGAAGCGATAGAAATGATCAGCAACCCCAGTGCAAAATACGATGCCAGTGGTAATGCAGGTATCATCAACATCCGGTTAAAAAAGAATAAGAAATACGGTACAAACGGAACCGTGAACCTGGGATTCATTCAAGGCATTACACCAAAAGGTAATGGTTCGGTAAATCTTAATTATCGCGATAAAAAAATAAATGTATTTGGAAATGCAGGAGGAAGTATCGGGTACAATCACAATAGTTTATATTTCTACAGGGTTCAGAAAGATTCGATTTATGATCAAAAAACAAAAATGTATTCTGATGATAAAAGTTTCAATGTGAAAGCAGGAACTGACTTTTTTCTGAATACCAGGAATACATTGGGTGTGCTGGCTACAATTAACCAAAGTGATAACGTGTGGAACAGCAGCGGCACTACTGATATTTATTACGATCCCACCAAAGAATTTGTGAAGAGACTGTATGCTTATAATACAGTTCCCGGAAAGCGTACCAATGCGAATTTCAACTTGAATTACAGGTATGCAGACACCAGCGGAACTGAAATCAACTTCGATGCAGATTATGGATTATTTAGAGGGGATGGACAAAGTTACCAACCCAATTACTATTATGCTAAAGACTCATCGCTGCTTTATTCTATCGTAAACCGGAATATTACGCCAACGGATATCAACATCTACACCGCAAAACTGGATATCGAACAAAGATTGGGAAAAGGAAAGTTAGGTTATGGTGTAAAAACATCATTCGTAAATACACGGAATACATTTGACTTTTTCAACGATGATGCAAATGGAGTTCCTATAAAAGTATTAGAGCGGAGTAATAGTTTTGATTATAAAGAAAATGTAAATGCAGCCTACATCAATTATCAGCAACAACTGAATACCAAATGGAGTTTACAGGCAGGTTTACGAATGGAGCAAACCAATAGTGAAGGAAAACTTACCCGTGCCGACAGTATTTTTCAATCGGATAACCGGGTGAAACGAAACTATCTCGATCTGTTCCCCAGCGCAGCCATTGCTTTTAACATCAACCCAAAACATACACTTAGTTTAACCTATAGCCGCCGTATCGACCGGCCAACTTATCAAGACCTGAATCCCTTTGAAAATAAACTCGATGAGCTTACCTATCAAAAGGGTAATGCGTTTTTGAAACCTCAGTACACCGATAATATTGAGCTTACCCATACCTTCATGGGCTTCTTAAATACTACGGTTGGATACAGTTATGTAAAGGACTATGCCACTGAGGCTACAGACACTATCAATAATGCCACATTTGTGCAACAAAAAAATCTGGCGCAACAGCAAATCATCAGTTTCAATATCGGATCGCCGTTGCCGATAAAAAAGTGGTGGAATGGTTATGTGAATATCTGGTACAACTATCAGATGTTCGACGGAAAGATTGGTGATAATGTGGTTGATCGCGATGTGCCTTCTTATGGCGCTTATATCCAAAATAGTTTTACATTGGGAAAAGATTACACTGCCGAAATCAGTGGTTGGTTCAATGGGCCAAGTGTTTGGGGCGGAACCTGGCGAACAAAATCACAGGGTGCTGTAGATATCGGTATACAAAAATTATTGTTTCAGAAGAAGGCTACCATTAAGATTTCAGCAACAGATCTTTTCTTCACAGCGCCCTGGAGTGCGGTAAATAATTTCGGAGGATTATATATTGATGGAGGTGGCAACTGGGAAAGCCGCACTTTCCGGGTAAGTTTCAGTTACCGTTTCGGTAGTAATCAGATTAAGAATTCCCGTGAACGTAAAACCGGTTTGGAAAGCGAATCCCGTCGTATCAAAGGTGGTTCATGATAAAACATCTGATGATAATTTTAAGCCCGGTAGATTTTTACTACCGGGCTTTTTTATAAAGTACGAAAGCAGTGTTTATTTTTGCAAATATGAACGTAACGGTATACGATAGGAGTAAGCTCATTTGTTTCCTGATTTTTTTCCTTTGCCATTTTCATTTGCATGCACAACCCATGATGTATAAGGGGCATTATCCATTTGCGCAAAAAGGAAAAAATCAGGCTCAAAAAATCAAATTGAATATCAATATTTTAAAGCAGGCCAAAGAAAAAGAAATCGTTTATCAGGAACAGCAACAGGTATTTTTAGACTCCATAGCTGATTTCCAATTGGCTTTAGGGGCCGGAAGCCGGTTGAATGGAGATTTTTCCGGCATCAACTGGTCGGATGGAGCCTATTTCCTTCAGTTGCAAAGTGATAGTTTTGAAAAACGTAAACAGTTGTACACTTATGAAACACAGCTACGGGCACCTACAGAACTATTGCCTGAAAATAAGGAAGGAATTGTTATGGCAGACACAGCAGCAGATTGTGGTGAAATAGTAATCCCTAATCCACATCACAAAAGGCCAAGAAAAGTTACGGTAGATCTCACTACTTCTTATGTGAATTTAAGTTATCCTGCAGATACCTATCCGGTGTACCGGCATTTTGAATGGTTTGATTACAATCTCGATGGCATAGGAAATGCGCTGGTATTATCTTATAGCGAAAATACCACTCACGCTTTTTTTGAAAATACCAAATTGATGGGAGAAGTAAAATTATATTCATCGCCATTTCAGCAACTGAAAATCAGCAGTGAAGCAAATCTGGTTAGGTTAACATTGACGAAGCCCGAACCTATAACAAATTTTAGCGCTACCTATGCTATTAAAGGGCCATGGAAAATGATTTATTATATCGAGTGGTAATACGCTAAAAAATTTAAGGACCTGGTTGCAGTTTTTCTTCAACAGGCTTTTCATTTTTATCCTTAGGAGATTTTTTCTTGGTAGCTTTCTTTTTCTTGTTGCTCATTTCATTGGCACGGTCGTCGTCAATTTTCAGTTTGGCGTGCTGGATCACAAAATAAAATCTTGTTTTTGCTGCCTGGTCGTTCACGGCATCAATCACTTCCATGAAGTCGCCTGCTTTACTCCATTCTGTATCTTTCTTTTCAATTTCGTAACCGATATTAGGAATGAAATATTCACCATCAGCCAATCCTAAAGAGAAAAATGCAGTTTCCGGTTTTTTGCCTTTTCCACTGTAAATCATGGCTTCCATCATGCGGTCGTTCAGGGCTGCAAAATATTGTCCGCTATCTTTTTTGCTAAGCCGGAAATAAGCGATAGATGTTTCGCGAAGCGCAAGCATACTTAAAGGAACGGTTTGAAAAAGCACCCGCGATTTATTGATCACTTCCTGAAATTCAGCAGCTTTGCTGAGTTCAAAAATTTCGGTTTCTTTTTCCATGATATCTAATGGCTTGTAATGCGGATTTTCAGTGAATCCGATCATCAGGGCCAGGGTTTCTCCTCTGGTAAGGCTAGAATCGTTGTTGAGGAAGCGGATGAGGAGTTTTTGGTAATACCATTCTGAACTCCTGTCTTGTGTTTTTTCTACAATCGCTTTAAAATCGCGACGGTAATCGAATGCAACCGGTGCTGCGGTTTGGGCTTTTACGGTTGGTAAAGCCAGGATTAAGCTAACAATAATGCTGATCCATTTCATAAGCTTGAAGAATTGGATGGAAAGATAAAAAAAATCAGTTAATGAAAAGTGTAATGTTATTAATAATACTGCTTGGTATAAAAAAAGAGATGGTGTCTTCCGCATCTAAAATGGGCTTGGCGAAAAAGGAAAATAGCTTTCTGTCATGATAGTGTTATAGTATTTTCTCTAATGTCAATGCAAAACTCTGTGCCTTCTAAAAAGTCAAGTCCAAGAAGCCCATTATAGTCTGAAAAAATACCGTGAGCTAAGAAATCGTAAACTTGAATTTGAAATTTTTCTTTTGTCAAACCAAGAGAAGCAAAAGTGTTAATCTCAAAAATCTCTGTTTCAATAATCCCGTTAGCAGTTTCAATTTCAACTGTTCCAATGTTGTCCTTAAGGTCGTGTCCTAGCAAATACAAGGCATTGCTGTCAATGGTTGTATTAGTAGTAGCCTGTATCAAAAATCATCTTTAATTCATACTTGTTGTCAATTTCAACATTTACAAGTATGAGACCACTTTCTGGTTCTCGTTTAAATTTATAGGTCATTTTTTAATTCGATTAAAAATGCCTGTAATTTTTCTGGTCGGCCTGAAAGTACCTGTATATATCAGCGTTATTTTGTCAAACTTTTTTATCTCTCCCGATGTAACAAACCTCTCTTTTATCCTTACTATGAAATAAAGGGATGCCAGAAAGAACGTCAATTTTACTGTCGTCCATAATAGGATTTCCAATCAAAACCCATTCGTCTGGATAAAGGATTTTGATGTCTGCGATATCTATTAATTGTCCCATTTTGTTGTCTGTTTACCACAGAAATTTACGTATTTTATCCGTTATTCTGAAGTTCGTGATGAAGGCAATAGCATTTCTTCTAACATGAATCCTTGATAAATAAAACAGGTATCTCACTTATTTTTACTTTATTAAGCTACAATAATGCATATTGCTTTTGATCCCTGTTATGCTCACCAGCTTCCTGAAGGCCATCGTTTTCCGATGTTGAAGTATGAATTGATTCCAGCACAGCTACTACACCGGGGTATTATCAAAGCAGAACAACTCTTTGCTCCTAAAGTTTGTGCGGATGATATCATACTCCTGACTCACGATGCAGGTTATCTGCAACAGTTGCATCAACAAACCTTATCTGCAGGAGCACAGCGCAAGATTGGTTTTCCTCAATCACCTGCACTTACTTATCGGGAACTGGTGATTACGCAAGGCACTATTGATTGCGCCTTGTTTGCATTAAAGGAAGCTGTTGCCATTAATGTTGCCGGTGGTACCCATCATTCGTTTAAAGATAGAGGGGAGGGCTTTTGTCTGTTGAATGATCAGGCAGTTGCGGCTAATTATTTATTACATCGGGGCTTTGTAAATCAGGTGATGATCATCGATTTGGACGTACATCAGGGCAATGGCACGGCAGCAATTTTTAATGGGGTAGATGAAGTGTACACTTTCAGCATGCATGGGGCGCATAATTATCCCTTTCATAAAGAACAAAGTGATTGTGATATCGCTTTGCCCGATGGTATTGAAGATGATGCCTATTTAAATGAGATGGATATTTTTCTACCCGGTTTGCTGGATAGGGTAAAGCCAGCTATTGTATTTTATCAGGCTGGTGTGGATGTGTTGGCAACAGACCGTTACGGAAAATTGAAACTTACCGAAAAAGGATGTAGCAACAGGGATGAATATTTATTTAAGCTACTCAAACAATTACAGATCCCTTGTGTGGTTACGATGGGTGGCGGTTATAGTAAAGATATCCGGCATATCGTGGATGCACATTGCAACAGCTTTCAACTGGCCCAGGAAATCTTATTCCAATCTTAGCTTTAGATAGGTTGGGCCTTTAAACCTACCTACAAGTTGAAAGTCTATCTTTTGCTTAAATAATTTTACCATGAAAAATATGGCCACTTCTTTTTTAATGATCATCAGCATTATAAGTGTATCATTATTTATCTCAAAACAAACAACAGCTCAACGTTACCGGCATAATGCTGTTGTGGTTTCAAGGCCCCCACTTCCTCATCCGTATCCTGTTTGGGGCATGACAGTGAGCAATCGCCCAGCACATGCTATGTTGATTAACAACGGCAGAAGCAGGTATTATTATCATAATGGATTTTACTATACACCGTATGCCGGAGGTTACCAGGTGGTTCGTCCTGCAAGCGGGGTAAGAATCAGGGTACTCCCCTTTGGGTTTCAAACCATTATGATCGGCAGAAGGCCTTACTACTTTTTTAACGGGGTTTATTACAAGCCTTGCTCTCAAGGATTTGTAGTAGTTGATGCACCCAGGTATTAAAGTTTTCTTTTTTTCAGTAAGCTTACTTGGTGTTATAACGCAGTGCTTTTAGAGGTGGAAAACCATTTGCATGTTTTACTGGGTATTGGGCTTGCAATTAGAATGCATGCAAAAATTTGCGTAGCGAACCCTCAAGAAACCTATGAAAATGAAAAATCCAATGTTATTATTGGCCTGAATGCTTGAAATCCAGATTTTAAAAGCCCAGCTTAAATTTACCCCTCATTGCCTTGCTTTTACAATAGATTTTTTAAATGCAGTGTAAATAAAATTTATCCCCAATCACCTTATGAGGTAATTTAAAGCAGGTTGCCTTGTATAAATAATTGTTTTGATGAACCTTCTGCTATTTGATTTACTGCTGTTTTTTTAAAGATAAAGGGATTGATTTTTATACCTACAGCGACTACATTGAAATAAATATGGATTTCAATGTAAAGTTAACCCTTCCTATTTTAGGTGCCGATAGTGGTAGCCTGTTAAAATGGTTGGGATTGTTCAAAGCGAAAGATTATGGTTGGAAAGCTTACCAGCTGCAACATGGCATCATCATAGTTTATTTTGATAATGTAAGTAAAGTGAACAAAATGCAAATCAGCAGCCGAACGCCTGAGACGATACGCGTTTGTGAATAAATATTTATTTAAGTTAGATCCCCGGTGCTGAGCCGGGGATTTTTTTACTAACGTTAAAGCATAAAAGAAAAACCCGTGCCATTCGTACGGGTTTGTTATAAAAGAAAGTTGACTGGTTATTTCTTTTCCAGCAATTGGAAGAACTGGTCGAGTTGCGGTAAAATGACTATACGCGTGCGGCGGTTGGCGGCTCTGCCTTCTGGTGTATCATTGCTCATCACCGGTAAATATTCGCTTCGTCCGGCAGCTGCTATCTTAGCAGGATTGAGACCGTATTGGTCTTTCAAAACCCTTACAACGGCAGTAGCACGCTTTACACTAAGATCCCAGTTGTCGAGTAAAACCCCATTTCCTTTGTAAGGGATATTATCGGTATGGCCTTCTACCATGAATTCGATATCCGGTTGGTTTTTTAATACGAGGGCCACTTTACCCAACACTTCTTTGGCACGGTCGGAAATATCGTAACTGCCGCTTTTGAAAAGCAGTTTGTCGGAAATATCCACATACACTACGCCTTTATCTACTTTGATATTGATGTCCTTATCATCGAGGTTGCCGATTGCGCCTTTGAGGTTGGTTACGAGAGCCAGGTTTAAGGAATCTTTCTTGCTAAGTGCAGATTGAAGTCCCTGGATGTAGGCATCTTTGGCACCAATATTGTCGAGCGATTTTTTAATGCTTTCGGCTTGCGAAGAACTTATCACCGAAAGGTTTTCGAGTTGCTTGAGGGCGACGGTATTGTTTTCTTTCAAAAAGCTGATCTGTTTTAGCAGGGCGTCGAGTTCTGCATCTTTTGCTGTAAGTTGATTGGCGGATAGAGCCTGTTGTTCATCACAAGCTTTTAAGCGGCTTTGTAAAGTGGCGTATTCGGTTTGCAGGGTTGTGTATTTTACCTGCTCGGCTTTCATCAGCTTTTTGCTGACGCAGGAGTTCAAGGCAAGCGCAAACATAAATAACAACGTAATAGTTTTCATCAGTCTCATAAGTACTTTTTTTAGCTGTAAAAATATTGATTTGGAACTTCGCTTTAAACTAAAAAGATTAAAACATTGTTAAGATACTACTTTAAAAGAAAAGGCGACAAGTTAAATGGACTAACTTTTTTAGGATATTCATGTTGTTTTTTTCCTTACTGTCCTCCTTTCAAAAGTAGCTATGTAAAGTTGATTTAGAATTGCAGGGGCAACCGATATTTTTCATTCTTTACTTTGCCTTTTTATAAATATCCTTATCTTTGCGGCGCTAAAAGCTGCGGCAAAATAGGTTGATGTTGCACTATTTGGCGGTATATGAGAGCATAATCCATCATATCATTCCCTGAAAAGGCCTTAACAGCCCTTTCTGCTGCAGGGAAAATATGCTCAACAACGAACCGATGCACAAGGGTGCGACGCCACTGAAGCTGAAAAGGGAACAAAGGCTCACTAACCAATCAATTACTTACAAATAATAAATTAAAAAAGATGGGAGATTTACGTTACCAACGCAATTTTGGAATTGCCGCTCATATTGATGCCGGCAAAACCACCACCACCGAGCGTATCCTTTATTACACCGGGGTGAACCACAAAATCGGGGAGGTGCATGAAGGCGCCGCAACGATGGACTGGATGGCTCAAGAGCAGGAAAGGGGTATAACCATTACTTCGGCTGCAACCACCTGTTTTTGGAATTTTCCAACCGATCAGGGTCAGAAAATTGCCGATACCAAGCAATACAAATTCAACATCATCGATACGCCGGGCCACGTAGATTTCACCGTGGAAGTGGAGCGTTCTTTGCGTGTACTGGATGGTTTGCTGGCTTTATTCTGCGCCGTATCCGGTGTTGAGCCACAATCTGAAACCGTATGGCGCCAGGCCAACCGTTATAAAGTTCCCCGTATCGGATTCGTAAATAAAATGGACCGCAGTGGTGCCGATTTCTTAAACGTGGTAAAACAAGTGAAAGAAATGCTGGGCGCTAAAGCGGTGCCTTTGCAATTGCCCATCGGCGCGGAAGATCATTTTAAAGGAGTGGTAGATTTGATCACCATGAAAGGGATTATCTGGAACGACAGTACTCAGGGTATGACTTATCAGGAAGTGCCTATTCCTACTGATATGGTGGATGAGGTGAACGAATGGCGCCAGCATCTGGTTGAAGCTGTTGCTGAATACGATGATAAATTATTAGAGAAATTCTTTGATGACCCTAATAGCATCACCGAAGATGAAATGCATGCTGCGATCCGTAAAGCGGTAATTGATATCTCTATCATTCCGATGATGTGCGGTTCTTCCTTCAAGAACAAGGGTGTACAAACGGCATTGGATGCAATCGTTCGTTATTTGCCTGGTCCTTTGGATATTGAAGCCGTAAAAGGAACTAATCCGGATAATGGTGAAGAAATTGAAAGGCATGCTGATCCGAAAGAACCCTTCAGTGCATTGGCGTTTAAGATCATGACCGATCCATTTGTGGGCCGATTGGCGTTCTTCCGGGCATATAGTGGCCGTTTGGATGCGGGTAGTTATGTACTCAATACCCGAACCGGTAAAAAAGAAAGGATAAGCCGGATCATGCAGATGCATGCCAACAAACAAAATCCTATTGATTTCATCGAAGCGGGTGATATCGGTGCCGGTGTAGGATTTAAGGATATTAAAACAGGTGATACGCTTTGTAATGAAGACCATCCGATTGTACTGGAAGCCATGACTTTCCCTGAACCGGTAATATCGATTGCCATTGAACCCAAAACACAGGCCGACGTAGACAAGATGGGTATGGCGATTGCGAAACTGGTGGAAGAAGATCCAACCTTACGTGTGAAGACCGATGAAGAAACCGGTCAGACCATCCTTAGTGGAATGGGGGAGTTGCATTTGGAAATCATCATCGACAGGATGAAGCGTGAGTTTAAAGTGGAGATCAACCAGGGTGCTCCTCAGGTGGCTTATAAAGAAGCTTTCAGAACGATGGTTCAGCACAGGGAAACCTATAAAAAACAAACCGGTGGCCGTGGTAAATTCGGTGATATCGTATTTGAAATCGGGCCAGCTGATGAAGAATGGCTGAAAGAAAATCCATTGGGTGGCATGCAGTTCATCAATGATATTTTTGGAGGTAGTATTCCTAAGGAATTTATTCCGCCTATTATCAAAGGTTTTACCAATAGCATGACATCCGGTGTTTTGGCCGGTTATCCGATAGTAGATATGAAAGTTAGGGTATTTGATGGCAGTTACCATGATGTGGATTCTGATGCCATTTCGTTTGAACTTTGTGCAAAGCAAGGTTATCGTGAAGCGGGCAAAAAAGCCAAGCCGGTATTACTTGAGCCGATCATGAAAGTGGAAGTGTTGACGCCAGACCAATACATGGGTGATGTTACGGGTGATCTTAACCGTCGCCGCGGTATGCTGGAAGGAATGGATAGCAAGCATGGCGTTCAGGTGATCAAGGCTAAAGTGCCTTTGAGCGAAATGTTTGGTTATGTAACGCAATTGCGTTCATTGAGTTCCGGACGAGCCACTTCAACGATGGAATTCAGTCATTATGCTCCTGCACCAACGAATGTTGCGGAGGAAGTGATTGCGAAGTCGAAAGGAAAAATGAAAGTTGAAGACTAAGTAAGGTTTCTGTTGAAAATATCAACAGAGGCTATGCGCAACGTCCTCTTCGAGAGACGTTGCTACAAAGATGCTTTTAATGATAAGCCCTGTTCTATCGGACAGGGCTTTTTTTGCCGCTGCCGCCCGCCCCGGTTCGTGTCCTCACGAGCCGGAATGGTACCACTCATTCCCAGCAACGTCTCTTGAAAAGGACGTTGCGTATTCCTTTCCGCCGCTGCATGTTGCGCCATGAATGAAAAAGGTGTTAACCTTTTCAATGCTATACAAAAGATGATAGTA